>Ga0207648_10003511_pt1 | contig 16426 bp, 16 predicted proteins | sample KBSMisM32_FD_184310 | JGI IMG/M metagenome (GOLD analysis project Ga0207648, IMG submission 184310) | Miscanthus rhizosphere microbial communities from Kellogg Biological Station, Michigan, USA - KBS Miscanthus M3-2 (SPAdes) (version 2) | ecosystem: Host-associated > Plants > Roots >...
CTACCGTGACTTCCGTCCCCGTGCTGTCGCTGAAGGGTCTGTCTGCCGGTTACAACGGGTCGACGGTGGTGCGCGATCTCGACCTCGAGGTCGGTGAAGGCGAAGTCGTCGCGCTGCTCGGTCCCAACGGGGCCGGCAAGACCACGACGCTGCGGGCCATCTCCGGGATCGTGCGCCCCATCACCGGAACCGTCAGCCTCGACGGCAACGACCTCGCCCGCCGCTCACCGACCGCACGTGCCCAACTCGGCATCGCCCATGTGCCCGAGGGTCGCGGGATCTTCTTCGGTCTCACCGTCGCCGAACACTTCCGTCTCGGCTATCGCACCGAGCGGCTCGATCCCGACATCGCCTACAAGTACTTCCCTGCGCTGGTCGAGTTGGCCGACCGGCGGGTCGGTCTGCTGTCCGGCGGGCAACAACAGATGCTCGCCCTCGGCCGGGCCCTCGCCCGCAAGCCGCGACTGCTGTTGCTCGACGAGATGTCGCTCGGTCTCGCTCCGATCATCGTCGAGGGTCTGCTGCCCGTCGTCTCCGAGTACGCCCGGCAGAGCGGGTGTTCCGTGCTGCTCGTCGAACAGCACATCCAGATCGCGCTCGCGGTCGCCGACCGCGGCTACGTGCTGTCCCACGGCGAGCTCGTCGTACACGAGCGGGCCGAAGTGTTGCGTGGCGACCACCAGCTGATCCTGTCGAGTTACTTGGGCGAGGTCTAACCCAAATTCTGCTAATCCCCTCGGCTAACGTGCCGATCAACACTTGGGTGAGTGCACGAGCGCTCTCGGCGAGAGGCTGGGGTATGTCCGTTTGGGTGAGTTCTAATCGTCGTCGTACCTTCCGGCACGTGGGGGTCGCGGTCACCGCGTTCACGCTGCTCGGGCTGAGCGCCTGTTCCAAGGACGAAGCTGCGACGGCCAACTCGCAACTCGCTTCGACGCAGTCGTCCCTCGACGCGGCCAACACCCAGAACAGCCAGCTGCAGGGCGATCTCGACGCCAGCAATGCGACGAACTCGTCGCTCGCGGCCGAGAACGACGCGAACAAGGCTCAGGTCGACCAACTGACGACACAGTTGGCGGCAGAAACCAAGCGCGCCGACGACGCCGAGGCGCAGATCGCCGCGGCGCAAGCCAAGTTCCCGGTGGAAATCACCTCGTCGGTCACCGAGTACCCCATCATCGGCAACTACACCTTGACGTTGACCGAGGCGTTCTGCACCGGTGACCCACGGTGCGGCACACAGCGTCAACCCATCAACGCCAACATCGTCCAGGGATCGAACGGTCTGGAGATCAGCGTTCCGACCGTGCTGCAGACCGGTCTGCTGACCGTCAACGGCAACCTCGAGGCCGGCACCGACACCGACCAGGTCCTGACGTGCAACGGTGCGCCGCGCAACGCCCGAGCGCTGCTGACGCTCTTCGTCAACGCCCAGACGATCGACGCAACAGGGGCGAAGACCCTGAAGACGCTCGGTGGCAGTTTGTTCGTCGAGCAACACGACACCACCGACGGCTGCCCGGACGTCTCCTCGTTCTACGGCGTCGTACTCACGCCTGCTGCATAATTTCGACCTGCTCGAATGAGCAGGCGGTCGACGGACGACTGGACGAAGCCGCCGCCGAAGTAGAGGCCGCGGGCGGCATCGGATTCGAAGCCGACCTTCAGCCGACGTGCACCCTTTCGTGCCAACCGATCGAGACCGTGCGTCATCAGCATCCGTCCGAGGCCGCGTCGGTAGTAGTCGTCCTCGACGCGCATCGGTTCGAGCAGTCCGACGAGTGTGACCGGGTCGAACCAGAACAGTGCGTAACCGGCGACAGTGCCGTCGCCATCCTCGACCGCCAGGTCGAGCGTCGGGTCGTACAGCGAGCACTGCCGAAGGCGCGATTCGACCAGTTCGCCGTTGCGGGCGATCATCGGGTGTGGGGTCGTCGCACGGTCCACGCGATCGACGATGGTGAATCCATCGACATCCGTGACGGGCGCCCGCGCATCGGCGTCCATCCATGACGTACCGGACAACTCGTCGGTCATCTCGAACCCGCTCCGGATGGCCAGGTCAGTCACCGGCGCGTCGTCGCCGAAGACGAGCACCTGCAGCGTCTCTTCGGGGTGTTCGGCCACCACTTCCATCGCCGCCGTCCACACCTCTTCGGGATCGACGGTCGCCGGCACCGCGAAGACGTCCACCTGCCAGGTGTCCGTCCACGCCGTCAGCCCAACGGCCGCTACCGGACCGACGTCGTCGAACCAGACGGGAAGCGCCAGATCGTCGGTCGGGCGTGGCTTGCGCCACCACCACTGCACGTCTGCGGCCTCCCACAGGTGGCCGAACGGATCGGCGAGGCGCGCCCGCTGCAGCACCGTGCTCGTCGCGTTCAGCCGGTCGAGACCGCGCAGCAGCTCGCGTCGCACGATGCGCTCGCTGTCAGTCCAACCGGGTCGGGTCGGCGAGCAGTTCGACGATCGTGCGACAGAACTCCGCCGCCGGCGCACCGTCGATCACCCGGTGATCCCACGTGAGGCTCAGCGTCAATCGCTTCACCGTCGCCACCGCGCCGTCGATCACGACGACGTCGTCGCGAAGCCGGCCGACGCCGAGGATCGCCGCGTTCGGTGGGTTGATGACCGGCGTGAACGCATCGACGCCGAACATCCCCAGCGCACTCACGCTGAACGTCGCCCCCTCGAGCTCTGCGGGCGCGAGCGCGCTTGAGCGAGCGGCCTGCGCCAACCGAGTGGTCTCGGCCGACAGTTGCTGCAGCTTCAACCGGTCGGCATGTCGCACGACGGGCACGAGGAGCCCGTTGTCCAACGCCACGGCCAGACCGACGTGGATGTCGGGTAGCACTGCGATCCCGTCGTCGGTGACTTGCGAGTTGACGTCGGGATGTGCCGCCAGTGCTCGCGCTGCGGCCGCCACGACATAGTCGGTGTAGCCGGGTGGGCTACCGGCTTGCTTGCGACGTTCACGATCGGCAACGACTGCACTCATGTCGGCGTCCATCGTCAACGTCAGCTGAGCCATCGATTGCAGCGAGGCGTGCATGCGCTTGGCGATGGTGCCGCGCATGCCGGTCATGCGGATGGTGCGCGTCGGTTCCTGCAGCAGCGGCATCGACGGCGCCTTCGCCTCTGCCACCGACGACCGGTTCTGCAACCGGGTGCGGGCATAGAGAGCGACGCCCTCGCGCGTGACCCGACGTTCGATCGGGTCGATCGACACTTCGCCCAAGTCGATGCCGAGAAGATCGGCGAGCGTCCTGGCGGCGGCGCTGGCGGGCGGAGCGTCGCCGTGCCGCGGCTGACCGGCGTAGGCGATGACGTCGGCGGCGACCACTCGACCACCCGGCCCGGTGCCGAGGACGGCGCGCACGTCGATGCCCGTGGCCGAGGCGATACGGCGAGCATTCGGCGACACGAACTGGCGGCCACCCGCGGCCGTTCGTGTGACGACCGGACGTGTCTGGGTGGGCGAGGATTGGGCTGCTCGCGGCGCGCCGGTCGCTTCCTTGGCGCTCGGAGCCGGGGCTGCCTCACCTTCCGCCAACACGAACGCGATCACCGCGCCGCACGGATACACATCGCCCTCTTTGCCGACTCGGTGCAGCACGCCGGAAGCCGGTGCCTCAACTTCGGTCTCGACCTTGTCGGTCTCGATACGCAGAGCCGCGTCACCCTCGACGAGCTCGCCGCCGTCGGGCACCAGCCACTCGATGATCGTTGCCTCTTCCATCGTCAGGCCGAGTTTGGGCATGGTGAACTCACGGGCCATCTGCAGCTCCCGGAAGATCGAACAGCCGCCGGTGCACGGCAAGCCCAAGTGCCCGTTCGACATCGATGCGCGTCGGTCCACCGTCGTCGACGGTGACGAAGGCGGTCTCGTCGCGGTGCATCACCACATCGCGTTCCCCGTCGAAGGCCAACACCGCGGGCCCGACGAAACGCTCCACAGCGCCGCGTCGCAGACGGCGGGTGGCCGCAACCTCCACGGTTGCGAAGCGACCGGGGACGAGGGGAACCCGTGTGCGCCGACCCGCAGTCCCACCGCTGAGTTCGACCACAACTGCGTCGGGATCGTCGCTGTCGATGGGCATGACGCGGCCGGCGATGCTCGACAGGCCCGACGCCAGTGGCGAACTGATCGCGGCGACGACGGACCGCACCGTGCCGATGTCGAGGACTGCCCGCGATCCGACCACTGTGCCGTCGAGCACGGCGACATCGACGAGGGCGATGTACTCCTGGTCGCCGACCAGCACCGACAGCCGCTTGCCGGGTCGCGACACGGCGTCCAGCGGCACCTGGCCGGCGGCGATCAGTCCCGCGGCCGACCCGGCGGCGATGGGATCGATCGACTGCGGGTAGACGTTGTTGGTGCCGGTCGACACGGCGATCAACGGAACGCTCGGCCAACCGATTGCAACGTCGCGGCACGTGCCGTCGCCGCCGATGGCCACGACCACGCCGCATCCCCGCTTCCACATCTGCTGGGCGGCGACGATCGATCTCGACTGCGCGTCGGCCACGACGTCGCTGACGACCTCGGCCGCGCCGCCGATCAACTGTGCCGCGCGCCGGGCCAGCCCGGCGCCGTCATCGCCGAGCAGCACACGATCGGCACCGGCTTCGATGGCCGCCATGGCGATCTTCTGCACGATGCCGACCTTGGCGGCGTGCGAGGTGTGGCCTGCCGGCGCGGACAGTCGTCGTATGTCGGTGCCCGCCAACGGGTTGACGATGATGCCGACGGTCGCGGTCGGAGCGATCATTCAGATGCCCAGCAACGGTCGGGCGACGGTCTCGCGGATCCCATCGGCGATGCGCTGCGAGTCGGGTATGTACAACTGCTCGAGCACGGGGCTGTACGGCACCGGCGAGAACGGGGCCGCGACGCGGCCGATCGGTGCGTCGAGATAGTCGAAGGCGATCTCTTGGATCTGCGCGGCGATCTCGGCGCCGAGGCCGCCGAATCGAACTGCTTCGTGGACGATGACCACGCGGTTCGTGCGACGCACCGATTCGACCACGGTGTCGATGTCGAACGGTTGCAGCGTGCGCGGATCGATGACCTCGCACTCGATTCCTTCGGCGGCCAACGTGTCGGCGGCGCTCAAGGCTTCGGTGACCATGCGACCATAGGTGACGACCGTGACATCCGTGCCCGCACGAACGGTCGCGGCCTTGCCGAGCGGCACTGTGTACGGCTCCTCCGGCACGAGGGTGCTGGAGCCGAACAGCCGCTTGTGCTTGACCATCACCGTCGGGTTGTCCTCACGAATGCACGCGGTCATCAGACCCTTCATGTCGTAGGCGTTGGACGGGTAGACCACCTTGAGGCCCGGAATGTGGCAGAGGATGGCCTCGAGGCTCTGGCTGTGCTGCGCCGAGGCTGAGACGCCGGCGCCGCCCGTGGTGGTGATCGTCAGCGGAACGGTCGCCGCGCCGCCGAACATGTACTTGATCTTCGCCACCTGGTTGACGATCTGGTCCATCGCCACGCAGATGAAGTCCATGAACATCAGATCGACGATCGGTCGCAGACCGCTGACGGCGGCGCCCAACCCGAGGCCGATGATGGCCTGCTCGCTGATCGGCGTGTCGACGACGCGGTCTTCACCGAACTCCTTCTGCAGGCCGTCGAAGGTGTGGAACACGCCACCGAACGCGCCGACGTCTTCACCGGCGACGAACACGTCGGGATTGGCGGACATCTCCTGGAACACCGCCTCGCGGAAGGCGTGGCCGTAGGACAGCTTGCGATCGGTCACGACGCCACCGCCGCGTGATCGGAGACGGTGTAGACGTCCGCCATCAACTGGTCGGCCTCGGGTACCGGGCTGGCGTCGGCGAACTCAATGGCGGCCTCGATGTCGGCGCGCAACTCGCTCCACACTTCCTCGAAGTCGGCCGCGGTAGCGCTTCCGCTGTCGATCATCTGCTGCTCGAGGATCGTGATGGGATCGCGCGCCTTCCAGTCGGCCACCTCCTCGTCGCTGCGGTACTTCAGGCCGAGGTTCTGGATGCCGTGGTGGTTGTAGAAGCGGTACGTCTTGGCCTCGATGAACGACGGGCCCTCGCCGCGGCGGGCGCGACCGACGGCCTCGGCGGCGACCTCGTAGACGGCGACGACGTCCATGCCGTCGACGATCACGCCGGGCATGCCGTAGCCGGCGGCCCGTTCGACGACGTCGTTGATGGCCATCGTCTTGCTCCTCGGGGTGAACTCGCCGTACTCGTTGTTCTCGCACGCGAACACGATCGGCAGGTGCAGCGCGCACGCCATGTTGGCGGCCTCGTGGAACGCGCCGATGTTGGTGGCGCCGTCGCCGAAGAAGGCGACCGCGACCTGACCACGCCCGCGGTACTTGGCGGCGAACGCCGCACCGACCGCGATCGGCGAACCGGCGCCGACGATCCCGTTGGCGCCGAGCATTCCGAGATCCATGTCGCTGATGTGCATCGACCCACCCTTGCCCTTGCAGTAGCCGGTGCTCTTGGCCATCAGCTCGGCCATCATCCGATTGAAGTCGCCGCCTTTGGCCACGAGGTGACCGTGACCGCGGTGTGTCGAGGTGATCGGGTCGTCGTCGTTGAGGTTGGCGCACACGCCCGCGGCGACGGCCTCCTGCCCGACGTAGAGGTGCAAGAAGCCGGGCAGCCGTGCTGCTTCCGCCAGCTTTCCGGCAGCCTCCTCGAAGAGGCGGATCCGTACCATCCGGCGATGCAGGTCGAGCTGCACTTCGCGGTTCATCGGTTCTCCTTCACTCGGTCCGGCCTCGCGCCCAGCGCAATGACCGTCGCAACAGCTCGTGGAACACAGGGAGCTCCCACGAGCAGCGATCGACGTTGGGGTAATACTGCTTCACCGGGGCCATGTCGTAGTGACCGCGGCAATGACCCAACGTGTTGTACAGCACCGCGCCGTCGCCGAGGGGCCGGAGGTACATCACCAGCTGTGTCGGATCCGTCGTCGTCCAGTCGCTGTCGGCGAAGCCGGACACCGAGCCGCTCCAGGTCGTGTGCAGCAGCGGGTGCAGACTCTCGCGGTCGTGGTACTCGTTGAGGTAGAGCTCGTCGGTGGCCTCGAACGACTGCACGCCCTCGACCAACCAGTGGTCGGGGTCGCTGACGTGGACCGGGTACGGCGCGATCGGCGGATGGGCGATGAACTGCGAACCGAGCGTGTCGGCCCACAGCGGGAACGCACGCGGTGTGGCGATCGGTCGAACCGCGGCATCGCCCAACGCCGAGTTGGTGCCGTGCAATGCGACCCATCGGCCACCTCGTTCGACCCACGAACGGATCCGTTGCTGGGCATCGTCCGACGGGCGCACGTCGCACGTGTAGCTGACCAGAATCGTGGCCTCGTCGAGGATCGACGTGTCTTCGTAGTCCGGCTGGACGCGCACGCGGAACTCGTCGTGCTCGGCGAGCAGCTTCAGCAGCTCGAGGCGGGCGTAGTCGAAGTCGTGGTACTTGCCGCCGACGACGAGCAAGACGTCGATTCGCCGCCCGGGCGCGTCGGTGCTCATCGGGTCAGTAGTCGACACGCTTCAAGAAGCCTCCGTCGACCGTGAGGTTGACACCGTTGATGTGGCGTGCCCGCGGGCTGGCGAGGAAGACGACGGCATCGGCGACGTCTTGCGGCACGCCGAGGTGACCCTGCGGATGGGCCCGCTCGCTGGCTTCGAAGAACTCGGGCCGGGCGTTCTTGACGCGATCCCAGTCGCCACCTTCGACGAAGATCGGGCCGGGTGACACGACGTTGCAGCGGACTCCTTGGGCTCCGAGCACCTGTGCCTGACCGAGGGTCCACTGCACCATCGCCGCCTTCAACGCGCTGTAGCTGTTGGAGCCGCTGGCGAAGTGCTCGGAGGTCGCCGAGGTACCGATGCTGATGAGCGAACCGCCTCCGTCGCTCAGTGCCTCCTTCGCCTCTTCGACGCCGTTGATCAACGCCATGAGGTCGATGTCCATGTTGTTCTGCCACGCCTCGATGGTCTTGCCCGGCTTGCCCGATGTGTTGTGCACGTAGACGTCGAGCCCGCCGAGCTGCTCGATCGATGAGGCCACGAATGCGCGTAGCGACGCAGCGTCGGCGGCGTTGACCGCAGCGCCGACAACGGTTCCACGCGACGACAATTCTTTGACCGCTTGCTCGACGTCCTCGGCCGTTCGAGCGCAGATGGCCACGGCCACGCCCTCGTCGAGGAACGTCTCGGCGATCGCCCGCCCGAGGCCTTTCGTCGACCCGGTGACCAGGGCTTTCTTACCAGCGAGCTGCAGGTCCATGTGGGCGTTTCCCCTCGATCGGCACGGTGGATTCGGCTACAGCTTGTCAGTGCTGCGCGTCATCAATGAAACTGGAGTCTACAACAAGAAAGTCGGGGTCAGAAGTGGAAGATGTCGCCGCGTTCAGAGCGCGAGCCGAACAGTGGTTGGCCGCCACGAGGCCGGCCAAAGCGAGCGCAGCCGAGACGACTCTGACATGGGGTGAGGGCGTCTTCGACGTCACCGTTTTCCACGATCGTTCGCTGGAGGAAGAACGCGCCTACCTCGCGTCGTACGTCGACTGGATACAACAGCGCCACGACGCCGGCTTCTGGGCCATCACCTGGCCGGTCGAGCGCGGCGGTTCCGGCCTCACCAAGGCCCATCACCGCGCCTACTTGGACGTCGAGTCGCAGTTCGACGTGCCCAACGATCACGAGTTGATCTCGGTCACGACCAAACTCGTCGCGCCCGCTGTCGAACAGTTCGGTCAACCGGAGGTGCGCGATCGTCTGGCGATCGACTTCCTGCTGGCCAAGCAGTTCGCCTGTCAGCTCTTCTCCGAGCCGGGCGCGGGCAGCGACCTCGCCGGTCTCAGTACCAGGGCGGTGCGCGACGGCGACGAATGGGTGCTCGACGGTCAGAAGGTGTGGACCTCGAACGCGCGCATCGCTCCTTGGGGACTGGCGATCTGCCGCACCGATCCCGATGTGCCCAAGCATGCCGGGCTCACGGCGTTCCTCGTGCCGATGCAGTCGGAGGGCATCGAGGTGCGGCCGATCAAGCAGATGAACGGTGGCGCATCGTTCAACGAGGTGTTCTTCACGGGGGCCCGCATCCCTGACTCGTTGCGACTCGGTGAGGTCGGTGACGGCTGGAAGGTGGCGATCGCCGTGCTCGGCTTCGAGCGTGAGAACAGCGGTGGTGCAGGCCGTCGTGGAGGCGAGTTCGACGACCTCCTCTTGTTGGCCCGGCATCTCGGGCGCACCGACGATCCGCTGATCCGCCAGGACCTGGCCCGCGTCTACAGCCTGTACAAGGCGCGGATGTGGGCCCGTGATCGCGCCGCGGCCAGCGCCAAGCGTGCCGGCGGCTCGGGCCCCGAGGGTTCGATCGGCAAGCTGTTGTGGACGGTCGCCATGCGGCAGATCTCCGATCTGTCGTCGCAGTTGCTCGGCCCGATGTTGACCGCCGACACGGGGGAGTGGGGCACGTTCGCCTGGAACCAGCACGTGCTCGGCGCGCCCGGCTATCGCATCGCCGGTGGCTCGGACGAGATCCAGCGCAACATCATCGGCGAGCGCGTGCTCGGCCTGCCCGGCGAGCCGCGCGTCGACCGCGACATCCCCTTCAGCGAGCTCGTCAAGCTCGGTAGGGGCTAGCGGGTCAGGACGGTGCAGGTGCTGAGGCCGGGGGCGCCGTAGACCTGGGTGAACGCGGTGCGCGGGTTGTCGGGCACCTGTCGACCGTCGGCTCGACCCTGCAGTTGCAGCGTGCACTCGATCACCTGGCGCAGGCCGCTGGCGCCGATCGGCTCGCCGTTGGCGATGCAACCGCCGTCGGTGTTGACCGGCAGGCGACCATCGATCTCCAGCGCTCCGCTCATGATCAGGTCGCTCTGCTGGCCGTGCTCGCACAGGCCGGTTTCGGCGAGGTGCATCAGCTCGGCGCCGGCTTCGGTGTCTTGCACCTGGGCGACGTCGATGTCGTCGGGGCCGACGCCCGCTGACTCGAACGCAGCCTTGGCGGCGAACTCCGTCGCCGACGGTGATCCCTCGACGGCGAGGGACGGGCTGAACACCTCGAACGTGCCGTACTTGCGCGTGCGGAACTCGACAGCGCGCAGCCAGACGGGATCGTCGCGCAACTCCCTGGCCTTCGCCGGCGACGCCAGCACCAGCGATGCCGCGCCTTCGCTGGGGCTGCAGAACATGTACTTGGTGAGCGGATCGTTGACCATCTCGGCATCGGCGATCTCGTCGACGCTCAACGCGTGCCGGCGCCAGGCGTTGGGGTTGCGGGCGCCGTTGCGCAACGCCTTGGCAGACAGTTCGGCCAGCAGCCGGGGATCCAGGTCGTACTGGTCGAGATAGCGCTGGATCTTCATCCCGAAGAACTGCGTCGTCACCATCATGCCCATCTCGCCGAACCACTCGCCGATCCCGTATTCGGCCGGGTTGGTGGCGAACGCACCACGTTCGTGCTTGTCGAAACCGATCACCAGCACCAGGTCGGCCATGCCAGAGGCAATGGCGTTGGCGCCGGACAGAAGTGCCGAGCCACCTGTCGCGCAGCCGTTGTAGACGTTCATGAACGGCGTGCCGGTCAAGCCGAGGTCCTGCACCAAGGCGTCGGCGTGGCCCCCATCGCGACTGCCGCCGACGGCGAAGTCGATGTCGCTCCACTGCACGCCGGTGTCGGTCAATGCGGCGCGGATAGCCGTCGTCGCCATGTCCTGAGCAGGCGTCGGAAAGCGGCCGAACGGATGGAGCCCGACCCCGACGATTGCGACGTCCATCAGCGCACCTGCCCTTCCTGCCCGTCGGTGTCGGCCTCGAACCAGAACGCCTGCCAGCCCGACTCGTCGTCCTCGTCGAGTGCCCCGACGACCAGGCGAACGGGATCGCCGATCTTCCACTGCTCGACCGGCTTGCCGGCCAGCCGCGCCTCGACACGCACCGTACCGAGGTCGACGTATCCGAGCGCGAAGGGCTCGAACACCTTCGGTGCGCGGAACGGCGGCTTCGGCGCGAACCGTTGCACTGTCCACGTCCACACGGTGCCGCGGGTCGCCAACTCGACCGGCTCGACGTCTTCGCTACTGCATCGCGGGCACGACGACTGCACTGGAAACGTCTCCGTGCCGCACGATCCGCACCGGCTGCCGAGCAGCCGCGGTTGGCCGTCGACCACGTCGATCAAACCGGACAGGTGGGACTGCACCGAATCGGTGGGCATGGGCCAATGCTACGTGTAGTTTCTTTACACCGCCTATTCCTCCCAACAAGTGGAGAGGCGCTGCCGCGGAAGGGGTCAGCAGTGGATCTTCAGCTGTCGGGCAAGCACGCACTCGTCACCGGCGCGAGCCGAGGCACGGGCCGCTTCATCGCCGAGCGTCTCATCGCCGAAGGTATGCACGTCTCGTTCTGCGCGAGGTCCGCCGAGGGCGTCGCCGCGGCCGCAGCGGAGATGGGCGAGCAAGCCATCGGAACCGCTGTCGATGTCGAGGATCTCGCCGCAGTCGCGGCGTGGGTCGACGAGTGCGCCGAGCGACGCGGCACCATCGATGTCGTCGTCGCCACGACGAGCGCCAAGGGCGGCATCGCTCCGTCGATCGAGGGATGGCGCAAGAGCTTCGACGTCGATGTGCTCAGCACCGTCGCGGTCATCGACGCCGCACTCCCTCATCTCAAGGCCGCGGGCGGCGGCAGCATCGTGCAACTCGGCACGACGGCGTCGGTCGAGTTCCACCATTTCCCCGGCGGCGGCTACAGCTACGGCGCCATGAAGGCGGCGCTCGTCAACTACATCTCCCACCTCGCCAAGGAGGTGTACGCCGACGGCATCCGCGCCAACGTCGTGTCGCCCGGCCCGGTGTACATCGACGGCGGCTCGTGGGAGCGCATCGCCCAACGCATGCCCGACTACTACCAGCAGCACGTCGACCAACACCCGGCCAAGCGACTCGGTCGCCCCGACGAGATCGCCAACGTCGTCGCCTTCCTGGCCAGCCCGATGTCGTCGTGGATCAACGCCCAGAACATCGTCGTCGACGGTGGCTTCACGCAGCGCGTCGCCTACTGATGCTTCGACCTCCAAGATGAGCGCGTCGATACTGACCATCACGGGCGGCCACAGCGTCGATCTGGATGCCTTCCGGGCGATGATCGACGACATCAGCGCGGCGCGGGGATGGCGTCACGCACATGCCGTGCAGCCCTCCGCGCAACGGTGGATCGACAGCGACACGCCGTTCGATGCGATCCTGTGCCACGACGTGCCGGGTCTCTTCCTGAAGCGCGGTGAGCCGCCGCGACCCATCGATCCGTCACCAGAGGTGCAGGCCGCCGTCGGCCGATTCCTCGCCAGTGGAAAGGGCCTGGTGATCCTGCACCACGCCCTCGCCGGCTGGCCGTCGTGGGACGGGTGGGCCGATGCCATCGGCGGTCGTTTCAACTACGCCCCCGGCCCATGGCACGGGCAGCAGTGGCCGTCGTCGGGCACTCGAATCACCGACTACACCGCGCAGGTCGTCGCGCCCGATCACCCGGTGTGCGCCGGCGTCGACGACTTCGTCCTGCACGACGAGCTGTACTGCTGTCCGGTGTTCGAGGACCGGATCGTGCCCCTCGTGCGCAGCGATGCCGACTTCGCACCCGAGCGGTTCATCTCCACGTACGAGCACGTCATCGTCGGTGAGGACCAGGCGCCGTCGTGTGCCGGGCACGAACCACCGAGCAACGTGATCGCCTGGGCGACGTCGTCCGGCCCGACCCCGATCGTGTTCGTCCAGCCGGGCGATTCGGCCCAGACGTTCGGTCTGCAGGACTATCGCCGCCTGCTGGGCAATGCTCTCGGATGGGTGTCGTCGGCCGAAGCTCGCAGCTGGGCGCAGGCCAGGGCGCCCGAGTAGATTCTGCACACCGACTACAGTTAGTATGACGTCGAGCCGCAGCGCCCCCAGGAGGAACGATGACGGCAGCACCACTGATGTCAGTTGCCAAGCGATTGCTCGCCAACGTGGATGCGGCGCGTGGCGATTTCGCCGACGAGATGCTCTACGTACCGACGGCGTCCTACCGCGATCAGCAGCAGTTCGACGCCGAACTGGAGGCCGTGTTCCACCAGTGTCCACTGCTCGTGGCGCTGTCGGTCGACGTCGCCGGTCCGGGTGACTTCTCGACGCTGTCGATCGCCGGCCGTCCGATCCTCGTCATCCGCGGCGACGACGGTGTCGTCCGCACGTTCCTCAACGTGTGCCGTCACCGTGGGGCCCAGGTCGCCAACGAATGCTTCGGGTCCGGCCGCCGGCTGACGTGCCCCTACCACTTCTGGGTCTATGACTCCCAGGGTGCTCTCGTCGGCAACACGGCCCGCGAGGCGTTCGAGGGCATCGACGTCGAAGGCCTCATCGAGTTGCCGACAGCCGAGCGTGCCGGTGCCGTCTTCGCCGTGTTGACGCCCGGTGCGGCGATGGACATCGACGAGTGGCTCGGCGACATGGTGTCGGCACTCGAGATCATCCAACTCGACAAAGTCGTGCGCCATCGAGACGGTCTCCCGGCAGTGAGCGGCAACTGGAAGGCAACTGCCGACGGGTACGTCGACGGCTACCACCTCGGGTATCTGCATCGCAACACCATCGGCACGAAGTCCATCACCAACCGCAACACGTACGACCTCTTCGGGCCGCACCTGCGCCTCGGGTTCTCCAACAAGCCGATCACGTCGATGCGCGATCTGTCCGACGACGAATGGAACCTGCGCGAGGCGATGAGTCTCGTGCACTTCGTGTTTCCCAACGTGTCGATCAGCGGCCTCCCCGATCACGGACTGATGTTCAGCCGGATCCATCCCGGGCCCACGCCCGACCGGTCGACGGTCGTGCAATACCAGTACTTCCGCGAGCCGATGGTCAGCGACGAACAGATCGCCGCGGCCGACGCCAAGCGCGACCTGTACTACGCGGTCACGTGCGAGGAGGACTTCGCGACGGTGCTGCAGATCACCGATGCGCTCGGCGCGATCCCGGACGACTCCTTCCGATTCGGCCGCAATGAGCAGGGCAATCAGAACCTGCATCGCTGGATCGCCGCGCTCACCGAAGCCAACGGCCCGCAACGTTCCTCACAGTAAGGTCCCCCCAACATGACGAGTGCAGAACCGACGACGGCCCGCTCACCGGGCATCACCTATCAGAGCCTGCTCGACACCGACACTCACAAGGTGCCCGACGTCTTGCGTCTGGAGTCGCCGAGGTTCCTCGGCAACGAAGACGTCTCCAAGGATCGCTACACGTCACGCGAATGGCACGAGCGCGAGGTCGAAGGTCTGTGGAAGCGCGTGTGGCAGTTCGCCTGCCGTGAGGAAGAGATCCCCGACGTCGGCAGCTACGTGGTCTACGACATCGCCTCACTCTCGTTCATCGTCGTGCGCACCGCGCCCGACACGATCAAGGCCTATTACAACGCCTGCTTGCACCGCGGCCGTCAGCTGAAGGACTACTCCGGGAGGTGCACCGAGTTCCGCTGTCCCTTCCACGGCTTCACCTGGACCATCGACGGTGCGTTGTCGCGAGTGCCCGCCCGTTGGGACTTCGAGCACATCGACGACAACGAGTTCGGTCTGCCCCAGGTGAAGGTCGGCACGTGGGCCGGGTTCGTGTTCATCAACCCCGATCCGAACTGCGGATCGCTCGACGACTTCCTCGGTGACCTTCCGCAGCACTTCGAGCGGTGGGATCTCGCCAACCGCTACGTCCAGGGTCACGTCCACAAGACGATCAACGCCAACTGGAAGATCGCCCAGGAAGCCTTCAGCGAGTCGTACCACGTCAACGCCACGCACCCGCAGGCGTTGCCCTACCTCGGCGACACCAACAGCCAGGTCGACATCTGGGACAACTTCAGCCGGGTGATCACACCCGGTGGCATCGCCAGCCCGTTGCTCGGCAAGGTCGCCACCGAGGTCGACATCTTGCGCTACATGCTCGACACGCGAGTCGACGAGGAAGTGTTCATCGAGCTGTCTCCCGGCCAGACAGCGCGGGAGACGTCGGCCGCGGCGGCACGCGAGCGTTGGCGGTCGGTCGTCGGTGACGGTGTCGACGACTGGAGCGATGCCGAGTTCATCGACAACCTCGACTACACGTTGTTCCCCAACTTCCATCCGTGGGGCGCGTACAACCGCATCGTGTACCGCTTCCGACCGAACGGCGACGACCATCGCAGCTCGATCATGGAGGTGTTCCTGCTGGCGCCGTTCAAGGGCGAGCGCCCGCCGCCCGCACCGACCACCTATCTCGCCGCCGAGGACTCCTACACGATGGCGGCCGAGCTCGGAATGCTCGGCAAGATCATGGATCAGGACCTGTTCAACATGCCGAAGGTCCAAAAGGGTCTGGAGCAAACCATCAAGCCCGGCGTCACGTTGGGGACGTACCAGGAGAGCAAGGTGCGCTGGTTGCATCAGTTGCTCGGCGAATGGGTGGAGGGCTGATGCACGGCCAGTACCACCCGTTCAGCGGGGCGTTGTACGAACGCGACGAGTCCGGCAACGTGCTCGTCACACGCGACGATCGCCGCGGCATCTTCAGAGCCGACGGAAGCTGGGTCGAAGGGGAACTGTTCGAGGCCGACCCGCAGATGTGCAACTGGATCGCCGGCCCGAAGGTCCGCCACCACCGTCTGCAGATCAACGTCTGATCTTCGACCTCCATCCGTTCACGGGTCGGTGATCACGACGCATTCGTAGTGGGCGAGGCCGACTGCGTCACCGCTTCGCACCTGCACGAAGCTCTCCGCCCAATCGTGGTCGACGCGCATCACACGACCGTCCGACGTGACGATGTCGGTCGGATGGCTGACGTCCCACACCTCACCTTCGGCATGGAACTCGCCGCGGTACACGCCCTGGCCGAGCTTGTCGTCGAAGCCGCCGAAGTAACCGCCGCCCTGGCAGTACACCCATCCGAGATCGGTGACGCTGTACTCGCGTCGTCGACCTTCGACATCGGTGAGTCGAAACGTTCCGCTGCGCAGGCGACGACCGCCTTCGTGGAACTGCACGTCGTGCTCGACGGCGACGACAGGCACGACTCGCTCGGCTTCGAGGATGGCGCCCTTGCCCGACGCACCGCGTCCGCTCGGGTCGTCGAAGAAGAACCCGCTGTGGTCGGGCATGTCGAACAGCACCCAGTGACGAACGCCTGCGGCACGGCGCTTGGGAACCGGCGCGCCGTACGGGCGCGGGCCGCCACGACCGGGCTGGAAGCCCCACGAGTGGTTGCGGAAGAACGACGCCGACGCGGTGGCAAGTTCGACCCGGTCACCGTCGACGATCACGTGCCCGGAGCACTTCCCGGCCATCTCGTACGTTGCCCGTTCGCTGGTGAGCCGGCCGTCGGTGCGCGTCACCTCGACCGGTCCCA
>Ga0207648_10003513_pt1 | contig 16421 bp, 8 predicted proteins | sample KBSMisM32_FD_184310 | JGI IMG/M metagenome (GOLD analysis project Ga0207648, IMG submission 184310) | Miscanthus rhizosphere microbial communities from Kellogg Biological Station, Michigan, USA - KBS Miscanthus M3-2 (SPAdes) (version 2) | ecosystem: Host-associated > Plants > Roots > Rhizosphere...
ATCATGCCCGCGAACATGCCGAGCATTCCGGGCAGGAGAACCTTGAGGTGCACCTTGGTGTCCATGACGTCGATGGTTGCGTTCACGGACTCGCCCATTGCGGTGATGTTGAGGCCGAGCTTGTCGCCGTCCCACATCGACTGCACCTTGGCGCCGCCGGGGATATGCTCCTCGAGCTTGTGGACATTGTTCGCGATGCGCCGCCGCGCCTCGTCCTTGCCGAGGTTGTGGGGCAGGTCGACGTCGATGGGCTGAGTCATTCCTGCGATGTCGGCCAGTGTTCAGCGCTTTTCAAGCATCAGCATAAGAGTATGATTCTGATGATGAAGTGGATCGCCGCGCCAATTGCCGCCCTGTTCACGACCGCTGCAGCCGATCAGCCAGCGCCGTCGTCTTCGATGACGGTGCATCAGGCCCCCTGGAACCCCGTCGCCCCCTACATCACTGCCGGGCAGGATGAGCCCGGCTATCGCTCCTGGTACCTCGCGGCGCCTTCGCGCGCGGCTGAGGTCAAGTCGTTCAATGATTATCTGCTGAGCGCGCAGGTCGGTGGGATCGTGCCGACGTGGCAGCTTCTGCGCACCGCCACCTCATGGCAGGAATGCGGCGCGCAACCGTTCGAGGTACCGCCGACGAGCGAATGGCCGCACATGGTCCAGACACTGCGATACATCCGCGACTATGTGATCCCGACGGTGGGCCCGGTCGAACCGGTGTCGGTCTATCGCAACCCCTCGCTCAACGTCTGCGCCGGCGGTGCTCCTGAAAGCGCCCACAAATCCGATTCCGCGGTCGATCTCGTGCCGCTGAACCCGATCGACCGCGTCACGCTCATGCGAACGCTGTGCGGCGCCCATTCAGCGCACGGAGCGCCCTATAACGCGGGGCTCGGTTTCTACGCCTATCTGCGTTTCCACATCGACAGCACCAAGTACCGCCGCTGGAACATGGACCCGGCCGTGGCGGCGGAGTGTCCGCCGATCGTTCATCCGGAGGACGTCGCGAGCGTGGGTCAGCCGCTACCGCAACAACCCCCCGTGTCCGGCTCCCTACCGGCGATAACCGCCGCTCCTGCCAGCACGATCGCGCAGCCACCGGTGACAGCGGTAAAGACTCCCGAACGAGGCCTGCCGCACCCGTAACGCAGACCTTGTGTTGCCCTAATACAACGCCATATCTGCCCCAGCACTGAGGGGTATTGGATGGATTTTGAGAAGCTCACCGATCGCGCTCGGGGATTCCTGCAAGCCGCGCAGACGATCGCGGTACGGGAGCATCACCAACGGATCGCGCCGGCGCACCTGTTAAAGGCGCTGCTTGACGACGAACAGGGCATGGCTGCTGGGCTGATTGAGGCCGCCGGCGGCGACGCCAAGGCTGCCAAGCGCGAAGTCGACCAGCTGGTCGCCAAGGTGCCGGCGGTGACCGGCAGCGGCGCCACTCAGGCGCCGGCGATGGACGGTGACACGATCCGCGTGCTCGATCAGGCCGAGCAGGTCGCGAAGAAGTCGGGCGACAGCTACGTCACGGTTGAGCGCATCCTTCTGGCGATGGCGCTCGCCAAAGGGACCGACGTCGGCAATGCGCTGGCGAAGGCCGGGCTCACGCCGCAGAATCTCAACGCCGCAATCGAAAAGCTCCGCGGCGGCCGCACCGCGGACACGCAGGGCGCCGAGGACCGCTACGACGCGCTCAAGAAATACGCCCGCGACCTCACCGAGGCGGCGCGCGAGGGGAAGCTCGACCCGGTCATCGGCCGCGACGAGGAAATCCGCCGCACTATCCAGGTCCTCGCCCGCCGCACCAAAAACAATCCGGTGCTGATCGGCGAGCCCGGCGTCGGGAAGACCGCAATCGTCGAGGGGCTGGCGCTCAGGATCACCAACGGCGACGTTCCCGACGGCATCAAGGACAAGCGCCTGCTCGGACTCGACCTTGGTGCGATGGTCGCCGGGGCGAAATATCGCGGCGAGTTCGAGGAACGGCTGAAGGGCGTGCTCGACGAGGTCAAACAGGCCGCGGGCGACATCATCCTGTTCATCGACGAGATGCACACGTTGGTCGGCGCCGGAAAGGCCGAGGGCGCGATGGACGCCGGTAATTTGCTAAAGCCCGCCCTGGCCCGGGGCGAGCTTCACTGCATCGGCGCAACCACGCTCGACGAATATCGCAAATATATTGAGAAGGACGCGGCGCTCGAGCGGCGCTTCCAGCCGGTGTTTGTTGGTGAGCCGAGCGTTCCCGACACCATCTCGATCCTGCGGGGGCTCAAAGAGAAATACGAACTCCACCATGGCGTCCGCATCACCGACGCGGCGATCGTCGCCGCTGCGACGCTTGGCAACCGCTACATCACCGACCGCTTCCTCCCGGACAAAGCCATCGATCTGATGGACGAGGCCGCTAGCCGGATCCGAATGGAGGTCGAGTCCAAGCCGGAGGAGATCGAAAACCTGGACCGGCGGATCATCCAGCTCAAGATCGAGCGCGAGGCGCTCAAGAAGGAGCAAGACAAGGCGTCCAGGGACCGACTCGCGAAGCTCGAAGAGGAGCTCGCGAACCTCGAACAGCAGTCAGCCGAACTGACCCAGCGCTGGCAGGCTGAGAAGGAGAAGATCTCGGCCGAGGCCAAGGTCAAGGAGCAGCTCGACGCCGCGCGACTAGAGCTCGAGCAGGCGCAGCGTGCAGGCGACCTCGCCAAGGCGGGCGAGCTTCAGTACGGGCGCATCCCCCAATTCGAGAAGCAGCTCGCCGACGCTCAGGCCGCCTCGCATGGCGCGATGCTGCGCGAGGAAGTGACTGATCAGGACATAGCCGGCGTGGTAAGCCGCTGGACCGGCATTCCCGTCGAGCGGATGATGGAAGGCGAGCGCGAGAAGCTGCTTCAGATGGAAGCAACGATTGGGGCGCGCGTCATCGGCCAGGAGGATGCTGTGAAGTCGGTCGCGGCCGCCGTCCGCCGCGCCCGCGCCGGGCTTCAGGACCCGAACCGGCCGTTGGGCTCATTCCTGTTTCTGGGGCCGACCGGCGTCGGGAAGACCGAGCTCACCAAGGCCCTCGCCGAATTCCTGTTCGACGATTCGTCCGCGATGGTGCGCATCGACATGAGCGAGTTCATGGAGAAGCATGCGGTGGCGCGACTAATCGGCGCTCCTCCTGGCTATGTAGGTTACGAGGAAGGCGGAGTATTAACCGAAGCGGTTCGGCGCCGGCCCTACCAGGTGGTGCTGTTCGACGAGGTGGAAAAAGCCCACGGCGATGTCTTCAACGTTCTCCTCCAGGTGCTCGACGACGGTCGCCTGACCGACGGGCAAGGACGCACGGTCGACTTCACCAACACGATCATCATCCTGACCTCTAACCTCGGGAGCCAATATCTCGCCTCATTGGGCGAGGACGAAGCGGTCGAGAAGGTAGAGCCGCAGGTGATGGAGGTCGTCCGTGGCCATTTCCGTCCGGAGTTCCTCAACCGCCTCGACGAGATCATCCTGTTCCACCGCCTGTCCGCGGGGCACATGGGGCCGATCGTCGATATCCAGGTCGCTCGGCTGCAAAAGCTGCTCGACGACCGCAAGATCCGGCTGGAGCTGACGGACGCCGCGCGAGCCTGGCTCGGACGTGTCGGCTACGATCCGGTGTACGGCGCCCGACCGCTAAAGCGGGCAGTTCAGAAATATCTGCAGGACCCGCTCGCCGACAGGATCCTCGCCGGTGAGATCGCCGACGGCGCGACCGTCCGCGTCGACGAAGGCGACGGCGCTCTGCGGTTGACGCCGGTGACCGAAGTCGCTGAAGCGGCGGAGTGAACGCGCCACCCAAGCCCTTCTTCCTCCAGGCGCTCGATGCGCTAAAGCGCGGAGACCGGCGCGGCGCTGCGGCATTGCTGGAACGCGAGCTTCGTGAGGGGAATACAGCGCAAAAGAACCTGCCGAGCGTCGCGCAGCTCGCCGCTCACATCGGCGAGGTCGAGCTGGCGATCGATGCCTCGCGGCGCAGCGTCGTGCCGGGCTCGGTCCCGTCGCTTCTTGGTTATTGGACGGTCCTCGCTACTTCCGGCAAGCCTGACGAGGCTTTGACTGACGTACGGCGCCAGCCCGTGTCGGTCAGGAACCAGCCGTCCGTTCTCCATTTTCGGGGAACTGTCGCAAACCAGCTCGGTCGTTTCGATGAAGCAGAAGAGATGTTCAGGGCGGCGCTCGCCCAAGCGCCCAATGTCATGCAAACCTGGTTTTCCCTCGCGATGGTCAAGACGTTTCGACCGGGCGATCCAGACCTGGAGGCGATGGAGCGGCTCGATCGACAGACCGTCGGCCCGCCCGAGGTGAAAGCAATCCTTTGCTACGGAATCGGAAAGGCGTGGGAAGATTGCGGTGACGGCGACCGCGCGTTCGAGTTTTACTCCAAGGGGGCTGCGCTCCGGCGGCAGCAGAGCCGATTTGATACCGAACAATTCGCGAGAGCCGCCGACCGGACAATCGCCGACTTCACCGCCGACCGGTTGAAGGCGTTGGTGCCATCGCAAGCGGGCGACCAGCGCTCGTTGTTTGTGACGGGGCTTCCCCGGTCGGGAACGACGCTGACGGAGGAGTTACTCGTCGCCCATTCGGAAGTGACCGACGGTGCAGAGGTCAATCTGTTCGCGATGGCGCTTATGCCGACGCTTGGGGCGAGCTTTGCCAACGCGCTCGCCTATCAACAGGGGTTCGGCGACGCTGATCCGTGGGGGGAGATCGGCAGGGACTACGGACACCTGATCGACCTCCGGTTTTCCGGTGCCGGGAGGATTGTCGACAAGTCGCTTGGCCAGGCTCAATTCATCGGATTGATGCTCCATTCGCTGCCGGATGCTCGAATCGCCTGGCTGCGCCGGTCGCCGGACGACGTCGCCTTGTCCTGCTTCCGGACCTACTTCTCCGCCGGCCTCGACTGGACTTGGTCGTTGGCGGACATCGCCGACTATATGAAGGCCGAAGACCGCCTGTTCGAGCACTGGCAAACGGTCTTCCCCGACCGGATTTTGGTCGTTCCTTATGAGGAGCTCGTCGCCTCGCCGGCCGATTGGACCGCGAAGCTACATCGCCACTTCGGTCTTCCCGTTGAAGCCACCGGTAGCGATCGCCCCCGGCCCACGCGGTCCGTCACCAGCGCGAGCGTCGGCCAGGTCCGCCAGCCGATTTCGACTCTTCGCATCGGTCAGGCGGCGAAGTTCGAGCGTCAGCTGAAACCCTTCCGCGACCGCTATTACGCCTGACGCGCTGGGCCTGCAGTTTCACCGGTCGGTAACAAAGAAAAAGGGGCGGCGCTTTCGCACCGCCCCAATTCTTTTGCCCTAAAGGCCTGGCTTAGAAGCCACGCTCCGGAGCCGGCGCCGGAGGCGGCGGCGGCGGAGGTGGCGCCGGGCAGGTCGCCGCGGTGTCGATCACGCTGCCGTCCGGGCACGTCTGCGTCGCCGGAGCGGGCGGCGGCGGCGGCGGCGGCGCGACGTACGGCTCAACCGGCTTCACACGCGGGTGCGTCCCGAAGTTGAAGTTCGCACCAACGCGATAAGCGCGGCCGATCACACCGTTGATGTGCCACGTCGGCAGGTAGTTCACGCCCGAGTAGCTCGAGGGAGCGATCGGCGCATGGGCGTTGAACAGGTTGCTGACGTTTCCATAGAAAGAGATGTTGTCGGTGAGCCGGTACACGGCGTTCAGATCAACGTCGATGAACGGCGAGATGTAGCAGAACTTGTCGCCAGTTCCGTACAGGTTGTGGGCGCAAGACAGATCGATAACGCCGTTAACGGGCGACACCTCGTCCGCGGCGACATTCTTGATCCGGCCGACATAATAGGCCGTACCGGTGACCGTCAGGCGGCCGATATCCAGCGTGTTCTGCCAGTTACCGCGCCACTTGGGTGTGCCGTTGCCCGACGACAACTCGTACGGACCCATGGTTCCAACATAATGCTGGACGGCTGCGCCAGCGCCCGGGGTCAGGTCGTATTTGAAGACGTCGGTAACTTCGACGCGGCTGGTGAACTTGATCCCCGGACCAAAGCGGTGCGTCGCGGTCGCCGACAGATCGAGACCCGACGTTTCCTGCTTGGCGCTGTTCACGAACGGCTGGTTGATGATCAGCACGCGCGGAAGGGCGTTCGGGAACAGCGGATCGACGGCGTCGACCGTATTGCAGGAATAGCCAGGCCCAATTGCTGCGACAGCCGCACAGGCCGCTGCAACGGTCGTCTGGCTGTAGTAGGCGTTCTTAGCAGCGTTTGCGAGCGGCCCCGCGACGATCACGTTCGTCTTCTTGACGTTGTAATAATCGAGCGTGAGGCTGAACCACCGTACCGGCTGGGCGATGATCCCAGCCGTGAAGCTGCGCGACAGCTCAGGCTTCAGGTTCGGATTGCCGTTGAGGCCTGCGCATAGCGAGTAAGACCCAGCGTAAGGGTTCGTCAGTCCTCCATGCGCGGCTACGAAGGCTGCCGCGTTTGCTGCAGTATTATACGTCGAGCAACCGGCAAACTGGCTTCGCGGTCCGCTCTCGGCGAAGGTCGGAGCGCGGAAGCCCTTCGAGTAGGTGCCCCGCAACGCGAATTCGCGAATCGGCGTCCACTTGATCCCCGCCTTTGGCGAGAAGTGGCTGAAGCCTTCCGAATAATGGTCGTAGCGGCCGGATACGTTGATATCGAGCTGCCGGGTGACCGGCGCATCGATCTCGCCGAAGCCCGCCCAGACCGTGTGCTTGCCGAACGCCGAAGACGTCGTCAGCGTGTAGTAGCTGAGGTCGAAGTTACGGTTGTTGTTCTCCAGCGTCTCGCGACGGATCTGTCCTCCGACGGCAACCTGGAGCGGACCACCAGGCAGTTCCGCGAAGGCGTGCGTCACAGAGGCGTTGAGCGAGGCCAGCGTCGAGTGCGATGGAGTCGTACGATCCGGCGACACGAACTGCCGTTCGGCGACTGTGTTTTGCGACGGATTCGCGAAGTTGTACGACCCTGTGTTGATCGCCTTCAACAGGTTGGCGATGTTGATGTAGCCGCGGTCGGTGATCTGGAAGTTGTCTCGCGCCCAGACACCCTCGACGCGCCAATCCCAGGAGTCCGCGATACGGCCGTTGACGCCCGCAGCGACGCGATAGAGCTCATTCCGGCGGTCAAAATTGAACGGGATATCGGCGAACTGATAATAGATTCGGGCGGCGCCGTTGGCCGGGTCGTTGGCGAAAGCCGCGGCGAAGGGGTTGTACGGATTGAGCATGCGCCCTGGGGTTGCGGGGTTTGCGCAATTCACGCCCGACGGGCAGATCCAGACGGGGAGGACGATTCCCGGGTTGCTCGACGCGAGGCTCGGCGATCCGCCGAACGGCTGCGTCGCGCGGATGACGTTGGGACCCGGGTTCGCTGTTGGGCTCGGCGTTGCAGCGCCGCGGCCGATGTTGTGCACATGGCTGTGGGAAATGACGCCAGACACATAACCTTCGACATTGTCGGCAAAGCGAATGCTCACCCGGCCGCCAATGCCCCAGCGCGTCTGCTCGGGAAGGGTCGACGACCATTCGCGGATCAGGTCGTGCTTGCAGCCGGTGCCTTGCGACCCGCCGGTGCTGACGGTGAAGGTCCCGGTGGTGCATGCTGCCGGGTTGATCATCTGGTACTGGTTGGTGAGCGGTGTGCCAATCATGCCAGAAAGCGGGTTGTTGAGATCGGTCTGGCTGACGCGCGTTACATAAGCCGTGGCGGTATTGACCGTCAGCGAGCTGTCGCCACCATTATTGTCAACCCCACCAATGCTCGACAGATCCTGCGTATTGTAAGGGAAGCCGCGCTGCGGGATGGCATCGTCGTGCTGATATTCGCCGTTGATGAAGACGTTGAAGCCCTGGTCGTCATAGTCGCCCCAGCCGGCAGTCAGGCTGGCGCGCTTGTGGCGGCCGCCGCCCTTTTCGGTCCAGCCGTACTCGGCGTTGCCGAGCACGCCCACGACGTGCTTCTTGAGGATCAGGTTGACCACGCCGCCGATCGCGTCCGCGCCGTAGGTCGATGACGCGCCGTCCTTCAGGATCTCCACTCGGTCGATGAGGCTGAAGGGGATGGAGTTCAGGTCGACATAGGCGTTGTGCCCATCGTCGTTCAGCGGGAAGTTGGCGGTGCGAAGCCCGTCAACCAGGATCAGCGTCGATGAGACGCCGAGGCCACGCAACGAGACGGCCGCGCCACCTCCAGAGAAACCGTTCTGGAAGCCCGTCGAGATCGAGCCGGCGCTATCGGCGGAGACCGACCGGACGGCGTCGTTCACGTTCGTGAGGCCGGCGCGGACCAGCGAATCCTGCGACAGGATCGTAACCGGCGACGGTGTCTCGGTATTCGTCCGGCGCAGCAGGGTGCCGGTAACGACGATCTGCTCGCCCGTCGAGCCGGGGTTCGCGTTCGAGACCGGCACCGGCGCCTGAACCTGGGTGTTCTGTTGCTGAGGCGGTGCGGTCTGATCGCTGGTCGTCTGCGCCGCCGTCGGGCTCGCGGGCTGTTCCTTTGCCGCAGCGGCCGCAGCGGTTGCGAACGTGGCCGCCGCAAGCACAGCCAAAGCACCGCCAGACCGCAGCGCGGCCTTCGCCGAATAAAGATTCTTCATGTGTACCCCTGTTGGAAAGCTCAAAACGGCGTCGCGAGACTTCGCGGCCGTCCCCAAGGGTTCGACCTATTCAGGAGAAGAACAGCCGTAGCAACATGGCCGTGGCCGCAGTGCGCAATTTTTCGCTGCGCTGTGTCAGCCGCGTAACACTGACTTTCGGTAAGGCTGTGGAGCGGAAAACGTGTTCCCGAAAGCGCAAAGAAAAAGGGGCGGCGCTTGCGCACCGCCCCAATTCTTTTGCCCTGAAGGCCTGGCTTAGTAGCCACGCTCCGGAGCCGGCGCCGGAGGCGGCGGCGGCGGAGGCGGCGCCGGGCAGGTCGCCGTCGCCAGGATCACCGTGCCGTCCGGGCAGGTCTGCGTCGGAGCAGGCGGCGGCGGAGGCGGCGGCGGAGGCGGCGGAACCTCGACGACCGGCGGTGCCGGCGGCGAACCGCCCCACAGCAGGTCGAGGCCAAGCCGGACATACCGCGGCGTCTGGTAGAACAGCGGCGTCAGGTACAGCGGATCCGGCGAGTAACATTCGAGCGCCGCACCGCAAGCAGTGCTCGGCCCGAACTGGTGGTCGTTTTCGTGCTGCGCATACTTCTGGGTGACAGCGTGGCTGTTGAAGACGTTGAAGACGTCCGCACGCAGCACCAGCTTCCGAGTATCCAGTCCACCGAACGGAATGTTGACGCGGCCCGAAATGTCGACCTGCTTCAGCCAGTCCGACTTCCAGCCCGTTCCGCGCACCGCAGGAGCACTCGTCGTCTGATAACCGGCCGAGTTGACCGGACCAGTCGAGCAGAAGTGGCTGCCGGCGCCATAGAAGGTCGACGGATCGTACACATCCGGCTGCGGATAGTACGGGTGGAAGCCAAGGCACGAACCCGGCATCGGCGACTGGACGAAGATATTCGCGCCGAGCGTGAACATCTTGCCGAAGTGGTACGCGCCGTTGAGCTTGAACTGCCAGGTGTGGTCGTTCGGCAGGCGTCCGTAGCCATAGTCGCCGAGGCCGAGATAATCGAAGTCCTGCGTCGATCCGGCGTCCGCCTGGGCGGCGTTACCGGCGTCGGACTTCACTGTTCCTTCAGTCGAGCCACGGAGGCGCGCCCAAGTGGCCGAGCCGCTGGCAGCCCAGACCCCGTCATCGACCTTCTGGAAGTCGAACGTGACCGCAGCGTAGGTGCGCTTCGGGGTCGGGAAGTGCATGCCCGTCGTGAGCGTGACCGGCGTAACCTTGCCGCTCAAAGCATCCAACCAGTCGTTGACCGTAAGCGACGTGCGATTGCTGACATTCCAGATCATGTAGGTCGAGTTGGCGCCGTAGAACGCGCAGTGGGCCGCGTTGTTGGCGTCCGTTTGAGGAAGACCGCACCAGTAAGCCTGGAGCTGCGGGTGGAAGTCGGTGTCTTCCGATACGCGGCCGAGCTTGCGGTACACGCCGTTCAGGCCAAAGCTGAGTAGCCGGTTCCACTGATAACGTGCGCCCAGCGTGAACTCGTCCAAATACGTCGCCTTGGTCCCCGGCACGACCTTCGCGAGCGCCGGGTTGACCACACCCGCGCCGAAGAGGGCGCAATGGTTGCCGCCGACCGTCGGGCTGCCAGGCGCCGCCGAAATCGGCGGGGTTGTCGCCGGGCAGGGCGCGACACCGGAAGAGTTGTTCGGCGGTCCGAGCGGGATCAACGGCAGGCCGGTGACCGGGTCAATCTGGCCCGGAGTGGCTCCGAAGGTAGCCGCTGTGAAGCCAGCCGGATAGGAGAACGTCTCACGGAAGAAGAGGTCCTTGCCGCGGAAGCTAAGGTTCATCGCCGGCGGGATGAAGTTGCGTCCGTAGCTGCCCGTAAACTTCCACTTTTCAAGGCTCGGCGGGGTGTAGGTGAACGCTACACGCGGACCCCAGTTGCCCTTGAAGTTGATGGTCTGCTCACCGGCCAGGTTGTTCTGGCGGAACTCGTCGTCGCGAATACCGAAGTTGAGTGTCAGGCCGTCGATCGGAGTCCGCCACGAATCCTGGATATAATAGGCCGTGTCATTGGCGGTGATGAAGCCGCCGAGGACCTCGTAGGTCAGACGGATGCCCGTATTGCGATACGAATAGCAGATCGGCAGCACGCCGTTGCAGACCAGGGTCTTGGTTTCGCTCAGGTCCTCGTTGTCGAAGCCGAGGCGAATGTGGTGCTGGCCGACCGCCGTGAAGCGGATGTCGGCATCGCCGCGATAGAAGCGGCGCTTCGTATCGGCGATGGTCGTCTGCGCGAAGAACTGCGCCGACCGGGTGACGGTGGCGCCGCCCGTCACCGCGGTACGAACGTCGGTGACGTTATAGGCGTTAGGGTCAGAGGCGATGAAGTCGCCCGCATCCTTGCTGACACCGTAAGCGCCCGACAGGGTCAGCCAGTCGGTGACGTCGCCGGTGTAGCGTGCGACCCAGTTGAGGCCGCCCGTCTTGATGTTCTGGCTGCCAAGCTTGCTGCCGACCGTGCCGCCGGTGAAGCTGGAATTCGGGCTGAAGTTATAAACCGTCGCGATGTCGGTCGAACGCGTATCGAAGATCGTGAATTCGGCGTGCTGCGTCGGATTGATGTAGGCATCCACCTTGCCGCCCCAGAACGGATCGTTCGACTTGGTCCTGATGAACTGGCTGAACCCGGCCGAGTTTTTGGATCCATTCGCTCTCTCGAACGTGTTCCGCTGAGGCGAGATGAGGCCGTAGACGAACAGGTGGTCGGGGATGATCGCTCCGCCGCCCTCGAGGGTCAGCTGCTTGTGATCTTCAGTGCGGACATTGCCGATATCCGACGGCGAGGTCGCGAGACCGCGGTTTGGAATGCTCGAGCGCAGGCTGCTCGGTTCCCAGTCGAGGTGGAGTGCGAGGAACGGGATGTTCGAGCCCGACTTGGTCGTCGAGTTGATCACGCCGCCTGTGGCGCGGCCGAACTCGGCCGGATAGCCGCCGGTCTGCACGTCCACGCTCTTGTAGAAATAGAAGGGCACGCGCGCCGAACCAATGTAGGTGTCCGGGTTCGTGATGTTGAGGCCGTTGATGTAGTAGGCGTTTTCCGCGACCGACGAACCACCGATCGTCGGAACGTCTTCGCCGTTGGCCTGGGCGAAGTTGCGAACGCCGCGCTGAACCGTCGGCGCAAGCAGCGTCACCGCAGTGATGTCATGCGCGATCGGCGAGTTGGCGTTGACCGCCTGGACGTCGACGTTGAGGCCGGTCGTCGCCTGGGTCTGCGTCTGCCGCAGACGGGTGCCGGTGACGATGATGTCACGGCTGGCCGTGGCGCTGACGAGCTCGACGTTCGCCTGGGTCGACTGCGCAGCGGCGATGTTGATCTGGCCCGAGTAGGGAGCAAGTCCGGATGCATTGACTGTAACGTCGTACAGGCCAGCGGGGAGGCCCGAGGCGGCGAAGTTGCCGGACGCGTTGGTGGTCATCGTGCGCGTCTGGTTCTGCGCGACGTTGCGCACGGTAACCGTTGCGCCCGCGACCGGCCTGCCACCCGTCGTGACGTTGCCGCTGATCGCGCCGGACGTGTAGTCCTGGGCCGAAGCGGCCGTGGGCACGATAAAGCTGGCGGCGGTACCCGCACCCATGAAAGCCAGCGCCTGCAGGCCCGCGGATGCGCGCAAGAACGATTTCCTCATTTTCTTCTCCCCAAGCGGCGAATTGGCTCGCCGGCATGAATCGCAAAGGGAGGGTTCACCCCCCTTATGTTTGCGGGGTTTGGCTTTTGTTCGGGCATCCGTAAAGATTCCGGAGCCGTGACTGCTGATTTTGTGTCGGGAGTGTGACGGACGCGCCACAGTCCTTTTCGACGCGGATTTGGTCCTGCCAGGACTTATCTAAAGATAATTCGGGATCATTCCGTATAGCCGCCGCGGGCGAGCACATCGGCGAGCAGTGGGCGGATCGCTTCCAGCTGGCTCGCGTAATTCCTCCAATTCCCGACCGATCCTGCGTTGAGCGGTTTGCTGACCTGAGCATAGCTGGGCGTCGCGGGTACGGCACCGCTCTCGTGGAAGTTGAGCTGTGCCGGCTCCATCTCGAGCCCTATCGCCGCCGTCAGCCGTTGCGTTTCTTCGGCCTGGTTGGCGACCAGGGATTCATACCGCAGATGGTAAGTCGGACCGAAGCCGGCCGCCGCATACTCTTCCATCAGCTGATCAGCCAAAGCGAGGTGGCGCGCCGCATCCTCAAGGCGATAACTGGAGTTGAACCCGTGCGTCATCTCGTGCGCCATGATCGAGGTCAGCACATCCAGCGGGTGGCGCCGGACGAGCACCACCGGCGAATCCGGGAATGCGAGACGTAGAAGAGGCAGCCAGAAATCGTTCGTCGGCATCTTGTCGGTGAAAAAAGGTGCGCCGCCGGCGAGCAGACCGTGACGCTCCGCCTCGCCGAGATATCGGTCACGCAGCTTTGTGGCGAAATCCGGCTGGGCGCGGGCGAGGCCCTCCGGAAAGGACCACTCGCCGCCGGCGAGCGACACGGCGAGCTCCTGCAAGTCGACGCCGAACGGAAGCTCCCCGCCCGCATCGATCGCACTGTGGCTCGCGAGAATTCGTTCTGTGAGGGTCGTCCCCGAGCGCGGGGAGCCGATGATGAAGATCGGCTGTGGAACACCGTCGCGGCGCTCGGCTCGTGGAAGCGCCGCCGCTTCGGGCGACGCGAAGAACTTCGCGAGGCGGTTCGCGAGCGCGCTGACAACCTCAGCGGGGTAACGTCGATTGGCCGCCGCAGCGAGATTTTCTTTTCCGGCTAGCCAGTCGTTCCACGCCTCGGCATGACGACCCGCACGCTCGCGCAGGCGACCACGGTGCAGAAGCTCGGCGCCTGAAATGTCCGGCTTGGCCTCCAGCAACCCGAGCGCTTCCTCGTGCTTGCCCATGCGCGCGAGCAACACGGACCGGTGCCGATCGAGCTTAGCATTTTGAGGCCGAGGCAGCCGCTCAGCACGGTCGAGATGGCGCATCGCCGCTTCGAAGTTCCCTTCCCGCTCCTCGAGCTCGCTCAGATAGATTGCGGGTCCGAAGGCCTGAGGATCCGCGGCTGCGGCCGCCTCCAGCTGCGTTCGAGCCTCATCGAGCCGCCCGAGCCTGAGCAAGGCATGACCTAATGGAGTAAGCAGATGGACTTCCGGACCAGCGAGCTCGACTGCGCGTCGATAATGCTCCGCTGCGTCGAATGCCTTCATCCGCATGGCAAGGAAGTCCGCCAGCTTGGCATGTGCATCAGCGTTCTTTGGGTCAGCTGCCAAGGCTGACCTGCAAACCTGTTCTGCTTCCGCCATTCGGCCGTTTCTCGCGAGCAATTCAGTCATACCGGCATAAGGCCAAGGGACCTGCGGCGCGCATGAAATGGCAGTTCGAAGGGTCTGCTCGGCGTCCTTATCGTTTCCACGCTCAATCTCGGCGATGGCCTTGATTTCGAGCGCGTCGATGTTTCTCGGGTCGCCCTGAAGGATTTGGACCGCGATACCTCGTGCCGCCTCGAACTGTCCTGCCTGGATCGCCTGGCGTCCGGCCCAAACCTGCCGCATCCGATCCGTGGAATTATTCAACACCGTCCAATTCACTTCGCAGCTTGCTCCGCCTTCAGGCTCGCCTCTGCATCGACATAGGGTTCCTGGCGCTCGACGCTCCAATATTTGAGCTCGTGGAGCGGGATCCGGGCGCCGGTGACCGCGCACACGACATGGTCGCCGTCGCTCAGCAGGCGAAAGGTGCCGGGGAGATAATGGACGCGCGCGGCCTTGCCGCTGCCCTGCATCAACATGTGTTCAATCCTCTGCCGGGTCGAACAATCCCGGTTGCGGCGGGATGTAGGATTTGCGGCGCTTCGGCTCAACCGGCTTCGATGCCGCTGCGCCATCGACGCTGGCGTCGACCTTGCCGTCGCCGAAGTGCAGCGTGAGCCCCTGTGCCGCGCGCGCGTCGCGTGCGTGCGTTAAAGTTTGTCCGTCCCGGCTCGTGACCCGGGCGTAGCCGCGCGATAGCGGCTTGTCCGGGTGAGCGAGCTCGGCGAGCCGCCAAAGCCCGGCGAGCTGTTCCGTCAGCCGTGCAACCCGCTGGTCGAGTCCGTCGCGCCGAAGGCGCCCGGCGACCAGGTTGAGGTCGCCGCGGGCACTGCCTGCCCGCGCGGCAAGCGAGCGCGGCAGCCGCTCGCCGAACTCGTCAAGGCGCTGCACCATTGGCGCGAAGATCGCCCGCGGCTCGGGCCAGCGGCAAACCGTCAGGTCGAAGCGCTCGCGGCCGCGCTCGACGCGTCGCGACAGGCATTGCTGCGCGCGATGCTGAAGCTCCACGAGTTGCGCGAAGAGCTCGGTGCGGACGGGGACGGCGATCTCCGCTGCCGCCGTCGGGGTCGGCGCGCGCAGGTCCGCAGCATGGTCGATCAACGTCGTATCCGTCTCGTGTCCGACGGCGGAGATCAGGGCGATCGGACTTTCCGCCGCCGCGCGTACGACCTCTTCCTCGTTGAACGCCCACAAATCTTCGGTCGAGCCGCCCCCCCGAGCGACGATCAGCAGGTCCGGCCTGGGGTCGAACGTTGCGAAGCCGCGGATCGCCGCAGCGATCTTCGCCGCCGCGCCCTCACCCTGTACGGGCACGGGCCACAGGATCACGCGCGTCGGGCAGCGGTCCTCGAGCCGATGGAGGATGTCGCGGATGACCGCGCCGGTCGGCGAGCTGACGACGCCGATGACGCGCGGCAGGAATGGCAGCTTGCGCTTGCGCGATGCGTCGAACAGCCCCTCGGCCGCGAGCCCCTTCCGACGCTTTTCGAGCAGAGCGAGCAGAGCCCCCTCGCCCGCCAGTTCCATCCGCTCGACGACGATCTGGTATTTGGAACGGCCTGGATAAGTCGTGAGCTTGCCGGTCGCAATGACCTCGGCGCCGTCCTCCGGTCTGAACGCGAGTGCGCCCGCGCTCGTGCGCCAAATGACCGCATCGATGCAGGCATTCTCGTCCTTCAGCGTGAAGTAGCAGTGGCCCGAAGCATGGCGCTTGAACCCGCTGATCTCTCCCCGCACCCTGACTTGGCCGAAGGCATTCTCGATCGTCCGCTTGAGCGCGCCCGACAGCTCGCTGACGCTGAGCGCGGGCGAATTGTCGCCGGGGGCGACGTTCGCTAACAGCGATCCACGCGTGTCGTCAGGAAGATCCATCAATATACTGCTTCTGGGCTCGGGCGGCCGCGAGGATGCGCTCGCCTGGCGCCTTAGGCAATCGCCGAGCTGCGGCCAACTGATTGCTGCGCCCGGGAATCCCGGCATTGCGCGATGGGCGGATTGTGTCGCACTCGATCCCAGCGATCCCGAGGCAGTCGTGGAACTGGCGAGGCGCGCGAGCGTCGATCTCGTCGTGGTCGGGCCCGAAGCGCCGCTGGTCGCCGGCGTCGCCGATGCGCTTCGAGCTGCGGGGATCGCCGTGTTCGGCCCCACTGCTGCGGCGGCCCGGCTCGAAGGCTCGAAGGGCTTCACCAAGGATTTGTGCCGGGCCAACGGCATTCCTACCGCCGATTACATCCGGACCGAGCGCACCGCTGACGCGCGCGCCGCGCTCGAGCGGTTCAGCATCCCGGTCGTGATCAAGGCCGACGGTCTCGCCGCCGGCAAGGGCGTCACCGTGGCCATGACGCGCACCGAGGCCGAAACGGCGATCGATGCGATTGGCGACGCTCCGCTGGTCATCGAAGAATTCCTTCATGGTGAGGAGGCGAGCCTGTTCGCGCTCGTCGACGGCGAGACCGCCGAGCCGCTTGCCTCGGCCCAGGACCACAAGCGCGTGGGCGAGGGTGACACCGGA
>Ga0207648_10003518_pt1 | contig 16406 bp, 17 predicted proteins | sample KBSMisM32_FD_184310 | JGI IMG/M metagenome (GOLD analysis project Ga0207648, IMG submission 184310) | Miscanthus rhizosphere microbial communities from Kellogg Biological Station, Michigan, USA - KBS Miscanthus M3-2 (SPAdes) (version 2) | ecosystem: Host-associated > Plants > Roots >...
TCGGCGTGTAGTGCTCACGGGCCTGAAGAAGGCGTTCCTTGCTCAACAATGAACCGTCGAGGATCTGGTCAATGGCAATCACGGTAGGACTCCTTGCTGCGCCTCGGCGTGGGGATACCGCGGCTTCTGGATCTCAGCTTGCCGGCCGGTTGAACCAAGGGCCATCCCCTAGACAGAGGGCATCCCAACAGGCGGGCGTGAATCATTCACATTCAGCATCCGCTGGCGACATCTCCCGGACCTGTAGTTGGGAAATCCGCACGCGGACTTTGCAGCTCACCCCATCCGCAGGTCGTCTGCGCGGTCAGCGCAAGGGAGCCCCTAGATCAAGATGCAGGCTTCGTCAGTAGCCGAAATCATCAGTCCTTGGCGGTTCGTATTGCCGCGCCGCCCCCGTTCAGCTTGATGTTTTGACCAGTGTCGGTGAGCGTCGTGCCGTCGAGGCGGAACACCTGGATGTCCTTCTCGAGCATGTTCTGGACAAGAATCGTCGTGCCGTCGCGCGAAAACGCGATCCCCTGCGACCAGCGGCCGATCGGCGCCTGCGCAAACTTGACCGGCTTGAACCCGTCGAACCGGTACAGCAGCAGTTGTCCGTTCGCGTTGTAGAACGGCGATTCCTTGGCCTTGCCTGAGCCGTTGTGAATGACGACGGCGAGCGTCTTGCCATCGGGCGAGAGCTGAATGCCTTCGGGCGTCGGCCCAACCGTCACGGTCTCGACGACGCGGATTGGCTTGGCCTGCAGGTCGATGACGCTGGCCGTGTCGGCATCGCCCAGATTGCGGCCGATGTTGGCGACGACGGCGATGCGGCCGTCGGCCGAGATGTCGAGACCGTAGGGACGCAGGCCTGCGGCAAAGTCGCGGTTCGCGGATGTCACCTTGCTCCCGTCGACAGTGAGCAGGGAAATCGTGTTGTCGCCGTCGCGCGTGACCAGCGCGCTCTTGCCGTCGGGCGTGAACATCGCGTGGCTCGGCCCGGACTTGTCGTCCCCGAGCTTGACCGTGCCGGCCGGCGTCAGCGTCTTGCCACTGACCGTGAACACGGAGACCGTGCCTTCGTTGCGGTTGGCGACAAGGACGAGCGTGCCTTGCTTGTTGAAGGACACGCCGGAGGCGCCCGCCCCCGCCCTGAGCGTCGCAATGACCGCGGGCGGAGACGCCTTCAGGTCAATCACCGTCAGCGTGTCGTCGGCGACGACCTTGGTCGCATCGGCGGGGTCGAGCTTGCTCGCGCGGGTGACGAGCGCCAGCGACTCATCCGGCGAAACGGCGACGCTCATCGGCGGGCCGACCACGCTGGTCGGAACGTTCAACTCGGCGACGACCTTGGGCGGCTTCACGCCCAAGTCGATGATGGTGACGGTGTCGGGCGGCGGGCTCGCAACCACCTTGTTCGTGCCGTTGTCGAGCGTCGCCTTGTTGTCGTTCGCCGAGACGGCAACTTGCGCCGATGCTCCTGTCCAAGCGCAGGCCATGGCGGTTGCTGCGACGGCGGCGCGGATGAGAGGGGTCATTGGGTCTCCTTTGGTGTTCGTTCATTGAGCCGCGCGTCCAAGCGGGGCATGCGGATTCTCGTCGCCTTCGAAACGAAGTTCGGATAGATTGGGCGCCCCGCCAGCGACGGCGGGTAGTGCAGCGCCCGATAGCGGGATAGGAACGGACTCCGTTGGTGAACTGCTGACAGAAGCCGCGATCGATGATGTCACCGACGCAAAAGCCGGGCACCCGATCCGCATTTTCCCGGCCGCAGGAACAGCGACGTTACGAGAATAGGCCGCCCGCTCTCTACGTCTATCCCAAGCGTTCAATGCCAACAGGACGGATTCGGCGAGGACGCTTCTGGCGAGCTGTATGCGCTCATGACGAACACGCCAGCCAATGGAACCGGGGGCGCGTCGTCTTTCAGATCGCGGCCATTCCCGAAGCACCCGAGTGGGCGCTGATGGGTTTCGGCCTGACCTAAGCTGTCCGTGCTGCGACGTAAGGCAAATTGGGCGTAAAACGTCGGGTCGGCATCACTTTTAGGGGGAACCGCTTATGAGAACTTCATGGATCACGGCAGCGGTTGCAGCAGCAGCACTGTCACTGTCGCCCGCGGCGCACGCCGTGAGCAACGCCGAGCTCGATACATTCAGCGCCGGCATCGAGGGCTGGTTTGCCGGCGGGGGCCCTCTGGGACAGGTGCCCTCGCCTCCGCCGTCCGTGGTGTCAACCGGCGGACCGGCCGGCGCAGGCGACAGCTTCATGCTGATCACGGCGAACGGCACCGATGTCGCCGGCGGGCGGCTGGTCGCGATGAACGCAGCGCAGTGGGCCGGCAACTATGCCGCCGCTGGAATCAGCAGCATCGGAATGGATCTCCGCAACCTCGGGACCTCCGATCTGACGATCCGCCTCTATCTCGAAGATCCGATTCCCGGCCCGCCGCTCAACGAGGCGGTGACCAACTCCAGCGTGTTCTTGCCGTCAGGTGGGGCCTGGACCCATGCGGTCTTCTCGCTGGCGCCCGGCAACCTCACCGTGTTGCAGGGAAGCGCGGCCACCTTGCTGTCGAACACCACGGTGTTCCGCATCTTCAATGGCATGGCCCCTGACTTTCCTCCTGAGCGGGTCTCAGGGCAACTGGGTGTGGACAACATCCAGGCCATCCCGGAACCCGAGACGTTCTTGCTGATGGCTGGCGGCCTCCTGTTCGTTGCTGCTCGCGCGCGTCGACGCGGAGGCCCTGGCTGACAGCATTCCTGGCCCGCGATAGGCGGGATGCCTCCGCCTGACAACAACTCGCTGTTCGGTGATCCCGTCCAATTCCTGAAACGTTTGTTCATGCACGGGACCGCCGCCTCGACCCACCCAATCTTCAATGTCGTGGTGATAGGTGGCGGCCCGGCCGGGCTGGTTGCGGCCACGTATCTCGCACGCTTTCGGCGAACTGTGTGCGTCGTCGATGCCGACCGCAGTCGCTTGGCCAAGATACCGCGCTCGCACGACTATCCTGGCTTTGCCGATGGAATCGCCGGCCCGCAGTCGCTTCTGAACTTGCGCGAGCAGGTGGCACGCTACCCATCGTTGTTGAGGCCGGCGAAGCACAACGCCTGGCGCACTGCGATGACGGGTGTCGCGCCGCGCGGTCGGGCGGCGGCGATGCCCGTGCACGCTTTGTGCTGCTTGCCACCGGGGCCAGCGACGTCGAACCCACGATGCCCCACGTCGCGGAAGCCCTGCGCAACGGCGCGTTGCGCTACTGCCCGGTGTGCGATGGCTTCGAGGTCGTCGGTCAGGAAGTCGGCGTCATCGCCGACGGCCCCGCGGGAGTCCGGGAAGCGCTCTATCTGAGGGACTTCACGGACCAGCTCACCGTGTTCCTGCAACCGGGTGCCCGAGCCATCAGCGACGACGAGCACTTGCGCATGCACGAGGCGGGCATCCGCTGGGTCGACGCGCCGATCGAAGCATCCCTGATCAACGTCGCACGCGGCCCGGTCATCGACACGCCGGCCGTGCTCGCTGCGCTGCGCGACGACCGGCTCGGAGGCGCGGCACTCGACGTTCACGACCGCCAGCCGCTGGCCGGCGACGAGCCGTCGTTCGCTGCGCCGCGGCTGCTGCTGACGCCGCACGTCGCAGGCGTCACCGCGACCAGCATGGAAGGAATGAGCCGCGGCGCGGTCGAAACGATGCTGGCGCTGCTGCGCGGCGAGCGGCCGCCGAGCGTCGTCAATCCGGAAGTCTTCCGCTGATCTCTATCCCATCTCGAAGGTTCTATCACCATGCGCATCGCTGACCTCCGCGCCGTCCCGATCTCGTTTCCCGTTCCCGCCGACAAGTCGGTGCGCCTCGGCATCGGCCGCAGCGTCAAGCGCGACTCGGTGCTCGTCCGCGTCGAAACCGACGAAGGCCATGTCGGTTGGGGCGAGGCCCACCACGGCCGCGCGCCGGGCGCGATCGCCCGCCTGCTTGACACGACGATGCGCGAGCTGGTGCTCGGCATGGACCCCTGCGACGTCTCCGGCGTCTGGGCCCGCGTCTACAAGATGCAGCTCGCGAGTCATGGCATGGGCGCCGCCGCCGCGTTGGCGTTGAGCGGACTGGACATGGCGCTCTGGGACCTGCGCTGTCAGCTGACCGGCTGGCCGCTCTTTCGCCTGCTGGGCGGCACCTCGAAGCCGATCAAGGCGTATGCGGGCGGCATCGCGCTCGGCTGGCAGGAGCCGGCTGCGCTTGCCGACGAAGCACTGCGTCATGTGCGCGACGGCTACCGCGCTCTGAAGCTGCGAGTCGGCGACACCTGGAAGAAGGACATCGAACGCGTGCGCGCGGTGCGCCTGGCGGTCGGCGATTCGATCGAGCTGCTGGTCGACGCCAACACGGCGTACTCGATAGACGACGTGCGTCGCGTGATGCCGGCTTACGAAGAAGTCGGCATCGGCTGGCTGGAGGAGCCGTTCCCGCCGCAGGACCGGCGCGCCTACAAGGTCGCCGCATCGCTCGGCCGCGTACCGCTCGCGGCCGGCGAGAACCACTACACCCGTTACGAGTTCGTGACCCTGCTGGAGGACGGCCATGTGCAATTTGTGCAGCCCGATCTCTCGAAGACCGGCGGCGTCACCGAGGCCGTGCGAATCGCCGCGATGGCGAGCGCGTTGAAGCTGACGGTTAACCCGCATACGTCGGCCACCGCCGTGAACATGGCGAAGACGATCCACTACCTGTGCGCGGTCGACAACCCTGGTTACTTCGAGGGCGACGTGACGTCGCTGAATCCGTTCAGAGATCACCTCGCCGACCGGGCGCCCTATTCACTCGATGCGGACGGCTGTGTCCGGCCGCACGACGGCGTTGGGATTGGCCTGAAGGTGATTACGGATTTCATTGCCGAACACCCGCTCATCGAGGGGCCCTGCTACGTGTGAGCGCAGACCTTCGCTCACCGATGATTGATCGGATGAAGGTTCACTAACCGGCCGGGATTCGTCGCTTGAAGATCGGCGAGTCTTCCCACCGCGCCAGCAGGTCGGCCGGACCGTCGAAGATCGCGACCGCGCCGGACAGCGCCGCATCGTCCCACGCACCGCCGCAGCGAAAGGCGATGTTGTCGGCGCCGGCCGCGCTGGCCGCCTCCACGTCGTAGGGTGTGTCGCCGATCATGATGGCTTCGATCGGCTGAATCCCACAGCGCTGCACGGCAGCGGCGACGCTGTCCGGATCGGGCTTGGAATGGGCCGCATCGCTCGAGGTGGTGGACTGGTCGATCAGATCGTCGACCTCGGCCTGGCGCAGCAGGGTTTGCAGCTCCTCGCTGCTGGCCGAGGTGACCACCGCGAGCACCAGCCCCTCGGCCTTCATGTGCTCGAGCAATGGTCGGGTTCCGGGCGTCGGGCTCAGCGACGGAAGATGCTGAGTGAGGAAGCGCCGCTTGCGCTCGTCCGCCAGCTGCCTGGCCAACGGATCATCCTCGGCCAGCCCCAGCAATTCCGCCAGGACCTTGTCGGTCCCCTTGCCGATGAGGGGCCGGATGCGCTCGTACGGCAGCGGTCGGCCGGCAGCCGCGAGGGCCTCGACCCAGGCGAACGCATGGGCGTCATTGCTGTCGAGCAGGGTGCCGTCGATGTCGAGCAGCACGGCGACGGTGGGCGCGTATTCCTTCATGGCGACACCGGCTGGAGGCTGAACATCCATTCAACCGGAGGCATCGTGCCGCGGTCGGCCATGAGAGGCGATCGCTGGTTAGCGCGAGGGCGCTGCACTGGCTGCGCCCGTCATGCCCGATGCGTTGCCCGGTCCGCTCGGGGTGGTCGTTTCGCCTGGCGTGCCTGGCGTCCCCGTTGTGCCGTTCGTGCTCCGGCCGCCGCTTGCATCGGGCCCGCCGATGGCGCTGCGCGCCCCGCCCTCGCCCGCGCCACCGGACGAGCGACTCGACGAGGTGGACGCCGCGCCGGCACCTGGCGCCATTGGGGCAACGCCACCGCGGCTGTCGGCGGCGGGCCGGTTCGACGTCACCCGCCAGAGCGTGTTGGAGAGATCGTCCGCGACCAGCAGCGCGCCGCGCGGATCCACCGTCACCCCGACTGGCCTGCCGCGTGTCTTTCCGTCGTCCCCGAAAAAGCCCGTCACGACATCCACCGGGTCGCCGGCGGGACGGCCGTCGCGGAACGGCAAAAAGATCACCCGGTAGCCGCTTGGCGGGTTTCGGTTCCAGCTGCCGTGCTCGCCGACGAAGAGACCATCCGCAAACCGCGATCCCATTGCCGGTGTCGAGAACGCGAGGCCGAGCGCCGCGACATGCGAACCGAGAGCGTAGTCGGGCCGGATGGCGGCCGCGACCTTGGCCGGGTCCTGGGGTCGCACGCGTGTGTCGGCGTTCTGGCCCCAGTAGCTGAACGGCCAGCCGTAGAAGCCATGCTCGCGCACCGACGTGACGTAGTCCGGAACCAGGTTGGGCCCGATCTCATCACGCTCGTTGACCGAGACCCAGAGCCGGCCCGATCCGGGCTGGATGGTGAGCGCCGTCGGGTTGCGCAGGCCCGTCGCGTACGGTCGGTGCGCGCCCGTCTGGGCGTCGATTTCCCAGACCATTGCACGGTCGATCTCAGCCGGCATGCCGCGCTCGGTGATGTTGCTGTTCGACCCGATGCCGACGTAGAGAACTTCCCGTCGGCGCTCGCCGTGAGCGATTTCGTCCAGTGGTGGTTGATGGCCGATGGCAGATCGGCGACCTTGACCGGCGGGCCGGCGGCGGTGAACTGCCCCGGCTGGTAGTCGAAGCGGACGAGCGCATCCTGGTTGGCGACATACAGCTGGTTGCCGACCAGTGCGAGCCCGTACGGTGCGTTGAGGTCTTTCGCGAACACCGTCCGCGACTCGTAGACACCATCACCGTCGGCGTCGCGCAGCAGGGTCAGACGGTTGCCGCCCTTCACCGGGCTCGTACCGCGCGCCTTGATGATGCCGGCGATCGCGTCCTTAGGCGTCAGCGCCGGGGCGCCACCGCCGCGCCCTTCGGCAATCAGGATGTCGCCGTTCGGCAGGACGAGCGTCTGCCGCGGGATCTGCAGGTCCTTAGCGATGGCTGTGATCCGATACCCCTCGGGAACCTGCGGGCGACGATCACCCCAGAGTGCCGGCTCAGCGATCTTCATCGAGGGCAGCAGGCCTCGGTGTGGCTCGGGCAGTGGCGGTGCCGCGCCATAGACAGCAGGGTCTGCACTGCCAGTGCATGCGATCGCTGTTGGCATAAGCGATGTCACTCAGCAGCACGCCGAGAAACAGCGGCACGCTACCGGCGAGCAGAAACGCGCGAAGCGGATGAAGGGGCCGGCGGCCATTCAGTGGGCGTCAAACGCCGTGGCAGTCATGCCGATCCGATGGCAATGAACATGCCCGTCAGCAAGCGCTGATGCGGATCAGGGCCGGCGTATCAAGGTTACGAACGCGCCCGTCAAGACACCTGGCCGGAGCTCTGCAAAATGCGCGGAAAGCCAGCTTCGAGCCGACCATGGTTTCCAGCATCACAGCAGTCAACCTCGCCTGCGATCCCGCTGCGATCATGGGCGGCTTGTACGGCGACGGCATCATCGCGCTCAAGGGCGCCTTCTCGCGCGAGTGGGCGCAGCACATGCGCGAGGACATTGACCGCTTGTTCGCCGACGCACGGGCCCGGCCCCATGGGGCGCTGCCGCGCGGGCCCGAGCGCTACTACGTCGAAGTGCATCGCGAGCGGCTGCGAGGCTTCGTCGACATCGCGACGCACCCCTGGTTCGTAGCGGTCTGTGAGGCGGTGCTCGGCCCTCACTATCAGGTGGTTGAAGTCGGCTTCGACGTGCCGGGGCCCGGCGCGCAGACCCAGCCCTGGCATCGTGACTTCCCGATGCCCGACGCGACCCGCGTCGGCCGGCGCCTCAATTCACTGGCGTTCAACCTGACCGCTGTGGACACCGTTCCCGACATGGGACCGTTGCAGATAGCCCCCGGCACGCAATGGGACGACTTTGGCGGACTCGATCAACCGAATCGCGAGCTGGCAATGTTTCCGCCGATGGAGCTCTACCCGCGCTACGAAGCACGCGCCCAGTACCGCCTGCCGCAGATGGGCGACATCTCGGCCCGCTCGGCCCTCACCATCCACCGCGGCACCGCCAATCGTTCCTCCCAATCCCGGCCGGTGCTCGTCATCGGCGTCGATGCGCCCGATGGAGGCAATGCCGCCCGGCACGACCTGCAGACGACCCGCCGCTACCATACAGCCCTGCCGGCGTCGGTGCGCGACCATCTGAATTGCCGGGTGGTCGATCGGCTGGTCGAGATCGAGCAGGTCCATTCGATCAAAGGGCTGCTCGAAGGTCAGGGCTGAAGGGGCGATGAACTTCGGTGGAACGAGCGCGGTCTGGTCCGTCAAGCAGGGCCTTTAAGGATGGAGACCATGGACCCCACTCGTTGCGTCAATCGCAATTCCCGCCGCGGCCTGCTGCGCTGGATCGGAGGCGCTGCCGCGCTCCAGTTCCCATCCGTGGCGCTGGCCGGTCTCAACTTTTTCCTAAGCGAATACAGCGCGAGTCATGCCGAGCTGCAAGCGCAATTGACGAAGCGCTTTCCGCTGCGGCAACGCTATGCGGAACTCTTTGCCGTGACTTTGCGAGATCCGCAGCTCGACCTCGATCCGGCAAACAACCGCTTGAGGGTCACCGCCCTTCTGGACGTCGCCAGCCCGCTGCTGCGCCCGCCCAGTGTGGAAGGCCTGGTGTCGGTCAGCAGCGCCCTGCGCTACGACGCGCCAGCCCGCGCGGTGCGCCTGGACCAGCCGCGCGCCGATCGCATCGAGATACAGGGCCTGACTGGACGCGATGCAGAGCGGCTGCAGCAGATCGGTGCGATGGTCGCGCAGGAGCTGTTGCAAGGCCAGGCCCTTCACACCTTCGATGCGAAGGACCTGACCGTTGGCAACAAGGTCTATGAGATCGGTGACATCACCGTGCAACGGGATGGCATCACGGTGCAGCTCAAATGAAGTGCCGACCCGGCGGTTCGCCTTGCCATTCGGCCAACCACCCGTGATTCACCCGCTCAAATCTCCTCGAGGATGGCGAGCAGCTCCGACGGGTCTACCGGCTTGACCAGGTGATGTGAGAAGCCAGCCGCGCGAGTTTCCGCTCGGTCATTCTGCTGACCGTATCCGGTCACCGCAACCAGCATCGGCTGGCTCGGCTGCAACGATGACTTGAGCCTGCGTGCGAGTTCGAGTCCGTCGATTTCCGGCAGGCCGATGTCGAGCAGGTACACATCCGCCTTCCGCGCGGCCGCTCGCTCCAGCGCGTCTCGAGCATCGAACTCGGTCCAGACCTGGTACCCCTCTCCCTCCAGCAACATGGACAGCGTCTGGGCTGCGTCCTTGTTGTCGTCCACCACGACGATCCGCAGCGGCTTGCGCCCGCCGGTCCCGGCTCCTGCCGCACTGACAGCAGGCTGATGGTCGCTTGCTCCCTGGATCAAAGGCAGGCGCAGCGAAAAGAGCTTCCCTTGCCCAAGCCTTCGCTGCTGCAAGCAACCGACCCGCCGTGCAACTCGATCAGAGTTTTCACCAGCGCCAGGCCCAGACCCAAGCCGCCCGAGGATCGATCCGGGGTGCGCTGAGCCTGGGCGAACAAGTCGAAAACTCGCTCTGTCATCTCGGGCTCGATGCCGATTCCGTCGTCTTGCACACTGATGCAGGCCGTGTTGCCTTCGACCACGGTCTTCACCGAGATGTGTCCCTCGGGAGGGGTGTACTTGGCAGCGTTGTTCAACAGGTTGGTCAGCGCCTGCACGAGCCGCTTCTCGTCCGCGCGGACGAGCGGTGAGTCGGACGCGTTCTCGATGGCCAGGTGATGTCGTCGTGTCTGCAGGGCTGGGCCGGACTGCTCGATCGCATCGTTGATGACACCCCGGATTCGCCCCGGCTTCATCTGCAGCTCGATCAAGCCCCGTGTGACGCGGGAAACGTCCAGAAGTCGTCCACCAAGCTCGTGAGATGGTCGCACTGGCGGGCCACGACGTCGCTTGCCTTGCGCACACGCTCGTCTTCAACGTTCGAACGGCGCAGCACTTCTGCGGCCACGCGGATCGGCGGCAGCGGATTGCGGAGTTCATGCGCGAGCATGGCAAGAAACTCGTCCTTGCGAACGTCGGCCTCTCTCAGCTTCTGGACGGCTTGGCGCGCCTGTTCCTCGGCTCGTTTCACGCTGTCGATGTCGACATTGACCCCGCCCAGTTTCCAAGGATCGGTGTCCAGATCACGGTACCAATCGGCGTGCAGGAAGAACCATCTGTACTCGCCTTGTGCGTTTCTCAGCCGCACCTGCGAGCTCAGCGACTCGTGGCGTTCGTCCCGGAGACTTCGAATCACCTGATCTCGGTCAGCCTCATGGAAAATGCTCAACCATTCGTCCAGGAACAGGTTTGTGTCGCCACCTGGATGCCCGAGCAGCCGCTGAAAGTTCTCGCAAACGTCCACCGTGCCGCTTTCTGGATTCCAGGTCTAACTCCCCGCGTTCGCGGCCCGCAACACTCGGCGCACCTGCTCTCGCTCTCGGACGCAGCCCTCGAGCAGCTTGTGACCCGTCAGGTCCAGCGTGATCTTCGAGAACCCGAGCAATCGGCCTGAATGGTCCTTCAATGCCGTCAAGTTGATGCGGGCCCAGAAGCGACTCCCCTCCTTCTTCCTGCGCCAGGTCTCCTCCTTGAAGAAGCCTTCGGCAGCGGCCACACGCAGATTCTCATGAGCGTGATGACGTGCCCTGTCCTCCTCTGTATAGAGCAGTTCCAGGTGCTGACCGATCGCCTCTTCGGCGGTGTAGCCCTTCATGACCTCCGCCGCGCGGTTCCAGGTGGTGATCACGCCGTGCTCGTCCATGAAGAAGACGGCGACGTCCTCGATCTCCTCGGTCATGAGGCGATGAAACTCTGCAAGCTGCGATTCGGGAATCGATGAGACGAGATAGGGCTTTTCCACGGGAAAAACGGAGTGATTTGTCTGTGCCAGTGACTCGATACAAAGGTACAGGTTCCCAACGCTCGAGCCTCGAAAGCATGAGGCGGGAGCGCTCGGGCCGACCTACCACGCAAGCCTGGATTGATGACACAGGCGTTCAGACGCTGCGGTCCTTGGAGCTCACTTTTTGGTTCCGGCCGCCCCCAGCACCTGCCGGCAGTTCGCGTTCTCGCCGGGCCCGGTCTCGATCAACGGGATCAGCGCCGCGAGCGGTGCGACAGCACCGAGGGCCACAGCGCCGCCGATTCGCAGCAGCAACGGCGTCTTCTCCACTTCGATCTGCGGGTCGGTGAAGCTGCCGTGCACGCGCACGGCGTGCGCAGCGACAGAAGGCTGGGCTGTTCGGTTTGGGTTGGACCTCCAGCTCGAATCGCTCGTGGTCGAGGTCGAAGCGGCCGGCCCCGACGAACTGTGACTGCTCGGTGTCGACGACGAACAGCGATGAAGCCCCCTGGCCGTCCTTGACGTCGAAGTGCACGCCGCCGCAATTGAGGCGGACGCTGCGATCGCCGCCCAGCAGCAGCGGAATCACCTTGCCGAAGTTCAGACCGCTGCCGGCATCGAGCAGGTTCGAGATCTCGCCCGCCGAGATGCCGGCCGCAATGCGTCCGTCGGCCGTGGCCGCCGCCTGCGCGATCGAGTTGCCTTGCCCACGCAGGTCGATGTCGGCGTTGACCCGGCCGGCACTGGCGGCCAGACGCTTCGACTTCGGCACCAGGCGCTCCAGGCGGATCCCGCGCACCTCCGTCCGCAGCTCGGTCGCCAGAGCCGGCCCGGTGCGGGCGTCGAGCATCGCTTTCGTCACCGCGGTGCCGCCCGCCACACCGATCTCGAGCGGCTCGAGCCGCAGCACCGCGTCGCGAAGCTGCAGGGTCGCTTTGAGCCCTTCGATCGGCAGCGGCCCCGGCACATCGACACAATGCGCGACCAACGTCGCATCCACATCGATCAGGCGCAGGCGCTCGGGATCGAACGTACCGGCGGGAAGCAGGCGATCGCCGCGCGTCGCCAGCTCGGTCGCGCGGGCGCGCTCGCGGTTCGCGACCGCCGCCTGGTTCGCCTGCAACTTGCCGGGACGGCTCTTGGTCTGCACACCGACCAGCGGCCCGAGGTCGGCAAGCTTCAGCAGGTCGCATTCGAGTTTGACGGTCAGCAGCGGTCGCGGCTCGCGGACCACGTAGGCGCCCGAACCGCGGACATCGGTCGCACCGATGCGGCCGGCGAGGTCCTCGATGACATAGCGGCCTTCCTTCAGCTGCAGCCGGCCGCGCATGTCGTAAGGCGGGCTCGCCGGCAGCGGGAGCAGCAGGAACGGGTAGAGGTTGGCCAGCGTCTCGCCGGCCATCCGCAGGCGCACGTCCATCGCCGAAGGCGAAAGGGCATCGGCGATCGTGCCTTCCATCTGCAGACGCGTCGGTCCGGCCATGAGCTCCGCGCGGATCGGGAAAGCAATGCCCGACCCGAGAGCAAGCAGGGTCAGTTGTTGTGATGGGTGCGTAGCCATGGGGTCCTCTGCGTGACGGAGGACCTTTGCAAGCTGCATTCCTGTTGGTCGCTGCTTCTGCGTCGGCAGCGCCGTCAACCGAGCGCCAATAGGTACGTTGTGCCGCTAAAAATGCTGTGCCGCCAGGAAGGCGGCGCTCGCAGGAACGCTCGTTGCCCTTCTTCGGGCGATGACTGGTCCGGCAGCTATCGCATGATCACCATTCAACAGACAGAACTCGTGGCCGCTGCGGAAAGAGGAGCCGAGGCGTTCTTTCGCGGTATCAAGAAGGATCACAACCCGTACACCTTGACGATGTTCGCGGCTCGTGTTCCGGGCGATCGCGCAGTGCTTCTTGCCATACTGGCCGCGGCGTGGTGGGTGGGATGGGAGCAGGCGAACGACGTCGGCCATTGACCGGGTGCGAAGTAGCGTCCAAGCTTCGAGCACCATTGCCTATCGCCCACTTAAAGGCTCACAGGCTCACTCATTGGTACAAGTTCGCGGATCGACCGAGATGACGGCGATCAACTGTCCGTGCTTGTCATGGTACGCGTACTTCAAAGTCACGCCGTTGTCGACGAACACTTTCATCTCCGGCTTGTCGCAGACGAAGTCGGTCAAGAATTCGGTCTGCTTCATCACGAACTGGGACGACAGTTGACCTTTTTCCAGGTTCTTGAAAGAAAACCTGTACTTGAGCGTCCGCTCGTAAGCCTGGGCTTCATCCAGAACGGCACCGTGGCGATCGGCCACGGTGTGCTTCTGTTGATGTAGCTCGCCGTCTCTCTCAACTCCCGCTCCACATCCATTGATTCCACGTCAGGCGACACGGCCAGCATGGCCAAAAGGCGGAGCGCTCCAGCCGAATGCGTCAACACTTCGTCATCCCCGAGAGATGTGGCGAGACGACCATTGCAGTGACGTTGTTCGGCATGACGTGCAGTCTCTGCCAACCGAAGCCGGCAACCTGCATGCCTCTGATGAGCGGCCTGCCCGTCATGGACTTTTCGTGATCTCGCGCGGCGCCGGCGCAGCTTGGCCTCGTCACCACAGGCAGTGGGCATGTACCTTGCCGCTCCGGTCTGTCTTTCGCCACCCATACAAGGGCTTAGATGAGTACCGCTGCCGTTCCTGCGTCGTCTCCCAACACGCCCGATGACAGCGCCGAGTCGTCGCTTGCAGAGGACGACTCCACGCCCGACGCAGCTTCTGACACCGTCCCCTCACCGCGAAAGCATTGGGACTGACGAGTTCGACGTCCACTCGGTCAAGCGAACCGCCTGAGAGCGCGTGCGGGTGTCAGCCTGCTCCTACGCGCAGGTCTGGTTGAGTCTATCGGTGTTCCGCAAAGACATGATTGGGGGCGCATTTTTGTGAGGCATCTCCATAGCTCTCAGACCACGCGCCCCAGATACTGGCTTGAAGCACATCACCGAGCCAACCATGAGACTGCCAACCCTTCGCCGCCCCGTCGCGGTCACCGCCGCAGCGCTCGGCCTGCTCGCGGCGGGCGCCGCGCACGCGGGCACCTGCGAGAACCTCACCGTCCTGAACGTCGGCTTGAGCGGCGGCACCGTCACCGGCTCGGTGACCGTCCCTGGCCCAAACTTCACCGCCGCAAACGGCGTCACCTACACCAACCTTCCCTCGTTCTGCAAGGTCAGCGTCGTGATGACGCCCACCACTGACTCGTTCATCAACGTCGAGCTGTGGTTGCCGGTCAGCACCTGGAACGGCAAGTTCCAGGGCATCGGCAACGGCGGCTACGCCGGGACGATCCAGCAGGGCCTTGGCACGATGGTCACCGGCCTGCAGCAGGGCTTCGCGGTCGCAACGACCGACATGGGCACCGCGCCGTCGTACACCACCAATGCGGATGCGCTGATCGGCCATCCGCAGAAGTGGATCGACTGGGGTTCCCGCGCGACGCACCTGATGACGGTGGCCTCGAAGCAGCTGATCAAGACTTACTACTCAGCCGCGCCGACCTATTCCTACTTCACCGGCTGCTCGACCGGTGGCCAGCAGGGCCACATGTCGGCACAGCGCTATCCGGCCGACTACGACGGCATCCTCATCGGCGACGCGGCGAACAACCGCACCCACGATCACACCGCCGCGCTGTGGGGCTACCAGTGGGCGCACAAGGCACCGCTGGCGCTGTTCTTCAGCACCGGCCAGACCGGCGCGATGGCGGCGGCGAGCGCCCAGCAATGCGCTGTCAAGAGCGGCGGCGTCGCCGGCGATCCGTTCCTGACCGACCCGCGCGCCTGTGACTGGGATCCGGCTTCGATGCAATGCACCGGCGCCCCCGACGGCATCTGCCTGACGGCCGACCAGGTCGCCACCGCGCGCGCCAAGTACCAGGGCCCGCGCAACCCGGTGACGGGCAAGCAGATCTTTCCGGGCTTGCCCTACGGCAGCGAGCCGCCCTCGACAGGCGGTTGGGCGAATCTCGACACCCAGGTCGAGACGCCGTTCGGCTCGCTGTTCAAGTGGGTGTTCGGTCCGACGTTCACCTACTTGAACTTCAATTTCGACACCGACATGCAGACACTGGACTCGGTGCTCGCGCCGATCCTGAACGCGAACAGCACCGATCTGTCAGCGTTCAAAGGCCGCGGCGGCAAGATCCTCGCGTACCACGGCTGGTCGGATCCGCTCGCCTCGCCGCAGGACGGCATCAACTACTACGAGCGCCTCGTCGCCGCGCAAGGCGGCAGCACCAACAGCGCGACCAAGGCGGTGCAGAGCTACTACCGGCTGTTCATGGTGCCCGGCATGTACCACTGCTCAGGCGGTCCGGGCCCGAACGCGTTCGGCCAGCCGTATGGCACTTCGACGATCATCCCGGGACCGCTCAAGCCGGACGCGGGCCACGACGTCTTTCGGGCGCTGCAGCAGTGGGTCGAAAAGGGCGTCGCGCCGCAGCGCGTTGTCGCGACGAAGTACAGCAACGACGACGACACCCAGTCAGTGCAGATGACCCGACCGCTTTGCGTCTACCCCAACGTCGCGCGCTACAAGGGCACCGGCGACACGAACAACGAGGCGAACTTCGTCTGCGCGCCGACCGTAGGTCGAACGGATCCGGCGCAGGTGCCGGCGCCCGAGTACATCAACTGAGCGACGGCAGCAGGCCAGGCATCTGAGGCGCTGGCCAGCGACAGGTCTGAGCACGTGTCACCCCAACACACGCTACTCAGGAGCTGTTCGGAACACTGCAGGAATCGTCTCTGGTGACTCCTCGTCCTCGAATCGGTGTGTCCTCGTGCCGCGAATGCGCTTCGCCTCCAAGAACGCAGCAACCTCTTCTGCAGACATGGGGCGCTGTGTCGTGCGAACTTCCCCCGTCAACGGGTCCCTATAGCGCCACAGCCAGCATTCGACCAACATACGCAGGCCTTCTGTCAGACATCGGCCGTCTCCAAGGGCCGAACCTCGAGATGCTGCCGGTCCGTTGCGCGTCGCATGAACTTCTGGAAGGCGGTGCTTCCATCCGATGACCGCGGCGGCGACATCTGCCGTCTGCGATCGGCAGCCACTGGGTTCCACCCCCATACCTGAAGCCACTGCATTCTGTTCATGCTGCGGAAGATAGGCCCGCACCAAGGGCAGCGTAGTCAGGCGCCGGGACAATCGGCTGTAGGACGGCAAACCTTGAATTTGCTATACCGGCTACGCGCCAGCAACTTAGCGCTGCTCATCTTCGCGGTGAGGCAGCGGTGAGGTGTCCAGAAATGGGCGCGCCCTCTCCCACTTGGCGTTTGCCTCGTTCAGCGTCCTCTCCAACTCATCAACCGACTTGAGCGTATGGTTCTTCTCCGCGTCAGTTGCATCTTTAGGCGCACTGACCTCGCTCGGTGGTAGAGCTTCGAGCCTTTGTCTTAGCAACCG
>Ga0207648_10003521_pt1 | contig 16397 bp, 17 predicted proteins | sample KBSMisM32_FD_184310 | JGI IMG/M metagenome (GOLD analysis project Ga0207648, IMG submission 184310) | Miscanthus rhizosphere microbial communities from Kellogg Biological Station, Michigan, USA - KBS Miscanthus M3-2 (SPAdes) (version 2) | ecosystem: Host-associated > Plants > Roots >...
GTAGCACACGACGAGGACGATCCCGCCGCGCACGAACCATTTCATGGCGGGAGTATACACGCTACCTGCGGGCCCGGGAGAGGCCGTCGATCATCTCGGTGGCGTGCCGGCGCATCTCGTCGCTGGTGGCCAGCTCTCGCGCCGCCTGCGCCTGGACGAGCGCCTCGTCCCACTTCTTCTGTCTCCAGAGCACGCTGGCGGCGCGCAGGTGGTGGTGCGCCTCACCGGGCTCGAGCGACAGCGCGCGCCTGACCATCCCCATGGGATCGCCGGGGGTGCCGCGAATCGACCGCACTTCGCCCAGCGACGCGTAGGCCCAGGCGTCACGCACGTTCAACTTGATCGCCTGGGAGAGCAGGTCGTCGACGCGCTGCATGGTTTCCACGGAGGCGTCCGCGACCCAGAGCAGCGACGCGAGCCGGTAATACGCGTACTCGATCGCGGCGCCGGCCGTGGTGGCACGCTCGTAGGCGGCCTTCGCCTCCTCGGTCTTGCCGTCCCGCTCGAGCAGGAGCGCTTCCGCGACGAAGGCGTCGGGCGCGTCGCCGGCCTTTCGCGCTTCCGCGATCGCGGCGCGCGCCTCGGCGGGACGCCCCATCGCGGCATGAAAGAGCGCGCGCCGCGACGCCGATTCCACCGGCGGCAACGGCCGGACGGCGAAGCCTTCGCGTTTCACCGACGCGTCCACGTTGACCTGCCTGAACGAGAAGATCGACCGGCTGATGTAGATCCTGAACGGCGTCTCGAGATCGTCGGGGTTTCCGATCGCCTCGCGGAACGCCGCCTGCGGATCGGTGCCGGCAAAGACCGCCTTGACGTACCGATCCAGCGTGCCCCAGTGCGCGCCGCCGTCGGCGAACATCAGGTAGTGCACCAGCGCCCACGACTCCGCGTCGAACCGCGAGAGCCCGTCGCCGTCGCGGAGCATCGGCGCATCCTCACGCATGGAGACGAGGTCCGAGAGCTTCAACCGTGCCTCGTCGCGAATACGCTGCAGGTGCCAGGGGATCGGCGGCCCCAGCTGAATCGCCGACTCGCGGACGATCGTGTTGCTCAGCACGCCCGCGAGGCCGCGCATGAACCACTCCGGCATCGGCCGTTCGAGGCTCTGGCGCAGGATCAGCGAGACGTATGAGAAGTACGACGCGTGGAACGGGTTGACGTCGCCGCGGCTCTCGGCGAGCACGTCGGTCCTGATGGCGAGGTAATGCTGATCGGGTCCGCTCACCCAGACGCTGGCGGGATGGACGCCTCCCTTGCGCTCCCAGTATTCGGGCGCGAGGGCTTTCATCGCGGTCTCGTCCTTCACGGCGAAGATCGCCAGCGGGCGGCTGACATCGACTTTCGCCCACGGGTAGATCGTGGCGATCGCGCTGCGGATCTGCTCGAGCTGCCACGCCAGGTTGACCGTGTCGGACTGTCCGGCGTTCGAGGTCACGGTGAAATGCGCGCTTTTCACTTCGCGCCACTGCTCCGCGCCGTGCACGCGCCGTTCAGCCGGCGCCAGCAGGCACAGTAGTGCGGCGGCGGCTGCGCGCCGCCGCACTCTCGGGAAGAGAATGGGCATGGAGGTGCGGGACCCTAGTTGACGGTGACGTTCATGCGCCCGGTTCGCCTGTGACCCATCCCGTCACTGGTATCGACGATCACTACGACGTTGCCGGTGCGGCCGACGCCGCAGCCGAGGCCGAGCGTGAACGGGAACGACAGCCCGCGCGACTGCTCGAGTGCGGTCCCGAACTGCGTCGTCGGGACCGGCGCCGGCAGCGTGATCTGCGGCAGCGTCTGTCCCGACGTATCGGTGAAGTTCACCGCGATCTGGGTCACGACGAACCCGGGTGTGCCGTCCGGCTGGACGACGATCACCATGGGGACGAAGAATGGAGTCACGAAGGGGCACGAGAAGCTGTTCCTCGGCTGCGCGAAGAGGTTCGACGGCACCGAGCTCACCACGACGGCCGACGCCGGCGAGAAATTGATCGTCGTCGGTGTGGTGGTTTTTTCATCGCACGAGGTTACGGCGAATACGGCAACGAGAACGAGAAGGAGCGCTGACACCGCGCGCGGGGAGCGGCGGCTGTGAAAGCGTTCGTCCATGGGGCCTCCCAGTCCGGGATTCTATCTCCGCGGCAACGCGGCGGCGCGGTTTTTCATAGAGGAATTTCATGGCTGACGTAACGCTTCCGACCGAGTACTGCGACGTGGTGATGAAGGGCGGCGTCACGAGCGGCGTCGTCTATCCGCTCGCCGTAGTCGAGCTGGCGACAAAATTTGCGCTGAAGAACATCGGCGGCACGTCGGCGGGAGCGATCGCCGCGTCGCTCACCGCTGCGGCCGAGTACCGGCGCCGGCATGGATCGACCGCGGGGTTCGACATCATCCGGCAGCTGCCGGAGCGGATTGGCGCGCCGGGGTTTCTGTTGTCGTTGTTTACGCCGGACCCGCCGATGCGGCCGCTGTTTCGCGCCGTTCGTTCGGTCGCCGAAAGCGGCAACCCCATCCAGGCGGGCCTGCGCATCTGGTCCGCGCTCGTGACCGGCTATTACAAATCGAGCGCGCTCGGCGCCGCGATCGGGGCCATCGTGCCGTTCGCGCTGTGGTGGTTCGGCGTGGCGGGCGCCACCGCCGCGGCCGTGCTTGGCACGATGTGGGTGGCGGCCGCCATGACGCTTTCGTCAGTGATCGCGGCGGCGACGACGCTGCCCATCCTGCTGCGGAAGAATCGTTTTGGCCTGTGCTCCGGTTTCTACTCGAAGCACCCGATCGGCCAGCCGCCCCTCGTCAACTGGCTGTATGGCGAGTTGAACACCACCGCCGGGCTGCCGCCGCGCGAGCCGCTCACCTTCCGCCACCTGCACAAGGCGCCGGTGTGCAACGACGTCACCGGCAGCGAACGGACGATCAACCTCGAGGTGATGACGACGAACCTGACCCACGGGCGGCCGCATCGCCTGCCGTTTGCGCCGGAAGAAGCGGCGATCTTCTATTTCTCGCCGGACGAATGGCGCGACTACTTTCCCGAGTCGGTGATCGAGCACTTGATCAAGGTGTCGACGGACGCCAGCCCCGCCGTGGTCAACAGCGAGCGTTTGCCGCTCTATCGCCTGCCCGAGGCGGACCTCCCGGTGATCGTCGCCGTCCGCATGAGCCTCAGCTTTCCCGGCCTGTTCAGCGCCGTGCCGCTGTGGTCCGTCGATTTCACCCGCAAGCAGAACCAGCGGCTGCCGGACGGCGTGCCGCGAGTCGCCGAGCGCTGCTGGTTCTCGGACGGCGGCCTGACCAGCAACTTCCCCGTTCACCTGTTCGACGCGCCGCTGCCGCGATGGCCGACCTTCGCGATCGATCTCAAGACGCCGCATCCCGACTACCAGAAGGAAGAGGACTTCGTGTGGCTGCCCAGCACGAACGGCGCCGGGCTGCAGCCGCGCTGGAACCGCTTCGACAGCGGATCCGCGTCACGGCAGATCGGCGGCTTCATCAACGCGCTGGTCGACTCGATGCAGTCGTGGCACGACAACCTGGCGGCGCGGATGCCGGGCTACCGCAACCGCATCGTCCACGTGACCCAGCGCCGCGACGAAGGCGGGCTGAACCTGTCGATGCCGACGGACGTGATCGCGCGCCTCAGCGAGCGCGGGCGCCGCGCCGGCCAGATGCTGTGCACCGAGTTCGACTTCGTCAATCACGTGTGGGTGCGCTATCGCGCGTATGCCGCCGCGTTGTGGACGCACCTGCGCGCGTTCGGCTTCGCCTACGATCACCCGATGCCGCAGGACGAAGCGGCCTGGCGGTTTATCAAAGGAGAGGCACCGCCGCCGCCGTTCCCGAGCTATCGCCTCACCCCAGCGGACGCTCGCGCGCTGGCGGACCTCACCGCGCACGTCGCGTCGGAAGTCAACGCCACGCCCACGCTCGCAGCGGTGGACCAGTCTCCCCGCCCCCGCCCCGAGCTTCGCGTCACCCCCAGAGTGTAGGGCGTGTCGTCAGACACGCCCTGCGACGACGTCGGCGTACTCGGGATGCCGCTCCAGGTACGACTTGACGAACTCGCACGCCGGCACGATCGGCCGGCCGTGCGCGTGCGCGTCGTCTAGCACGGCCTTGACCAGGCGGCTGCCGACGCCGAGGCCCTGCATCGCCGGCGGTACCTCGGTGTGAACCAGCACGCGATGGCCGCGCGGCGAATCGCGGTAGGTCATGAGCGCGATGCCCGTGTCCGTCTCGAGCTCGTACTGCAACTGGTCGGTGTTGTCGCGGAACAATCCGTCTTCTTCCGTCTTCTTTAATCCGTGTTTATCCGTGTTTATCTGTGGCCTTTATCCGTGGCGTTTATCTGTGGCCGGGTCACTGGGCGCGGGTGAACTTCACCGGTCCGTCGAACTTGTCGATCGTCACGAGCTGGTAGGGCGCGGTCAGGATCTGCGTGACCATATCATCGCGGCCGGGCTTCTTTTCGAGCCAGGTGACGATGAGCTCCTTCCCCTGGCGCTCGATGCCGGTGATCTGCACGCTGAAGCCGCCGGTCGGCCGCGTCCCCAGGAACACGCCGATGACCGTCGACTTCGTGAAGTCCACCGGCGCGGGCTTCGCGTTGGGCGCAAGGTCGTGGCTGAGCGACTTCCACTGTGACGCGGTGCGGATCACGACCGTGCTCGGCCGATCGACACCGCCGGTGTCGCCGCGATCGAGCGTCTTGAAGGGAACAGCGTCACGCGCGAGCGCCGTGGAGAGGATGATGAGCGCGGCTGCGAGGGAGTGCAGGAGCAACCCGGGGCCTTTCTGACGACCTGGACGTGGTGAGACTCGCGGGGCCGGACCCATCCGGCGCCCGCGAATCGTCGATCCGTATCTTCCCTATTGCGCGCCCGACCAGAACAGCAGCCGGTTGGCCGTGCCGGCCGGGACGCCGGTGAGGTGGTTCAAGGTCGCCGCATTCACTATAGCGTTCCTGACGGTGGCCGCCGACGCCGTGCGGTTGTTCTGCAGGAACCGCGCCGCCACGCCGGCCACGTGCGGCGTCGCCATCGAGGTGCCGCTGATCGTGTTGGTCGCGGTGTCGCTGGTCGACCACGCCGAGGTGATCGAGGAGCCGGGCGCGAAGATGTCGACGACGCTGCCGAAGTTCGAGAACGACGATCGCGCGTCGTTGATCGTGCTCGAGCCGACGGTAATCGCGGCGCTGACCCGGGCCGGCGACGAATTGCTCGCGTTGGTGTTCGAGTTGCCCGCGGCAATCGCGTAGGTGACGCCGGAGTTGATCGAGTTGTTCACCGCCGTGTCGAGCGCGGTGGAGACGCCGCCGCCAAGGCTCATGTTGGCCACCGCGGGGCTGACGTGATGCCCGGTGACCCAGTCCACGCCGGCGATGACGCCCGAGGTCGACCCCGAGCCCGAGCAGCTCAGCACGCGGACGGCGAACAGGCGGACCGCCTTGGCCACGCCGAAGGTCGAACCGCCGACCGTGCCCGAGACGTGCGTGCCGTGGCCGTTGCAGTCGATGCCGTTGCGGCCGTCGCCGACCGCGTCGAACGCCACCGAGGCGCGCCCGCCGAACTGCGTGTGCGTGATGCGGATGCCGGTGTCGATGATGTAGGCGTTGACGCCGCTGCCGGTGGCCGTGTAGGTGTAGCTGGCGCTCAAGGGTAGATCACGCTCGTCGATCCGGTCGATGCCCCATGACGGCGGGTTCGTCTGCGTGGTGACGATCTCCATCGTCGAGTCTTCCTCGACGAAGCGCACGCGTGGATCGCGGCTCAGCGCGAGCGCGTCCTCCTCCGACATCTCGGCAGAGAAGCCGCTGATCGCATGGGCGTAGACGTGCTTCTTGCGCCCGGTTGCCGTCGTCGCGATCACCGAGTCCGCTTCCGCTTCGGCGGCGCCGACATCCGCGCCGCTGCCCACCGCATCCTGGTCGAGGACGACGATGTAGTTGTTGGCGATCTTGTTCTGATGCCGATGGAACCGCGCCTGGTCGGCGGCCTGGGCCGGCAGATCCTGTTGCGCGCGCACCGTGACCAGCATGAGGGCCGCCGCGCACACGGCAGCAAGGCTCAACGAACCTCGATACAGTCTCATCCACCCTCCTTGTGCCGACACCCCGCGCTGCATTCCTCCGGCATGCGCGCACCGTCAGCAGCGTGGGAGCCTAACACTTCCACGCATGAAATGATTCACAAAAGGCATAGTAATTTTTCAGCCGAGCTTTCGCTTCCTGCCGCGGGAACTCGCTTCACAGCGACCCGCGCACGAGCCGGTATGATGAGCGCGCCATGAACACACGCCGACAGTTTCTGATCGCCGCGCCGTTGACCGCGCTGGCTGCCGCAGCATGCCGATCCGAATCGCAGGCGACGCCGCCGGCATCCCCCTCGACTGCGGGCGCGCCGCCGACGTTCGGCACCGGCCCGGTGACGGGTCCGCCGGTCTCAGCATCCACCTTCGTCGAGGCCGAGAAACTCGCGCAGGTGACGATGACGGCGGAAGAGCGCGAGATGGCCGCCGCCTCCTGGCAGCGGACGATGGCGCCGCTCGTCGAGCGGCGGACGGGACCGCGCAAGGTCGCGCTCGACGCCGGCGTCTCCCCGGCGACGCACTGGAACCCGTCGGCCGTGGCCGGAGGCGCCGCCGTGAGTCGCGATCTCTTCGTCCGCAGCGCCGAGGCGATCCCGCTGCCGGCGAGCGACGCCGACATCGCCTTTGCTCCCGTCACGCGGCTCTCACGCTGGATCGAGCAGAAGGCACTCACCTCCGAGCGCCTGACCGGCATCTACCTGCAGCGGATCGCGCAGCTCGATCCGAAGCTGCGATCGATCATCACGCTGACGAAGGACGCCGCGATCGCGCGCGCGAAGCAGGCGGATGCCGAAATCGCCGCGGGAAAATACCGTGGCGCGCTGCACGGCATTCCCTACGGCGTCAAGGATCTGCTCGACACCGCGGGCGTGGCCACGACCTACGGCGCCGAGCCGTTTCGCGATCGCGTGCCCGCCGCCGACTCCGTCGTCGTACGCCGCCTCAACGAGGCCGGCGCCGTACTCATCGCCAAGTTGAGCCTCGGCGCGCTGGCGCTGAACGACATCTGGTTCGGCGGCCAGACGATGAACCCGTGGCTGCTCGAAGAAGGCGCATCGGGATCGAGCGCCGGCCCAGGCGCGGCGACCGCCGCGGCGCTGGTCGCCTTCTCGATCGGCAGCGAGACCGGCGGCAGCATCATCGCCCCGGCGATGCGCTGCGGCGTGACCGGGCTGCGCCCGACCTTCGGCCGCGTCGCCCGCACCGGCGCGATGACGCTGTGCTGGTCGCTCGACAAGCTCGGGCCGATGACGCGCAGCGTCGAGGACGCGATGCTCGTGCTGCAGGCGATCACCGGCCCGGACGCCGGCGACGTGTCGAGCGTGCCGAGCCATCTCGAGTTCGACGCCACGGCGCCGGTGACCGGGCTGCGCGTCGGCTACTTCCCCGCGTGGATGAAGGAGAGCCCCGCCACGGACGTGGATCGCGCCGCGCTCGAGGCGGTGAGGAAGCTCGGCATGACCGCAAGCGAAGTGACGCTGCCCGACTGGCCTTACAGCTCGCTGATGCCGGTGCTCTTCAGCGAGGCCGCGGCCGGCTTCGAGGACCTGACACTCAGCGGCGGCGTTCGCAACCTGAAGGCGCAGGTGCCCGATGCGTGGCCGAACCTGTTCAGAGAGTCGCGCTTTCTCTCGGCGGTGGATTTCGTGCAGGCGGATCGCTTCCGGCGGCGCGTCGCTCAGGAGATGGCGAGGATCTTCGGGCAGGTCGACTTGCTGCTGGTGCCCTCGCTGCGCGACGAGATGCTGACCATCTCCAACTTCACCGGCCACCCGTCGCTGACGCTGCGCGCGGGGTTCGTGGAGGTGTCGGAAGCGCGCAGCGACTGGGCGCCCGATCCGAAGAACCCGCTGCCGAAGTTCTCGCCGCCGCGGCGCGTGCCGCACGGCGTGACGCTGCTCGGACGGCTGTTCGACGAAGGCACCGTCGCTCGCGCGGGCCTCGCGCTCGAGCGCGCCTTTGCGGTTACGAACGAGCGGCCCGCCGGGTTCTGAGGCCGGCAGGCCGCATGCGCAACCGTTACGCCTGACGCCGTCGTCCGAGGCTCAGGCCGAGCGCGATCGCGAGCGACAGCGCGCCCAGCAGGCCGACGAGCGGCACCTGGCTCGCCGTCTTCGGCAGCTTCTTGGCTGGCGCCGCACCCGTGTGAGGCGCCGGGGTTGCCGCGGAGGCCGCGGCCGCCGGGGCCGCCGGAGCGGCGCCAGTCGTGGCCGTCGGCGTCGCGCCCGTCAGCACCGCCTGCACCTGGCGCTGCGTCATGACCTTGGGCGGCTTTTCAGTGACGATCGTCGCAGTGAGGCGATCGCCGGTATGGAAATCGGCAATGCTGGCCGGCTTGCCGTCCTTCAGGATCGTCACGTTGCGTTTCGCGATGTCCCCTTCGTTGAACATCTTGATGCCGTTCGCGCTCTTCACGATGATCGAGCTGCCCGAGGCCTGCATCACTTCGCCATTGCGGACCTCGGTCACCGTGACCGGTGTCACGGTGGTGATCGTGGTGATCTTCGCCGTGCCCTTCATTCCCGGCTGCAGCTCGTGCACCGAGACCTGGCGTCCGTCCACCGTGAAGCGGAAGTCCTCCGGCACGGTGATTTCCCTGGCGCCCTCCGGCAGCTTCGCGACGACCTTGTTCCCCTCGACCGAGATGACCTGGAAGTGCTTGGTTTCCGACGTCGTCGTGGACTGCTGCGCCGATGCCGCTGCCGCCGGCGCGGCCAGGCACACGACGAGCAGCGCCGCGTTCCTCCACTGTGCTGTTGTGCTGTGCATGAATGCTCCTTTACTCGCAGACCTCAGGATCCGGTGCGCACTGCGCGAACGATGTAGCGCTGCGGCGCCGAGCCGACGAAATAGAACGGATAGCAGGTGACGAGCGTGACGGCGGCACCGGGCGTCGGGTCGAGGACGGAGACGTCTTCGGGCTCGACGATCCAGGTCCGATCGATGCGGTAGCGGACGACGCCGTGCAGCGTCTCGATCTCGAGGAGATCGCCGACGCGAACGTCCTTGAGCGAACGAAAGAACCCGTCGCGGTGCGCCGCGATCCCCGAGTTGCCCTCGGCTCCCGGCGCGGCGGTGTCGGCGATATGCCCCGCGGCCCGATTCAGCGTCCCGTCGTCGGTGCCCTCGAGCACCGGCGCTTCGAGACCGACGCGGCGGATTCGCAGGATCGCCAGCGGCGCGGGGCCCGAGATCCTGCGGGCGTCGTTCCACGCCTGGATGCGTTCAGGAGACCAGAGCGTCGTGTCGGGTGCGCTCGACGCCTGAAGGGCCTGCGCCGCGGCGAAATACGCGACGGCCTCGCGTCGAGCCACGCGGCCGCTGACCGTCGCCAGTGTCCACCCGGTCAGACACACGACGGCGACCGTCCACGCGGTGACTTCCGCGGCAAGCCGGAACCCGCGCCGGCGTGCCGGAATCTTCAAGCTCATGCCCCGCTTTCGCGTCGCGTTCGCAGACCTCGAGCGCCCCGGTCTCACCGCAAGTCGCGTTCCGGACGGCGCCGGGAGAATTCACCAGCATTCCCTTTCCCGGCGCGCACGATGCCGACGGAAGCCACGCGCGGCGGCAGATCGATCGCGGGATGTCGTGGGTATCGTTCTTGCGATGCGCGCGGCATGACTCGCCACACTGCGCTCGTATTTCTGGCCTTTGTCGCGCTCGCTCTGTCCTCGGGCTGCACGGCGGCGCCGCGCCAGCGGCCTGTCGAAATGGGTCCCGTGGCGGAAGGCGCCGGCAGCCTCGCCGCCGCCCGCAAGTACCTGGAGGGAAGCTGGATCCTCGAGTCGTTCGAGATCTTTCCTCCGGGCAAGCCGGCGATGAAGCTGGTGGGCTCCGGCACCCTGAGCTACGACAAGTACAGCAACCTGCGGATGGAGTTGCGGCCCGACAAGGCCTCCGCCAACATCCTCCGGGATGCCGGAGTCAAGGTCCCGGACGACGACCGGTTCTCGACCGACGGCCGCACCGCCGTCGACCTGGAGAACCACAAGATCACCTACGTCCTCGACGGCAAGGCGCCGGGCTCCGGACCGCTCGCCCTGAGCCGCCCGCGCTACTGGCAGGTCGAAAACGACATGCTGACGCTGACGACCAAGGACGATAGCGGCAATCCCGTGTCGGTCGGGCGCTGGCGGAAGGCGCCGGCGCAGTAGCACCGGCAGCGCCGGTCACCGCCGCCGCGGCGGCGCCGAAATCGGGATCGCCTCGGGCAGGCGATCGATGACCAGGTTCGTCTTGATGTCGTGAAGGATCAGCGTGCTGCCGACGAAGCGGTACTGCACCCCTTCCGGCAGGCGCGGCAGCCGCGCCAGCAGATCCGGCGGCATCGTCGACAGCGGCTTGTCGCGGGGGTAGGAGTCGTTCACCCGCTGCGGAAACTGGCCGGGGTTGACGTCCATGATGATCCGCCACGACAGGGCGTCCATCTCGCGCAGGATCTTGCGGAAGGCCTCCGAGGCGGCGGGCGTAAAGAGATCCCCGTGCCGTGCCTTCGCGCGTGCGCCGCGTACCTTCTCCGCAAGGCTGTCTTCGAAGGCGACGACGCCAGCTGGATCGTCGCGTCCCGTCAGCGGCGCGATCGTCTTCTCGAGATCGCCGCGCAGCGCCGCGTATTTCGCCATCAGTTCGCTGAACTCGTCGAGCCCGCCCGGCTTTCCGGCCTGGGCCGGCGGCGGCGTCTGCGCGCGCAGCGGCGCGGAGGCCAGCAGGACCACCGCGATCGCCGATGTGAGCCATTTCATGATCGTGGACCTCAACTCAACCCGAGCAGCGCCGCGGCATTGGCGCCGAAGATCTTCCGCTTGATCTCGTCGGTGACCTCGAGCCCTTTGATGGTCTCGATCATCAGCGGGATGCTGCCGATCTGGTGGGGATAGTCGCTGCCGGCGAGGATGCGATCGGGGCCGGCGAAGTCGAGCGCGAGCCGCACCGCCGCCGGGTTGAAATTCACCGTGTCGTAGTAGAACTGCTTCAGGTACTCGCTCGGCGTGCGATCGATGTGCTGCCGGCACTCCTTGAACGCGCGATAGCCGCGATCGAGCCGCTCGGCCAGGTACGGAATCGCCCCGCCCATGTGCGTCAGCACCCAGCGGATCCGCGGGTGCCGCGCGACGACGCCGCTGAACACCAGCTTCGACGCCGCCAGCGTCGTGTCCATCAGGAAGCCGACGAGCGGCATCAGCCAGTACTCGAGCATCGCGTCGACGCCGGCCGGATCCGTCGGATGAATGTAGATCACCGCGCCCAGATCGTCGGCCTTCTTCCACAGCGGCGCGAAGCGCTCGTCGGCCAGCGCCACGTGGTTCACGTTGCTGAACACCATCGCCCCCGGCAGGCCGAGGTCCTTCATCGCGCGCTCGAGCTCGGCGACCGACGCCGCGGGATCGTTCAGCGGCAGCGTCGCCAGCGCGGTGAATCGTCCCTTGCGATCGCGTACGACCCTGGCGAACGCGTCGTTGATCTCGCGCGCCAGCTTGATCGCCATCTCGCGCGGCTCCACGTGCACCCCCGGCGTCGTGAAGCTCAGCACCTGCGTCGTCACGCCGTGATCGTCGAGCACGCGCTGCCGGTAGTCGATGTCGCGGTGGCCCGGCACCAGGATGTTGTAGTCCCCGGGGTAGTGAACGCAGGGATTCGCCTCGTCGTCGTAGGTGACGCGAACGGCGGACGCCGAGGTCTCGAGCGCTTTCACGTAAGACGGCGGATAGTAATGGTTATGAAAGTCGACGATGCGCATGCGTCATATAGTAGACCGGCGCCCCGAGCGCGACCAGGCCGAGCCCGACAGCCGCCTCGCGCGGCGCGACGATGAACTGGTTGATCACGATCGCCAGCGACACGGCGATGAACACCGCCGGCACGATCGGATAGCCCCACGTCCGGTACTCGGCGCGGTAACCGCGGCGCCGCCGCAGCGCGAAGAGCCCCGCCGCCATCAGCGCAAAGAACAGCCATTCGGTGTAGATGACGCGCGTGACGAGCTGACGGTAGACGCCCGTCGCCGCGAGCACGCTGGCCCAGGCCGCCTGCGCCGCGATCGCGTGCGTCGGCGTCTCGAAGCGCGGATCGACGTGGCCGAGCCAGCGCGGCGCGAAGCCGTCGCGCGCCATCGAGTAATAGACGCGCGGGCCGGTCAGGACGATTCCGGTGAGCGCCCCAGCCGACGAGATCATCACGAGCGCCGCCAGCACCGTCGATCCCCCGCGGCCGATCACCGCGTCGGCGGCGTCCGCCGCGATGTGCGTCGACGACCGCACGAGCTCGAGCGGCAGCACGTGCAGGTAGACGAGGTTGAGCGCCACGTAGCACCCCGTGACGATCGCGACGCCGGCCAGCAGCGCCGTCGGAATGACAGTCGCCGGCATCCTGGTCTCCCCCGCCGTCTAGGTGACCATGTGCCATCCGCCGTAGGCGAACAGCCCCGCGACCATCGCGAGCAGGAACTCGCGGAGCCCTGCTTGTGACGTGACCGTCGCTGCCTGCGGAGCCGCCGCAGCCTGCGTCCCGAGCAGCAGGCCGCCGGCGACCAGCACGACGATGGCCGCCACCTTGGCGACGGTGAGCGCGGTCTGCACCCGGCTGCCCGGCTTCACCCCGGCATAGTTGAGCGCCGACAGGACCAGGATGATGCCGACGGCGATCGCCCGGGTGCCGCTGTCCCCCGCCGGCACGAAAAAGGTCGCGTAACGGGCGAAGACCATCGCGATCGCCGCGATGATCCCGCTGTGCATGCTCCAGAACATCGCCCAGCCCCACAGGAAGCCGGCGATCGGCGCGCACGTGTCGCGCAGGAAGACGTAGACGCCGCCGGTCTGCGGGAACGCCGACGCCAGCTCCGCACAAACCATCGCGCCGAACAGCGTCAGCACGCCGCAGGCGGCCCACACCAGCATGATCTGCAGCGGCGTATCCAGGTAGCGCGCGATCTCCGACGGCTGGACGAAGATCGACGACCCGATGATCGTTCCGGCGACCATCGCGATGGCGTTCAGGCGGGTCAGGGGACGAGAAAGCTCCGGCAGCGACGAAGAGTGTAATGCGGAGTCTTCCCCACGGAAGAATTTCTCACCTCGCTGCGGAGAATACCCGGCACCGGGCGACGTTCTCCGCGGATTTGACGCGAAATCCGGCGACTTTCCGCTCGGCACGTCACTTGCTCCTGCCGCGGACGTTCCCGACACCTGGAGGCGACCGTGACGAATGTGAATAGTGCCTGGATTGGTACGCTCGTACTGCGCATGCAGGGGGCGTTTCTCGACCTGCCCGGGTTGACGCTCACCGCCCGTGAAGCCGGACAGCGCTTCGACGTGGACGAAGCGACCTCCCAGGCCATCCTGGGCGTCCTGGCCGACGCGGGTGTGTTGTCGCGGACGAAGCACGGCGTGTACGCGCGCTTCTTCCCGCACGCGCACGGCTCGACGAACGCGGCCTAGCCGCGTTCGCTTCGCAACCCGCCCACGACCCCGCCGCGCACGCGGCGGGCTGCCGATTCTGCTATGCTTGCGCCCAGGTTCGGCCCGATGAAAGTCCCTCGCACACCTTCCGCCTGAAGGCGGACGCCACCTTCCCAGGCTATCCGGCCGTCGCACGACGGACCTCTCACTGAATCTGCGTACCGGTCAGGCACCGCGCCCGCGCGCGCCGCCGCCGGTTGCTGGAGTTCGCATGTCTCAAGCAGCTATCCGGGTGGAGAACCTCGTCAAGGTCTTTGGCGGCCGCGGCCGCCTGCGACCTGGCCCGCCGGTCACGGCCGTGGACGATCTCAGCTTCAGCGTCGAGCCCGGCTCGATCTTCGGCCTGCTCGGGCCCAACGGCGCAGGCAAGACGACGACGCTGCGCATCCTGACCACGCTGGTCCGCCCGACCAGCGGACGCGCCAGCGTGCTCGGCCACGACGTCGAGGCGCAGCCCGCCTTCGTCCGCCGCAACATCGTCGTCGTCATCCAGGAGCACGCGGCGGAACTGCTGCTGTCGGTGCGCGACAACCTGCTGACCTTCGCGCGCTTTCACGGGCTGACCGGCGCCGAAGCGCGCGGCCGCGCCGATCGCCTGATCGACGCCTTCGGGCTGACCGCTGAGGCGACGCGCAAGGTGCAGGACTTGAGCGGCGGCCAGCGGCGGCGCGTCCAGGTCGCCAAGGCGTTCATGGTGGACACGCCGATCGTCTTCCTCGACGAGTTCTCCACCGGCATGGATCCGATCCTGAAGCGTTCGGTCATGGACATGCTGCGCCGCGAGGCGGCGCGCGGCCGGACGATCGTGCTGACGACGCAGGTGCTCAGCGAGGCCGAGGAGCTCTGCGACGACATCCTGATCATCGACCGGGGACGGCAGATCGCGCGCGGCGATCTCAACGCGCTCAAGATGCTGACCGAGCGGATGTACGAGGTCAGCGTCACCTTCGATCGGATGCCGGCGGATCTCGACGCGGTGCTGGCGCGCTACGAGACGCTGCGGGTGAGGAAGAACCACAACGCGCTCAGCGTGGCGCTGAAGGACACCGAGTCGCGCGTGCTCGAGCTGGTGACGGCGCTGGCCGCGCGCGGCCACCTGCTGCGCATCGAGATCAACGGCGCCAGCCTCGAAGACATCTTCATCGAGCTGACGCAGAAAGGGGCCGTCTCGTGACCGCGCTCGCGGCGATCATGACGCGCGAAGCGAAGATTCGCGCCACCAACCTGCTGTTCATCTTCTGGGACCTGGTGTATCCGCTCGGCTACCTGCTCGTGTTCGGGGTGGGCGTGAACGCCTCGCTGGGGTTCACCACGGGCCATGCCGGCATCGGCTACAACGCGTTCTTCCTCGCCGGCGTGCTGTCGATGGCCAGCTTCGGCATCGCGGCCAACACGTCGTGGTCGTTCTTTCTCGATCGCGACAACGGCATCTTCTACGAGATGCTCACCTACCCGATGAGCCGCTCGCAGTACCTGCTCGGCAAGGTGCTGTTCAACGTCTTCATCGGCGCGCTCCAGAGCGCCATCACGGTGGTGCTGGCGGCGATCGTTCTCGGCGTGCCGCTCCGTCCGGCGGGGTGGCCGCTGCTGGCGGCGGCCGCCACCGTCGGGACCGCCGGCTGGTTCTTCTTCTACGCGATCTTCGCGCTGCGCATCCGGCGCAACGATGCGTTCAACACCGTGACGTCGGTGTTCTACTTCGTCTTCCTGTTCGCCAGCTCGATGTTCTACCCGCTCGACCCGCTGCCGCGGGGCTTCCGCCTGGTCGCGTACGCCAACCCGATCACCTGGCAGGTGGACGTGCTGCGCTACGCGACCATCGGCCTGGGAGAACCGTGGGTAATCGCCTGGGAATCGGCGGCGTTCGTCGTCTTCACGCTGGTGGCGTTCGTGCTGGCGGTCGTGGCGCTGCGGGGTCAGGAATGATTCAGCGGCACTTGGTCAGGCGCGGCGTCGTGTTGAACGCGAGCGTGAAGCTGCCGATCTCCTCGTCGCGATCGGTCAGGACGATCTTGAGCTGCATCTCGTCCCCCTGGACGCGGCCGCTCAGACGCATCGGCCGGGCAGGCGGCGGATTTGGAGTGGTAGGCCCGGGACGCTCAGGCTGAAACGTGCCGGTTGCGGTGAACCCGCCGTCGCGATCGGCGTCGATCGCGCCGTCGACCGTGCCCTTGCCGCAGTCGAACTCGATGGCGGTGCCCGAGGCCGCCACGGTCATCGCGATGTGCGGCCCGCCCCACGGCCCCGGCTTCACGGCGTCGAGGCGGCCCGGTTCGGTGCCGCGCACCGCCGCGCCGCAGCTGGCCGCGAACACCGCGATCAGCAGTCCCGCGATCGCATGCCGGCGATTGATTGGGAGCATTGATCCCTCGTTGGTCTCCCGCCCGTAGCTTCCGCCTGTAGGCGGAAGATCGCCTTCAGGCGGAAGACTGGCGCCCGTCCCGTGGCTTCCGCCTTCAGGCGGAAGACAGGCGCCCGGCGGACGTGTCCGCGCGGGCGCCCCATGTAGATGCGGTCGTCAGCGAATCGTCAAGCTGACGGTTGCCGTCGCGTTCGGCTGGCCGGCGCTGGTGCCGGTGATCGTCAGCGTCTGGGTCACACGCTGCGCGTTACCCTGCGCGCTGATCGTGAGCGTCGACGACGTGCCGGTCGTGGACGCCGGGTTGAACGTCGCGGTCACTCCAGAGGGCTGGCCGGTCACCGACAGCGCCACCGCGCCGGTGAACCCGCCGGTCCGCGTGATCGTGATGGTGTAGGTGCCGCTCTTGCCGTGCTGAACCGTCAGCGACGCCGGCGACGCCGAGATCGAGAATCCCGCCGCAACCGGCGCATTCACCACGAAGGAGACCGGCGTGCTGTGTGTCAGTGTGC
>Ga0207648_10003526_pt1 | contig 16384 bp, 19 predicted proteins | sample KBSMisM32_FD_184310 | JGI IMG/M metagenome (GOLD analysis project Ga0207648, IMG submission 184310) | Miscanthus rhizosphere microbial communities from Kellogg Biological Station, Michigan, USA - KBS Miscanthus M3-2 (SPAdes) (version 2) | ecosystem: Host-associated > Plants > Roots >...
GGCCGGTCGGTTCGTCACGCCGCTCGAGGTGCCGGTTCGGCTCGATCGCAGCGACGGCGACGTCCATGCGCAGGGCAATCCGCACATCCAGCTCGACCCGCGCAACATCGCGAAGGTTGCGACTGCGTTGGCCGAGCGCCTCGGGCGGATTGATGCACCGAACGCCGGCGCGTACCAGCAAGGGCTGCAGGCGTTTCAAGCCCGCTGGAGCGCCGGCGTCGCGAAATGGGAGCAGCAGGCCCAGCCGCTGAAGGGCGTGGCCGTCGTCTCGCACCACAAGAACATGAGCTACCTTTGGGCCTGGCTCGGCCTGCGCGAAGTCGGCACGCTCGAGCCGAAACCGGGTGTCGAACCGAGCGCCGGCCACCTCAGCGCGCTGAGCGCGCAGCTCGCCAAGCAGCCGGCCAAGATGGTCGTGCGGTCGGCGTACGAGGACGCGCGCGCGTCGCAGTGGCTGGCGGATCACGCGCAGGTCAGCATGGTCGCGCTGCCGTTCACGGTCGGCGGCAACGACAAGGCGACCGACCTGTTCGGGCTCTTCGACAGCACGGTCGCGCTGCTGCTGGACGGTGCCAAATGAACTTCGCCGCGATCGATCTCGGCATCCTGGCGCCGGCCTTCCTGGCCGGTCTGCTCGTGCTCTCGACGCACGTGCCGCTCGGGGCGCAGGTACTGCGCAAGGGAATTGTCTTCATCGATCTCGCGATCGCGCAGATCGCCGCGCTCGGTGTCGTCGTCGCCGGGCTGTTCGACGTCGCCTCGGACGGCTGGCAGATGCAGGCGGCAGCCGCCGCCGCGGCGCTGGCCGGCGCCTTTCTGCTCAACTGGACGGAGCGCAAGTGGCCTCAGGTCCAGGAGGCGCAGATCGGCGTCGTGTTCGTGCTCGCCGCGACCGCCGGCATTCTGCTGCTGTCGAAGAACCCGCATGGCGGCGAGCACCTGCGCGACCTGCTGGCCGGGCAGATCCTCTGGGTCTCATACGCGCGCCTGGTGATTCCGCTGATCGCGACCGTCGCGATCCTCGCGTTGTGGTTCGGCCTGCGCAGCCGCCTTTCGCCGCTCCGCTTCTATCTCGTTTTCGCGCTGGCGGTCACCGTCTCGGTCCAGCTGGTCGGCGTCTACCTGGTGTTCGCGACGCTGATCGTCCCGAGCCTGGGTGCTCGACAGCATCCATCGGCTCGCCGCCTGCCGCTCGCCTACGCAATCGGCATCTTGGGCTATGCGATCGGGTTGACGCTCTCGGCGGCACTCGATCTGCCCTCAGGCGCGCTGATCGTCTGGTGCCTGGCTCTGCTCGCGGTCGCGGTGCACGCGATGGCGCCGAGAACTTCAGCGACGGCGGAAACAGGGGCCGTCGCCGATCGAACGCATGCCACCGTCTAGCAGGCGACCCGCCCGAGCGTCGTCACGGTGCCAGGCGTTCCCGCACCCAGCGGCCGGCGTCAAGTCGATAGCGCAGGCGGTCATGCAGGCGCGAGCGCCGGCCCTGCCAGAACTCCCACGTCTCGGGTTGCAGCCGAAACCCGCCCCAGTGCGGCGGGCGGGGCGGATTCAGCAGATAGCGCGCGCCGAACTTCGCGGCGTTGGCGACCAGCACGGCACGCGATTCGACGACCTGGCTCTGCGGCGACGCCCATGCGCCGATGCGCGAGTCGAGCGGGCGCGATGCGAAGTAGGCGTCCGATTCCTCGGCGCTGACCTTGTCGACGCGGCCCTCGATGCGCACGACGCGCTCGAGCTCGACCCAGTGGAACTGCAGCGCGGCAGCCGGATGGACCGCGAGCTCGCGGCCCTTTCTGCTCTCGTAGTTCGTGTACCAGGCGATGCCGCGCTCATCGAGCCCCTTGATCAACACGATGCGCGTCGACGGCCGACCGTCGGGCCCGACCGTCGCCAGGGTCATCGCATTCGGCTCCGGCACCTTGGCCGCGAACGCCTGATCGAGCCAAAGCCGAAACTGCGCGAGGGGATCCTCAGCAGACGCGGACTCGTCGAGCTCGGCCCGCTCATAACTCTTGCGCAAGTTCGCGATGTCGTCCATCCCGGCAAGTATAGGAATGCACGCAAGACAAGGGCTCGCATGCCCTTACGGGTCAGGCCTTAGGTAATGCTCCCACTTCCTTTCGGCGACTGCAGATTCCATCCTCGGGACGAGCGAGGGTGCATCAGCGCGCAGTGTTCCGACCGTGTCGGAATCCGCGTTGCGCAGTGCTCGCGAAGCAGCAAGAGGCTTCGATGAAGACGCAGTCCGCGGTGATCGTGCTGGCGGCCGGCAAGGGTTCCCGCTTCGAAGGGGGCGACCACAAGCTGTCCCAACGACTGGGCGCCGCGACGGTGCTCGGCACGACCCTGCGACACGCGATCGCAAGCCACCTCGAGGTCGTCGTCGTCACGACCCAGCCGTTCGCCGAGCTTGCGCGCCGCAGCGTCGCGGCGCGTGATGTCGTCGTTCTGCCCGAAGTCGGCACCGACGATGCGGTGCCGCTCGGCATGGGCTATTCGATCGCCGCCGGTGTCGGCGCGGCGCCCGATGCGTCCGGCTGGCTGATCTTGCCCGGCGACATGCCGCTGGTGCAGTCGTCGACGCTGCAGGCGGTCGCGCGCCAGCTCGAGCACCACCCGATCGTCTACGCGCAGCACAAGGGACGGCGCGGGCATCCGGTGGGCTTTGCGGCCGAGCTCTATTCCGAACTGGTTCGGCTGACCGGGGATGAAGGCGCACGCCGCCTGGTGGCGCGCTACCCGGCGTTCGGCCTCGAGGTCGAGGATGCCGGCGTGCTGGTCGATGTCGACACCCAGGCTGACCTCGAGCGGCTGCGCAGCGGCGAACGCGGCGCCGACGCGCGGTCGGCGGCTCAGGCCGCGAGCCGACTCACGTTGTGAGGGCGTGACGGCGGGCGAGAGCGACCAGACGCTCGACGTCGCGGTCGCGGATGCCGCAGCCCTTCAACGACGCCGCGGTCTCCATCAAGTAGTGCAGGGTGCTGCCGTAGCGGCCGTTCGCGGTGCGCAGGATGTCGACCATCTGCGCGTCGGGCACTTGGCCGGTATGGCTCGGGCTTTTGCGGTGCAAGGTGAAGGCGAGTGCCTTGACACGGCCCTGCGCGGTCCGGCAGGACAGCCACTTGGGGTCGTAGATGCCGGTCGGCATCTCGCGCGCCCAGAGGCGTTCGAGCTGCACCGGCACTTCCTGTTCAGGGATGCGGTAGACCATGCCGCGGCAGCATCCGCCGTGCACCAGCGCGAAGACGAGGCCGGGTCGCTCGGGCGTGCCGCGGTTCACGCGCGATCGCATCTGCAAGGCGCGATGCCAGCCGTACACGGTAGCCGGGCGCTGTTCGGCGGCATCGAACTCGGGACGCCAGATCAGCGAGGCGTAGCCAAAGACCCAGATGTCGCCGTGGCCGTCCCACGCCTTCATCGTCTCGGCCAGCAAGCTGCTCGGGTCTCGACTCCCGGGAAGCAGATGGCTGAACGTCATGGGTGCAACTCTAGAAGCAAACGCCGCTGCGCAGCGCAGATTCGCGCGAATGCTTCGATCGGCGGCGGGCAAAAGTTTGCGGTTAGCAACAGTGCAGCGCTCGCATGTCGCATGCCTGCTTCAACGGCCGGACCTCGACAGCGACTGACAGGCGGCGTGCTGCCACGCCAACCGTCATTCGGTCACGAATGGGCGCCGGCTGTGCCCGCCTGACGCGGGTCAGTCGCCCTTGCGCTCGATCAGCTCGATCTTGTAGCCGTCCGGATCGGTCACGAACGCGATCACGGTCGTACCGCCCTTGACCGGCCCGGCCTCGCGCGTGACGGCGCCGCCGTTCGCCCGGATGCGGTCGCAGGCCGCGTAGGCGTCGGGCACTGCCACCGCGATGTGGCCATATGCGGTGCCCAGCTCGTAGTGGTCGGTCCCGTGGTTCTCGGTCAGTTCGATCTCGGCGTGTTCGGGATTGCTGCCGTAGCCGACGAACGCCAGCGAGTACTTCTGCTCTGGCCGTTCGGTCGTGCGCAGCAGCTGCATGCCCATCACCTTCGTATAGAACTCGATCGAGCGTTGCAGGTTGCCGACCCGAAGCATCGTGTGCAGAAGTCTCATGTGTCGAAGATGAAGCAGGTGGTGGAGGCGTGAGCGTACAGCTTGCCGTCCGGCCCGGTCAGGCGGCCATCCGCGGTCGCCATCCGGCCGCCGACGTGGATGACCGTGCCGACCGCACGGACCAGCGGGACCTTGTCGGTGAGCGGGCGCACGATATTTATCTTGAGCTCCGCGGTCGTGTAGGCCTTCCCGGCCGGTAACGTCGTATGCACTGCACAGCCGACTGCCGAGTCGAGCAACGTCGCGAACCACCCGCCGTGCACGGTACCGAGCGGGTTGTAGTGGTGGAGGCGCGGGCGCCCCTGGAACACGGCACGTCCATAAGTCGCTTCGACCAGCAGGAAGTCGAGGGTCTCGGTGATCGGCGCGCGCGGCACCTCGCCGGCGAGCATCGCATCGAAGACCTGGAGGCCCGTCAGACCGGCGACCTGCGCGGGTCGTGCGACGCCGACCTGGCTCGATCGCTCGAGCAGCTCCGCAGCTCTCGCCTGCCATTGAGCGAGCACAGCTGCCGGGTCCGAAGGGGTGCTTTCTGAGGGCATCGCTGCGCTCCAGAACGTTGATAGTGCAAAAATTGTAGCTACAATTGAACGATGAACATGCCGGTCGGTCCTGTCGCGCAGCGCAAGCCTTCGGATGATGCCGCCGGGCCGTTGCCGGCCGGCTGCACCAATTTCAAGCTGCGTCAGCTGACCCGGCGCGTGAGCCAGCACTTCGACCGCATCGTCGCTCCGGCAGGACTGAAGACCACGCAGTATTCGCTGCTGTCGCACATCGAGCGACTCGGGCCCGTCAGTCCTGGCGTACTGGCCCGCGCCATGACGATGGACGCATCCACGTTGACGCGCAATCTGAAGCCGCTGCTCAAGCTCGGCTGGGCCGAGCTGGGGCCCGGCGTCGACGGACGCAGCCGGGTGATCGTCTCGACCGCGGTCGGCCGGGCCAAGCGTGCCGAGGCGGGTCGCCTGTGGAAGCGGGCGCAGCTCGACATCAATGCGCGGCTCGGCAACGCCAAGGTCGTTCACCTGCACGATCTGCTCGAGGAATGCCTCGAGCTGCTCGAGCCCGAGGCCGAGGGCGTCGATGGCTGACGCGGGCGCGCGCGGCTTTGTCGCCGGGCGTTCGACGGCGTTCTGGCTCGTGCTGCTGGCGGCAGGCGGCACGTTCGCCGTGACGATGGGCGCTCGGCAGTCGATGGGCCTCTTCCTCAACACGCTGAACACATCGACCGGGCTCGGCCTTGCCAGCATCAGTCTCGCTTTCGCGTTCGGCCAGCTGTGGTGGGGACTGACACAGCCGTTCGCTGGCATGGTGGCCGACCGCTACGGGGCCGGCCGCGTGATCGTCGCCGGTGTGTTGCTCGTCGCCCTCGGTACTGCGCTGGTGCCCTTCATGACGACGACCGCCGGCCTGATCCTCGCGATCGGCGTGCTCGCCGCGGGCGGCGCCGGCATGGCCGGCGTTTCGGTGCTGATGGCGGCGACGACCCGGCTGGTATCGCCCGAACGGCGCGGCATGGCGACCGGTCTCGTCAACGCCGGCGGGTCGTTCGGCCAGTTCGTGTTCGCGCCGATCGCGCAGGGCGTGACGGCCGTCGCGGGCTGGGTCGTCGCGATGCAGAGCCTGGCGGTCTTGTCGCTGCTGGCGCTGCCCGCGGCCTGGGTCTTGCGCGGGCACTCCACCGCCACTGCTGCACCCGGAACGAAGAAGCTGGAGACAACCCGCGAAGCGATCCGACGCGCATTGCAGGATCCGAGCTACCGGTTGCTCGGTGCCGGCTTCTTCGTCTGCGGCTTTCACGTCGCCTTCATCGCCACGCACCTGCCGGGCGTGGTCGCCGCCTGTCAATTGCCGCCCTCGGTTGGCGCCTGGGCTCTGGCGATCGTCGGCTTGTTCAACATCGTCGGCAGCTTCGCTATCGGCTGGGCGATCGGTCGCTGGCGCATGAAGTCGCTGCTGTCGCTGATCTATGCGACGCGCGGGCTGGCCGTGCTGATCTTTCTGCTCGCGCCGAAGACCGAGTTGGTCGTGCTCGTCTTCGCGGCCGTGATGGGCCTGACCTTCCTGTCGACCGTGCCGCCGACCGCGGGGCTCGTTGCCAAGTTCTTCGGACCGGCCAACATGGGTACCTTGTTCGGCGTCGTGATGCTGACCCACCAGGCAGGCGGCTTTCTCGGCGCCTACTTCGGCGGCAAGGCATTCGAATGGACCGGCAGCTACAACTGGATGTGGTACGCCGACATCGTGCTGGCGATCGGCGCAGCGCTGATCCACTTGCCGATCCGCGAAGCTTCGCCGAGAGCGAAGGCCGCAGCGGCCGCGGCCTGACTTCAGCGTCGGGGGCGCTTGGCCTTGCGGTGATCGTCAGTCGCCGCTTCGCGTCGCCTCGACCCCGGGCACGACCCCTTCGCCGTACGCATCGCGCCAGCGCTCGTTGATGCGCTCGCTCTGGTCGAAGCGCTGCTCCGGCAGACCATCCGGCACATGCCATGTCGCGACGCGGGTCTCGACCGCGAAATGGGAGACCGGCTTCAGCGCCGATGGATCGTCGAAACTGCCGACCGACAAGTCCAGATAGTCAGAAGCCAGGTACTCGAACGTGAGCGGCGTTCCGCACTGCCCACAAAAGCTGCGCATCGCGATCTTGGACGAGGCGTAGCGTGTTGGCGGTACACCGGTCCACAGGACCTGATCCTTGCGAAGGTTGACGAACGCGGCGCGCGTGTTGCCGAACGCGAGCTGGCACATCCGGCAATGGCAGTAGTAGCCCTCCGGCGCCTCGGGACGGGCTTCGTAGCGGACAGAGCCGCACAGGCAACCGCCGGTCAATGGAGTCTTTTCGACAGGGTCCATGGCGTCTTACCTCGTGTTCCCGCGTCGCAGCGCGGTCAGGTGGCAACGGTGTAGTTCAGCGCGAGCCGGCCGCCGTCGACGTAGACGATCGAGCCGGTCATGTAGCTCGCTGCACTGCTGGTCAGAAAGGCGCACACCTCGGCGATCTCGTCGGGCTCGCCGAGCCGCTTTATCGGCGTGCGGCTCATGATGCGGCGCTTGGCCTCTTCGCTGCCGAGCACCGCCTCCCGCGCCAGCTCGGTGGCGATCGTTCCTGGCGCGACGGCGTTGACACGCACGCCATGCTCGGCGAGCGCCAGCGCCATCACGCGTGTCAGCTGGTTGATGCCGCCCTTGCTGGCGTTGTAGCTCGCGATGCTCGGGATCGCCATGACGGCATTTACTGAGCTCATGTTGACGATCGTGCCGCCGCCGGCTTCGCTCATCGCCCGACCGATCGCTTGCCCAACCAGAAACGCGCCTTTCAGGTTGACGTCGAGGACGGCGGTCCAGTCCGCTTCGGTGATGTCGAGAAAGTCAGCGGCCTTGAAAATGCCGGCATTGTTGACGAGCGCATCGACGGCGCCGAGCGCCTGGCGAGTCGCGGCGAGCGCGGCGTCGACCTCGTCCTTGCGACTGACGTTGCAATGGCAGTAGACGACACGCGCCCCGTTGGCCTCGAGTTGCTGCGCAAGGGCGTGCCCGAGCTCGTCGTTGACATCCCAGATCGCGACCGCGGCCCCGTCCTGCGCGAACCGCCTGGCGCAGGCCGCGCCGATACCCTGTGCACCGCCGGTGATCACGGCGACCCGGTTCTCGAGATGAAAGTGCACCGCTGCCATCGGCGATTCTCCTGGGGAGCGAACTGCATTGAGGCGGATCGTTCGGGTCATTCTAGGAGCGGCTTCAAGCCGATCTGACGCGGGAACTTCACCGAGCGCCGACGGTCCCATTCCACCCGATAGCCCGCTGTGAGGACTCGTGCATTCGATGCTGCTTCGATTTACTTTGGCGGCGATGGTGACGATTGCTCTCGGTGCATGCGCCTCGCTCGCGCCCGGAGGTCTGCCGCCCGGGACATCGATCGCCCAGGCGCGCGCCTCGTTCCTCGGCCCGACCGGCGAATACCCCTTGCCGGGCGGCGGAACCCGGCTCGAGTTCGCGCGCGGTGCGCACGGCAAGCAGACCTACATGCTCGACTTCGACGCCGCCGGCAGCCTGGTGTCTTCGGAGCAGGTGCTGACCGAGCAGAACTTCGCGATGATCGTGCCCGGGCTTCCCGCCAAGGAGGTCAGGATGCGGCTCGGCCGGCCCGCTGAGGTTTTCAACGTCCCCTGGCAGCGCCTGCAGGTCTGGAACTACCGCTACTACCCGGGCGATTGCGTCTGGTATCAGATCTCGATCAGCGAGGGCGGCCAGGTCACCGAGTCGAACTACGGTTCCGATCCGATCTGCGATTCGGCCGGCTCGCGCGAATAGCGCAATTGCGGCCCTGCCGGCGTGGCCGCGGCATGGTTTCAGCGCTTGTCTTCGCCGATCTGTTTGAAGCCGCGCCGCAGCAGCGAGTTGACGAGCCAACGGTTGCCGTAGATCCCGCAGAGGACCATGTAGCCGACGTAGGCCGCGAAGCCGGTCACCAGCAGCGCGAGCAGTCGCGAACTGCTCGTCACCGATGTGTTTTTCGGAGCCAGCGTGATGTACGCAACCGGCAGCAGGCAGAGAACCGGCCAGCTTCGTTTGACGAACGTGCGAAACGAGCCGACGAAGAACGCCTGCCACGAGAAGCCGTCGGCGACGCGAACCAGCTCGCCGTCCGGCGATTTGAAGAGTCGATAAGACGCCATGCAGGAAGCGTAAGCGGCGACCCGGCTCCTACAGATCGATACGTCGTGTATCGCCGATTTGCCGAGTGACATCCGCACGTTTCGATGTCGACGCCCGACGAACGGGAGGCCGATCAAAGGCGCGTCGTTGCGGAATCCAGACGACCTAGGCCACGCGCCCGAACCACCACACCGAAAGCCCCGCCGCGGTGACGACGAGCAGCGCGCCGAGCGCGGCGAAGAGGGCGCTGATCTCGGTTTCGCGCTTCTCGACGACGAGCCGCGTGCTGAGGCCCTGGTAGACCTTCTTCAGGTCGGCCGCTGTTCCGGCATAGAAGTAGTCGGCGCGGGTGATGTTGGCAATGCCCTTCAGCGTTTCCTCGTCGAGGCGCACCCGCATCGACCAGCCTTCGAACGCAATCGTCTCGCCGTCCTTGGTGCCAATGCCGACCGTGTAGACGCGGACGCCGCGGTCGGCGGCCATCTTGGCCGCCTCGAGCGGGTCTGGGCCGGTGGTGCGCTGGCCGTCGGTCAGCAGGATGATCGCCGCCGAGTTGTACGAAGCTGGTGCGACCGGCGTGAACGGCTGCTTCGGCTTGTCGCCCGGTGCCGGTGGCATGTTGCGCTGACCGGTGATCTGCGACAGGTCGATGCCGGCTTCGGGAAAGATCGTCGCCAGCGACAGCACGATGCCGCTGCCGATCGCCGTCGCGCGCTGCAGCTGAAAGCGGTCGATCGATGCGTAGATGTCTTCGCGGCTCAGGGTCGGCGCCTGCACGACAGCGGCCGAGCCGGCGAAGGCGACGACCGCGACGCGCACGTTGCGCGGAAGCTCGGCGACAAACGCCTTGGCGGCTTCCTGAGACGCGACCAATCGGTTTGGCTGCACATCGGTCGCCCGCATGCTGCCCGACACATCCATCGCCAGCACGACAGTCTGCGACTGCGACGGCAGCGTGATGACGGCGGCCGGACGCGCGGTGGCCAGCAGCAACGCCGCGAGGGCGACGAGCAGCAGGGTCGGCGGAATGTGCCGGCGCCACACCGAGCGCGCACCGAGGGCTTCGCGCACCAGGCTCAGCGAGGCGTAGCGCAGCGAGGTCTTCTTGCGGCGCCGAAGCAGCCAGACGTAAAGCAAGACGAGAAGCGGTATCGCCAGCAGCGACCACAGCATCTCGGGCCAAAGAAAATTCATCAAGGGTGGGGCCGGCATGGCATTCACTTTCCGCTCCCGGCGCTCATTGGGTAACCTCCGTGCTGCGCACTGCGGTGCGAGCTCCCTCCGGGACGGCCGCGCGGGGGCTCATGCGGCGCTCGCTTTCCATTGTGAGATGTGGGCCGGCACCGCACTCGTCTTCCCGCTCCAGTTGGCGAGCCGGCTGCGCTGCTTGCGAAGATCGGCGAAGCGAAGGATGGCGCTCGGCAGGTCGTCGTCGGTCGCCAGCTCCAGCGTGTCGACGCCGGCCTTTGCGAGCGCCTCGCGCAATTCGTTCTCGCGTCGCTCGGCGACTGCCGCGAAGCGCTTGCGGAAGCCGCGGTCGTGGGTGTCGACGACCATCTGCTCGCCGGTCTCGGCGTCGCGCATCATGACCAGGCCGAGGTCGGGAAGATCCATCTCGAGCGGGTCGAACAGGCGGACGGCCGTCACTTCGTGGCGTTCGGCGAGCTGGCCCAAGGTCGCTTCCCAGCCCGGCGCGCTGATGAAGTCGGAGACGACGAACAGGCTGCTGCGCCGCTTCACGATGCGCTGCGCGGCCTGCAGCAGATCGCGCAGGTTCGTCGAGCCCGGGCCGGCGATGGCCGGCCGGCCAGCCATCCGCTGCAGCAGATGCAGCACCTGCTGGCGGCCGCCGCGCGCCGGGATGACGGTGTCGACCGCGCTGCCGTAGAGCACCGCACCGACCCGGTTGCCATGGCGCGTCAGCAGTCGCGCCAGCACGCCGACGAATTCGCGCGCGACGGTGCGCTTGGTCGTCGCGTCGGAGCCGAAATCGACGCTCCCGCTCAGGTCGACCAAGAACCAGGCGCTCATCTCGCGGTCTTCGGTGAACTGGCGCACGTAAGGTTGCTGGAGCCGCGCCGTCACGTTCCAGTCGATGTGGCGGACGTCGTCGTGGTGCTGGTACTCGCGCAAGTCAGCGAGGTCGAGGCCGGCGCCGCGCCACAGCGTCCGGTAATTGCCCTGGAGCAGGCCGTCGAGGCGACGGATCACCGTCCACTCGAGGCGCTTCAGCAACGCCTCGGAGGTGCGGTCGCGCTCCGGCGGCGGCGCTCCGGCGCCGCCTTTTGACGGGGCCTTGTCGGGTGTCGGCATGGGTTCAGGCGTGGGTGGCCAGCGGCTTGTCCGGCACCGGAATCTTCTTCAGGATCCTGTCGATCACCGCGTCGGCGTTCAGGCCCTCGGCGAGCGCCTCGTACGACAAGACCAAGCGATGCCGCATCACGTCGCCGACCAGGCCGGTCATGTCCTCGGGCAGCGCGTAGCCGCGACCGCGCATGAAGGCGAGCGCACGGGCGCCCTCGATCAGGCCGATGGTCGCGCGCGGGCTCGCGCCGAAGGTCAGGTACTTCGCGAGGTCAGCCAGGTCGTAGCGCTCGGGCCGACGCGTCGCGCTGACCAGCTTGACCGCGTACTGCATCAAGGACGGGTCGACATAGACCTGGCGGCACTCGTGCTGCAGTTCGGCCAGCTGGCCCATGCTGGCGACCGCCGAGACGGTCGACATCACGCCGGTCACCCGTTGCGCGATCACGAATTCCTCTTCCTCGGTGGGGTAGTCGACCAGCACCTTCATCATGAAGCGGTCGACCTGTGCTTCCGGCAGCGGGTAGGTGCCTTCGGTCTCGATCGGGTTCTGCGTCGCCATCACGAGAAACGGCTCCGGCACCTTGTGCGTCTCGCCCGCGATCGTGACCTGGCGCTCCTGCATCACTTCGAGCAGAGCGCTTTGCACCTTGGCCGGAGCGCGGTTGATTTCGTCGGCCAGCAACAGGTGCGTGAAGACCGGCCCGAGCGAGGTGCTGAACTCGCCGCTGCGCGGATTGAAAATGCGCGTGCCGACGAGGTCGGCCGGCACCAGGTCTGGCGTGAACTGGATCCGCTTGAAGGTACCGCGCAAGGCCTGCGCGAGGGTCTTCACGGTCAGCGTCTTGGCGAGCCCCGGAACCCCTTCGACCAGCAAGTGGCCCTGCGCCAGCACCGCAACCATCACCCGTTCGAGGAAGTGGTCCTGGCCGACGACGACGCGCTTGACCTCGTAGAGGATCTTCTCCATCAAGGTGGAGGCTTCGGCGCTGGCGGAGGTGTGGTTTTCCATGCGAGGGTCGTAGAGGGTCAGAAGGGGGACAGGCCGGCCGCTGCGGCCGCGTTCTCGATCGGCACGGCAAATCCGATGCCGATGAAGACGCGCTGGCGCGATGGGTTCAGGATGGCGGTGACGATGCCGACCACCTCGCCTTCCATCGTGACCAGCGGGCCGCCGGAGTTGCCGGGGTTCGCGGCGGCATCGAACTGGATCAGGTTGGTCAGCATCTGCTGGCCGTCGGGCGACTTGAACTGGCGCTTCAGGCCGGACACGACGCCGGCCGACACCGACGGGCCGATGCCGAACGGGAAGCCGACCGCGACGACGTGATCGCCGGGCGCGAGGTCGCCGGTGGAGCGCATCGTCGCGGCCGACAGGTCGTCGGGGATCGTCTTGGCGCGCAGAACCGCAAGGTCGTTCTCGGGCTGGACGCTCAGCACCGACGCGTCCGACTCGGTGCCGTCGGCGAACGTGACCTTGATCCGCTTTGCGCCGGAGACAACGTGTAAGTTTGTCAGGATGGTGCCGTTGTCGATGATGACGACGCCCGTACCGACGCCGCGCTCGACCGTCCCGTGCGCCTTGTCGTCGTCGCCGTCGTCGCCTTCGGTCATCAGCCCGAGCACGCGCACCACGGAGGGGAGCACGGCTTCGTAGGCACGGGTGGCGGCCGAAGCGAGCGGCTTCTCCTCGATCGACTGGCGCATGGCGGCGTCGATCTGCTCGAAAGTCATCGCCGGTTCGTGAGGTGCCAGCCGCGGGTTGAGCAGAACTGCGCCGACGAGAAGCAGGACAACCGCCAGCGCCCATAGGCGCCGTTCGTGGCGCAGCGCGCCGGCCTTCCAGCGCCCGCGCCGCGTGGTCGGCGCTGCCGCCACGGGCGCGGCGGCGGCAGCGGAAGCAGTGGCCCCACTGGCGGCGGTAGCCGTTGCGGGCTCCGGCTCGGCGATCCTTCTCGAACGACTGTAAAGCGGCACTTTCTTCATCGACGGCACCCGAACCGGCTGACCCGAGAGGCGGAGAAACCGGCCCGACCGAGCCCGTTCCACCGATTGCATTCGAACAGTAGCACGCGCCGTATGACCTGTCTTCGCAAGCCGCTTCGGCGGAGCTCAAGCATCATCCTGGGGTGTGGATCGACACCCATTGCCATCTGGATGCGGGCGAGTTCTCGGCCGACCTCGGGGCCGTCATTGCCCGGGCACGGGCAGCCGGGGTCGGCCAGATCGTGCTGCCGGCCGTCGACGTCGGCAACTTCGACGCCGTCCGGGCGCTCGCCCATGAACACGGCTACTGCTACGCCCTCGGCATCCATCCGCTCGCAGTCGCGGGCGCGGCAGACGACGATCTGGAGCGCCTGCATGACGCGTTGTCGGCCCACCGTGACGATCCTCGGCTGGTGGCCGTCGGCGAGATCGGGCTCGATCGCTTCATGCCGGGCCTCGACGCGGAACGGCTCGAACGCTTCTGCTCGGCACAGCTTCAGATGGCCCGGGAGTTCGGGCTGCCCGTCGTTCTGCACTCCCGGCGCGCGGTCGACGAACTGGCGAAGCTGATGCGTCGGGTCGAAGTGCCGGGCGGCATTGCGCACGCCTTCAACGGCAGCCGGCAGCAGGCCGACGTCTTTGTGCAGCAGGGCTGCAAGCTCGGCTTCGGGGGCGCGATGACGTTCGATCGCGCGCTGCGGATTCGCGCGCTGGCGCGCGAGCTGCCGATCGACGCCATCGTGCTCGAGACCGATGCGCCCGACATTCCACCGCATTGGCTGTACCGGACCGCGGACGAGCGCGCTGCCGGGGCGGTCGCGCGCAACGAACCGGCTGAGCTGCCGCGCATCGCGCAGGCCCTTGCCGACCTCCGCGGGATATCAGTGGAGGCGTTGGAAGCAGCATCCGAGGCCAATGCGCGCGCCGCGCTGCCGCGCGTGCCATGAAGTCCTCGAGCCGCTCGAGCGCACGGGCAGCAGGCGCGCCGGACCTCGGCGTCCCCGAGGTCGACAACCCGGCGCTCGAGGGGCTCGGCCCCGTGGTCTCGGACCGCACGCGGCTGGTTGTCCTCGGCAGCTTTCCTGGCGTCGCGTCGCTGCAGGCGCAGCAGTACTACGGCCATCCGCGCAACCATTTCTGGCCGATCCTGTCGGCGGTGTGGGACATCGAGCTTTCCACGCTCGACTATGCGGCGCGGCTGCAGGCGATGCTGGACCGCGGGGTCGGGCTGTGGGACGTCTATGCAAGTTGCCAGCGCGTCGGCAGTCTCGACAGCAACATCCAGGCCGCTCGCCCCAATGACCTCGCAAAGCTGCAGCGTCTGGCACCGGCGCTGCGCGCGATGGCTCACAACGGCGGCGAATCGGCGCGTGCCATGAAACGGACGCTCGCACTCGGCCTCGAGGTGATTCGACTGCCGTCGACCAGCCCGGCCAACGCGAGCTGGAGCTTCGAGCGCAAGCTGGCTGCATGGCGTGCGGCTTTCCAACGGCACGGCGTCGCATGACGGCGCGAAGTCGCGTGAAGGCCGTGGTGCCGGCGACGATCTCGGAGTCGGACGGGGTCCGCTACCTCCACCTGGACAGCGTGTGGATCCAGGGCGCGATGCGGATCGCCGACCCGAAGGCGCTTGAGCTCGAATACATCCAGCGGATGATGGCCTGGATGCTGCTTCGGCCGACCGACGCGCTGAACGACGGACACGCTGTGCAGCTGGGGCTGGGCGCCGCGGCCATCACCCGCTTCTGCCATGGCGTGCTGCGGATGCGGACGACTGCGGTGGAGCTCAACCCGACCGTCATCGAGGCCTGCCGATTGTGGTTTCGCCTCCCGACCGCCTCGTCGCGCCTCGAGGTCATCGAGATGGATGCGGGTCACTTCGTGGCGGATCCCGCGCGTCGCGGTAGCGCCAGCGTGCTGTGCGTCGACCTGTACGACCATGAGGCCGCGAGTCCGGTGCTCGACAGCAGCCGCTTTTACAGGGATTGCGCTGCGTTGCTGGCCGACGACGGGGTGCTGTCCGTCAACCTGTTCGGACGGGACGCCAGCTTCGAGACCAGTGCAGCGCGCATCGCCTCGGCGTTCGGCGCCGAGCGCGTCCGTAGCCTGCGACCGACGAAGGAAGGCAACACGATCGTGCTGGCACTGAAATTCGGCACGATCCCGGACCGGTTGACGCTTGCCGCTCGTGCGGAAAACATCGAAACTCGGTTCGACCTGCCGGCGCTCAAGTGGCTGCGCATGTTGCGCACGCTGCCGCCACCTTCCTCATGAACTGCCTGCCTGGATGAAGCTGAAACCGGTACGACCCCATCTTCTGACGCCAACGGCCGACACGGTTGCCGGTCCGCTCGTCGGCGATGCGGTCAACGACGATCTGCAGGTACCGAACAAGTCGGCGGTTGCGCGCGCTCCGCTGAGCCTCGCCAAGGCCGCCGGCCCGGCCGGTCGGCTCGACTGGCAGTTGCTGGTCAACTGGTTGCTGGAAGACGGCGTGATCTCGACCGACGATGCGGAGCGTACGAAGCGCCGCTTCGCCGGCACCCAGAGCTCGCAACATCCGATCGTGCGCCTGGCGAGCGCCGACCTGACTCCGCGCGCAGGCGACAAGGTCCTCGATGCCGAAGGGCTGACCCAGTGGCTGGCCGCCCGCTGCGGACTGCCGTATCTGCGCATCGACCCGTTGAAGGTCGACGTCGGCCGGGTCGCCGAGATCATGTCGATCACCTACGCGGAGCGGCGTCATGCGCTGCCCCTGAGCGTCGGCCTCACCGAGGTGACGATCGCCACCTGCGAACCGCTCGACGTCGCCTGGGTCGCCGAAATAGAAGCGCACACGCGCAAGGCCGTCAAGCTGGTGCTCGTCAGCCCGCTCGAGATCGTCCGCTACACGACTGAGTTCTACACGCTGTCGCGCTCGGTGCGCGCCGCCGTGAAGATGGGCGAGACCTCGGCGATCGCCAACTTCGAGCAGCTGGTCGAGCTCGGCAAGACCACCAAGCAGCTCGATGCCAACGACTCGGGCGTGGTCCAGGTCGTCGACTGGCTGTGGCAGTACGCGTTCGACCAGCGCGCGTCCGACATCCACCTCGAGCCACGCCGCGAGCGCAGCGTCATCCGTTTCCGGATCGACGGCGTGATGCACACGGTGTACCAGCTGCCGCCCGGTGTGATGAGCGCGATGATTGCGCGCGTCAAGCTGCTCGGCCGGATGGACGTGGTCGAGAAGCGTCGTCCGCTCGACGGCCGCATCAAGACCCGCAATCCGGCCGGCGAGGAAGTCGAGATGCGCCTCGCGACCTTGCCCACCGCATTCGGCGAGAAGATGGTGATGCGCATCTTCGATCC
>Ga0207648_10003531_pt1 | contig 16366 bp, 15 predicted proteins | sample KBSMisM32_FD_184310 | JGI IMG/M metagenome (GOLD analysis project Ga0207648, IMG submission 184310) | Miscanthus rhizosphere microbial communities from Kellogg Biological Station, Michigan, USA - KBS Miscanthus M3-2 (SPAdes) (version 2) | ecosystem: Host-associated > Plants > Roots >...
GAGCTCGCCGCCAACGATTTCAAGTACTGGGAGCTGATGCGCCGCGCCTGCGGGCGCGGGGTGCGCACGTTCGACTTCGGCCGCAGCAAGCAGGGCACGGGTCCGTTCGACTTCAAGCGCAACTGGGGATTCGAGCCTGCGCCGCTCGCCTACGAGTACTGCCTGTACCGCCGCGCCAGCATTCCGCAGAACAATCCGCTCAATCCGAAGTACCGCGCCTTGATCGCGCTCTATCGTCCCGTGATCCAGCTGGTATTGCGGTTCCGCGTCGCCACCATCGGCATTGCGTTGGTGCTTTTGGCCGTAACTGTTGTCCCGATCCTGCGCACCGGCAGCGAATTCATGCCGACCTTGAACGAAGGCACCTTGTTCTACATGCCGGTCAGCCTGCCCAGCATGTCGGTGACCAAGGCTGCCGAGCTCATCCAAGTGCAGGATCGTATCATCAAGTCCTTCCCTGAAGTCGAATCCGTCTTCGGCAAGGCCGGCCGCGCCGAGACCGCCACCGACCCCGCGCCGGTTGAAATGTTCGAGACCATCATCAACCTCAAGCCGGAGGGCCAGTGGCGCGCCGGCATGACCACCGACGGGCTGATCGCCGAAATGAATACGGCTTTGACCTTTCCGGGCGTGAGCAATGCCTGGACCATGCCGATCAAGGCGCGCATCGACATGCTCTCGACCGGCATCCGCACGCCGGTGGGGGTCAAGGTCTTTGGTCCCGACTTGGCCGGGATCGACAAAGTCTCGCGCCAGATCGAAGCCGCCATCCGCACAGTGAAAGGCAGCACCAGCGCTTTCGCCGAACGGCTGACGGGCGGCTATTATCTCGACATTCAGCCCGATCGCGCGGCACTGGCGCGCTATGGCCTGTCCATCGAGGATGTCCAGTCCGTGGTATCCTCCGCCTTGGGCGGAGAAGTGGTAACCACCACGGTGGAGGGGCGTGAACGCTATGGCGTGATCCTGCGCTATGCGCGCGACTTCCGCAGCGATCCCAAAAGCATCGCCACCGACGTACTGGTGGCCACGGACGAGGGCGCGCAAATTCCTCTGGGACAAGTCGCGCGGGTCAGCATCAGTCCTGGTGCGCCTTCCATCCGCACCGAGAATGCCCAGCTTGTGGGTTATATCTATGTCGATCTCGTAGGACGCGACCTTGGGGGCTTTGTCGCCGATGCCCAGCGCGCGGTGGCCCGGCAGGTCAAGCTGCCGGCCGGCTATCATGTCGAATGGAGCGGCCAGTTCGAATATCTGCAGCGTGCCCAGGCCCGGCTGATGCTGGTGATCCCACTGACTTTGTTCCTCATTGTTCTGTTGCTGTATTTGAATTTCCGGCGCTGGACCGAGACCGCCATCGTTCTGCTGTCGGTGCCCTTTGCCCTGACGGGCGGGTTCTGGCTGGTTTATGGTATGGGCTTCAACATGAGCGTCGCTGTGGCTGTCGGCTTCATTGCCCTTGCTGGCGTGGCGGCGGAGACGGGGGTGGTGATGTTGCTCTATTTGGACAACGCCCTCAGCGAGAGAATGGTCCGCCGTGCCGTCGAGGGCAGGGCACTTACGCGCGACGACCTGGATGCGGCGATCATGGAAGGAGCCGTCGAACGCGTCCGGCCCAAAATGATGACGGTGCTGGCGATCATGGCCGGGCTTTTGCCCATTCTCTGGAATACCGGTACCGGCTCGGAAGTGATGCAGCGCATCGCCGTGCCGATGATCGGCGGAATGGTCTCATCCACCCTGCTGACCTTGGTGGTGATCCCGGCCATCTACGCCATCGTCAAGGGACGTCGGGTCGCTCATGGGGATTGATGGAGCAGTGGCAGCGCTGCCCATTGCGGCAGGCCATGGCGCAGGCGCGCGTCCTGACATAGGCTTCCGCCCAACAATCACAACAATCGGATGGGGAGAACGCCATGAAGAACACGCTTGCAGTGCTGGCCCTTTGCCTGATGGCCGGTGCATCCACACAAGTCCTGGCCCAACAGGGCGGCAGCCAGGCCGAAGCCGCGCGCGCCGCCGCCGCCGCACGCGAAGCGCAACTGGCGATCGAGGCCAAAGCCGCCAAGATATCGGTGACCGAGGAAATTCTGCCGCTGCGCATGCCCAACCACACGCTGGGCGAGACCGAAGGCGTGTCCAAGAACAAAGCGGGTCACCTGTTCGTCTATTCCCGCACCGGCTGGGGCGGCTCCTCGCGCGGCGGTAATGCCGCCAAGCTGTTCGAGTTCGACCAGAACAACCAGTTCGTCAAGGAATGGCTGCCGGACTCCTATGGTGCCTCCTTCGCCCATGCGGTGCGGGTCGATGCCGAGCAGAATGTCTGGGTGGTGGACGAAGGCTCCAACACGGTGGTGAAGGTCGATCCCACCGGCCTGGTCAAGATGGTGCTGGGGCGCAAGCCGGAATCCATCGACTGGTGGGAGGAATTCGTCGAGCGCGGCGAGAAGGACACCAATCTCCATCCCACCGGCACCATGGGCACCTTCAACCGTCCCACCGACGTCGCCTGGGGACCGGACGGCACCATCTATGTCAGCGACGGCTACAACAATTCCCGGGTGGTGAAGATTTCAAAAGACGGCGTCTGGCAAAAGACGTTCGGCACCTATGGCTCGGGCGACGGGAACATGAAGATCCCGCACGGCATCACCGTGGGCGGCGGTCACGTCTATGTCGCGGACCGCAACAACAGCCGCATCCAGGTCTTCGACATGGACCTCAACTTCCAGAAATACATCACCGGCATCGGCCAGCCTTGGACGGTGCAATACACGCCCAAATATCTCTATAGCGGCGCCGGCGACGGCAAGATCTATCGCATGGACCATGACGGCAAGCTGCTGGGCTGGGCTCAGACCAGCCTGGGCCAGGGCCAGACGGGCTGCCTGATCCATTCGCTGCACGCCGAAAGCGACACGGTGCTCTACAAGGGCTCCTGCACCCTGTGGAATGTTGAGAAGATCACATTTCGCGATTGAGCGGGGCTTGCAGTGGTTTTACCACTGCAAGTCGCCCCAGATGCCGACTTCGTTGTAGGAGCCTTGGCGGGCGCCGGTGGTGGAACCGATCGTGCCGTTGGAACCGGTGAAGCTGCCGCCGTACACGGCTTCGTGCTTGTAGGCCAGCGACACGTCGACAATCTTGGTCGGGCTCCAGGTCACGCCCAGGGTGTAATATTCATTTTTCTTGCCCGGCGTGGTCTTGCGGTTGGTGTCGACCGAGTCAAAGCGGGCGAATCCGGCCCATTGCGGCAGGAAATAATAGGAGCCGAAGGCGGAGACGCCCTGGGCGCCGTCGCCGGCGGTGTTGGATGCCACCAGGCTGGGGGAGTAATTGCTGGCGCCGAAATATTCCACGCCCAGGCGTAGACCGTCGGCGACATAGGCGCCCAGCACATTGAAGCGCTCGGCGGTGTGATAGCTCGGGGTGCCGTAGGTGGTGCCCAGCTTGCCGGTATAGCCGCCGACCGCCAGGTTGAAGCCGTGATAGACGGCGCTGACGCGGCCTTCATAGTCGAAGCTGTCGGCGCGGTTGGTGCCGCCGCCGGTAGGAATTTTCTTGTAGCCGGCGCCATTGATCATGGCCACGTCGTAATTGAGGATGCCGCCAAAGGCGGTGCCCATCGCATGCACGCCCCAGTCGGACGAGGTGCCGAACTTGGTGCGGTCGACAATGACCTGCTCGAAGTAGCGCATGCCGTAAATGGCTTCGGAATAGGAGACCCACGGCATGTCGGAGGCGCCGACCCGAATGGTCAACAACGGATCGACCTTGGCCTGCAGATAGGCCTTTTTCAGGTAGATCTGGCCGGTGCCGCTGCCGCTGTCATAAGTGGTGTCGGTGGTGACGTTGGCGGAAAAGATCTTGTCGAAGCTGTGTTCGATGCCGACATAAAAGCGCTTGATGTCGAAATTGGCGCCATTGCCGCCGGCGGGAACGCGCACGCCATTGGCCTTGTTGGAGATGTTGGTGACATCGTAATACATGCGGCCGCTGACCGTGGTATTGTTCCACCAGCCGCTTGGCGGCGCCTTGGCATCGGAAGCCTTGGAATCGGAGGGTTTGGAATCGGCGGCATGAGCCAGGGTCATGGGCGCGGCCAAAGCCAAAGCCAAAGCCAAAATCGACCCGGCGGCCATCATCATCGAATGGGCTTTCATCATTTCTCTCTTGGGTGGCGAACTTGAACCGCGGCAGGAGCCGCGATCCGTGAAGCCGTTGAGGTTGCGGCTTGCATCCAAGACTGCCCCCATGCCCATGGCATGACGGGGGGAATTCGGAATGTGTCGGAATGTGTCGGGTGGGGGGGAGACTACCTCTCCGGCGCCACGTCGCCGGCCCGTTCCGCGATCGGCCGCGCGTAGCGCAACAGCGAGACCAGGAATTTTCCCGGCTCTTCGGTCATGGGCATGTGGCCGGAGTCTTGATCGATGCCGCCGATGCGGACTTTCTCCAGCCGCTCGATCCCTTGCGGACTGCCGATCTTTCGCGCATCGGCGATGATCTTCGCCGCGATGGCGTCCTGGGTGAAGCTGGGCTGGGCATCGGCTGCCGGCAACGCCAAAAGCAAGGCAGCGAGGAGCATGAGGATGCGGCGGGTCATGGGTTCACCCAAGCTTGATGGCTTCGCAATTGCACTCTCGCAGCGCAAAGCCCATGCCAGGATTATTTCCCAGGATTCTGCCTGTTCCGAAATCCTGCCTGTCCGCTGACGCACAGAAAACCGGACACATGTCCGCTCGCGGACACTGCCAACCCGGGGGATTTGTAGTATCGTCGGCTGCTAGCCCTTTGTTGCGCCAAACCAAGTTCCAAAAACAACAATATCGAAAGGGTCAGGGGCACATGAAAAAGCCAGCAATCGGCCGCCGGGGGTTCCTCAAAGGCGCGGGCGCCGTGGGTGCCGCGCTGGGCGCCTCGGCGGGTGGGGCTAAGCCGGTCGCCGCGCAGGTGCAACCGGTCTCCACCACCGCGCCGCCGCCCAACCAGGCGGCCGAAACCCTGCCGCCGGCACCCGATACCCAGCAGCAGACCTCCAGCGGCGGCGACTTCATGGTCGATGTGCTGAAGATGTTGAAGATCGAATATATCACCCAGACGCCGGCCAACACCTTTCGCGGGTTGCACGAAGCCATTGTCAATCATGGCGGCAACAAATCGCCCGAATTGCTGAGCTGCACCCATGAGGAAATCGCCGTGGCGATGGCGCATGGCTATGTCAAGATCGAAGGCAAGCCGCTGGGCGTGCTGGTGCAGAGCACCGTCGGCCTGCAGCATGCCGCTATGGCGCTGTACAACGCCTATTGCGATCAGGCGCCGATCTACATGATGCTCGGCAATTCGGTTGACGCTTCCAAGCGGCTATTCTCCTTCGAATGGGCGCATGCCGCGATCGATCCTGCCGTGATCGTGCGCGATTACATCAAGTGGGACGACCAGCCCGGTTCGCTGCAGCATTTCGCGGAATCCGCCGTCCGCGCCTATCAGATCGCCATGACGCCGCCCATGGGACCGGTGGTCCTGTCGCTGGACAGCGAGATGCAGGAAAATCCCATTCCCTCGCGGCCTGCGCTCAGCGTGCCGCCCCTGACCCGGGTGGCCTTGCCGCAAGGCGACAGCGGCGCAGTGGCGGAAACCGCCAATCTTCTGGTCAAGGCGGAAAATCCGGTGATCGTTGCCGACCGGCTGGCGCGGACCCAGGCCGGCATGGACCGGCTGGTCGAGCTGGCGGAGGTGCTGCAATGCCCGGTGGTCGATTCCGGCGGCCGCGGCAACTTTCCAAACCGCCATCCGCTTTGCCATAGCGGGCGCAGCGGGGCGGTGATGGCCCAGGCCGATGTGATACTGGGCTTGGAAGTGAACGATTTCTTCGGCACCACCCATGTGCTCAGCGACCGTATCGAGCGCCGCACCCGCTCCATCACCAAGCCGGGCGTGCGCACCATCAATATCAGCGCCGGCGATCTCTCGCCCAAGGGCAACAACCAGGAATTCCAACGCTACCAGGCGGTGGACCTCACCATCGCGGCGGACGCCGAACAGACTTTGCCCTCGCTGATCGAAGCGGTGAAGCGTGGCGTGGATGCCAACCGCAAATCGGCCTTCGAGGCGCGCGGCAAGCGGCTGGCGGACACCCACCACGCCATGTTCGAGCAGTGGAAATCCGACTGCACCTTGGCCTGGGATGTCAGCCCGGTCAGCCTGGGCCGGCTGTGCGCCGAGCTTTATGAGCAGATCAAGAATGACGACTGGTCGATGGTGGGCAACGGCATCCGGGTGACCTGGCCGCGCCGGATGTGGAACTTCGACAAACATTATCGCTGGATCGGATCCTCGGGCGGCGCCGGCGTGGGCTACAACGCCCCGGCCTCACTGGGCGCGGCGCTTGCCAATCGCAAGTATGGCCGGCTGTCGGTGTCCATCCAGGGCGACGGCGATCTGATGTTCGCGCCCGGCACGCTGTGGACGGCGGCGCATCACCAGATCCCCATCCTCTATGTCATGCATAACAACCGCGCCTGGCACCAAGAGGTGATGTACGTTCAGGCCATGTGCAACCGCCACGGTCGGGGGGTGGAGAATGCCAATATCGGCACCACCATCACCGATCCCAATATCGACTTCGCCATGATGGCCAAGAGCATGGGCGTCTATGCCGAAGGGCCGATCATCAATGCCAAGGATGTGGCCCCGGCGCTGAAGCGCGCTTTGGCCGTGGTCCGCAAGGGCCAGCCGGCGCTGGTCGATGTTGTGACCGAGCCGCGCTAGGGGGACGGTGATGAGGGGACTGTTTCGGATCGCCGCCCTGATGGTGGCTGCAAGCGCGGCGTCCGCCTGGGCACAGGAGGTGCCCAAGGGCGATCCGGCCAATGGCAAGAAGGTCTATCTCGCTACCGGCTGTTACCAGTGTCACGGCCGGTTCGGTCAGGGCGGATTGATGACCGGGGCGGCGCCGATCCTGGCCCAGACCAAGATGCCCTATGCGGGATTCAAGCGGCAACTTCGCAGTCCTATCAATGATATGCCGCCATATCCTGAGAACTTACTTTCAGAGAAGGAGGCGGCGGACATCTACGCCTTCCTCCAGGGGCTGCCGGGTCGGCGGCCGGTCAAGGACATTCCGATCCTCAACAACTATTAGAACGGAGGAATCCCATGCGGACGCTTATTTGTGCTTCTCTCTTGCTGGCCGGGGCGACAGTTGGCGCCGCGACCGTGGTTCTCGCCCAGGACGCTTTGCCGCCTAACTATGCCCAAGGTCCCAAGGACCCAGGCGACGGCCATGCGCCGGGGATGAAAGTGACCGAACTCGGTCCCCGGGTTCGCACCTTCCACATCACCTTTCAGAAGGGCGATAACCCGGCCGCCGGCCTGGCGGAATTCGCCCGCAAGAACAACCTGACCAATGCCCATTTCGAGGCCATCGGGGCCTTCGGCTCGGCGGTGATCGGCTGGTCCGATCGGCCGATGAAGGCTTTCAAGGTGGTGCGGATCAATGAGGAGATGGAAGTCTCTGCCTTCAACGGCAATATCGTCCGCAATGCGCAAGGCGAGCCGGTGGTCCATGCCCATTGCGCCGTGGGGATTCTCAGCAATGAGAAAGTCTATGTCGGCCATTGCCTGCAGGAAGAAGTCAGCCTGACACTGCAGGTCTATGTCACCGATAACGGACCGCTGAAGGCGGCTCAAAATTGAAATCCGACGAAGAATAACAGCAACGGGGCAGGGGCGGCGGCATGGAACTGAAGAAAAGAGATTTCTTCGCCGCAAGCTTCGGCGCGGGCGCGGGGCTGGCAACAAGCTTGGCAAACGAAGCCAAGGCGCAGGGGGCACCCATCCGCGAGAATCTGGGCGCCCCTCGCGCGGGCGAAGCAATCAATTCCGGCAGGCAGCCATCCTCGGTCGATTTGAACTACAAGCCGCGCCGCTTCAACAAAGTCATCGAACTGTGGGAAGACGGCCAGCCCGCTTATTACACCACTGTGCGGCCCACGCGCGGCGTCAACTCTTATGAGTTGGGCAAGGCGATGTGCAAGACCTGGGCCTACATGATCAATTACGACATGGAGCATGACCTGTTCGACTTCCGCGAACTGCGAGATTTCATGCAGGGACTGGCGGACGGCGGCGGCACCCGCAGCGGCCACCGCATGCCGGTGGTGTTCGTCACCTGTCCGGTGTTGGGGCTGAGCGAAGAGTATGTGCTGGCCAACAGCTGGGTGCTGGGACAAATCCTGGACATGGGCGTGATGAGCATCCAGCTGTGTCATGCGCGCGATCCCAAGGCCGTGGAAGTGGCCGCGCATGTGGCTTGCCGCTATCCTTTCGATTATCCGGGCGTGCCCAAATTGAAGCGCCAAGGATTGCGCGGCGCCAGCGCCGGCATCGCCAACCGGGTATGGGGGATGAACAATGCGCAATATGTGCGCATCGCCGACCTGTGGCCGCTCAATCCCAAGGGCGAGATCCTGTTTGGCCTGAAGATCGAGGACACGTTTGCCAATGCCAATGCAGAGGCGTCGCTGGCGGTACCCGGCGTCGCCTTCGCGGAATGGGGACCGACCGACAACAATTATTGGCTGAGCGGATTCGACGGTCTGCCGTTGGACGGCAGCCGCTTCGACGAGACCAAATTCCCCAAGATGATGGCCATCCACGACAAGGTGCTGGCCCTGTGCAAGAAGAACAATGTCAAATATTTGAACCTGGTGAACACCACGCCGGGCTTCAACAATGTCTATAACCAGATCCGCGACGGGGCCATGCTGATGGTGGGCTCGGAAGATGCCGTATTAATGGGCCGCGAGCACACCAAGCGGAAAATGCCGGTGTAGAATTTTCTTCCAACCCGCGAGCAACTATTAACCATCGTGCGTTATGCTTCCTAAGGCTGATTCGCGATTTCCCTCTGCAATTGTTAACGTTCCGGCTTCGATGACCCGATCTTCCCATTCCGGCGCCTGTTGGGGCGCGCTGCTGGCCTTGTTGGCCCTCACACCCATTCCGGCTCAGGCGGCCGGCTTCCTGGTCCGGGAAAACAGCGCCGAAGCCGTGGCCACCAGCTATGCCGGCAACGGCTCCCGCGCCTCCGGTCCCGACACGGTCTTTTCCAATCCCGCCGGCATGACCCGCTTGCAGGCCGACGGCTTCGAGCTGGGCGCGGCCGTGATCCTGCCCTCCAGCACCTTCAGCGGCTCGGCCCTGCAAGCCATGCCCGTGGGTCCTCCCGTGCCGCTGGCCGGCAACTTGGGCGGCGACAATGGCCGCACCGCGCTGATCCCCAATTTCTATGGCGTGATGCGGGTGATGCCGGATGTTTCCATCGGCATTGCCATCACCGTGCCGTTCGGCAACAGCAATGAATATGACCGCGCCTGGATCGGCCGATATCTGGGCACCAAGACCTCGGCCATGTCCACCGACATCAATCCCGCTATCGCCTGGAAGATCGACGACACTTGGTCGGTCGGGGCAGGGTTCTCGGCGCAATATCTCAAGCTGGACGTCACCAGCGCCATCAACCAGGCGGCCATCTTCGGCGCGCCGGTGCCGGACGCCTTCTTGCATTTCAAGGCGAGCGACTGGTCCTTTGGCTTCAATGCCGGCGTCCTGGCCGATCTCGGCGATACGCGGATCGGGCTCACCTACCGCTCCAACGTCAATCACCGCATCGAGGGCACGCTGGATTTCACCGGCGTCAGCCCCTTGCTGGGCATGATCAACGGTCCCGCCAATGCCAAGGCGAAATTGCCGTCCACTACCACTTTGAGCATCACCACCGATTTGGCGCCGGACTTCACCTTGGCGGCGGACGTGCAGTTCAGCCATTGGAGTGTGTTCAAGGACGTCACGATCCTGAGCCAGAATCCGCCTTTCCAGAATTTGCAAGGCTATCGCGATGCCTGGATGATCGCGGTGGGCGGCATCTACCGCCTCAGTCCGCAATGGGCGCTGAAGGCCGGCATCGCTTTTGACGAAACGCCGGTGACCAGCCGCTATCGCGCCGTGACCTTGGCCGATACGGATCGTTATTTGTTGGGTATCGGTGCGGAGTTAAGGCTGACGGACTCCATCACGATAGAAGGCGCTTATGGTCATTCCTTCGCCTTCAACAACCCCAACATGAACAGCAGCATCAACAATACCGATCCGATTACGCACTCGGCGACGCTAAACGGACGGTATGACATCAACGTGGATATTCTCGCCTTCACGTTCAGATATGCAATTTGACATCAAGAGCGCACAAGGCCCGGTGCCGTGTGAACCGGCGACCGGGCCCCACGCTTCGACAGCGTTTGTCCGGCCGCTAGGGTAGGGTCAGCCGGACGAGCCCTGGGGTTGGTGCCCCCGGCCTGGGTACAATCACAGGCTGAACAGCCGGCCCGGTCAATCGGAAAGCTTGGCAAATATGGTTTTAACCATTTGAAAAATAACGATATTCATCACGTCTGTGCTATTATGTTGCTGTCAATGGAAACATCTCACTACACTCCCAATGAATCGGCCGTTCGAAGCCGAGATGGGTGGGGACTGGGGCGTCGCTATGCGTGACTGGCTATTGCTGACGATCATGGTGCTGGGTTTCGGTTTCGCCTTGGGCAAATTGGCCTTTGACGATTGGCGCTTTAAACGGGCCCAACGCAACCGCTAGAGCCAATGGTCAAGCGCCAAGGTCAATCCGCCGATCATCAGGCCGATCCCGACCGCGCGTGAAATGGTGCGGCCGTCGGTAAAGAGCTTTTCCAGCAGCACCAGCGCGGCCAGGCCCGCGATCCAGGCGAGATTCATAACCCCGCCCACGAACAGCAGCAGCATCAGCACCCAGCAGCAGCCGATGCAATAAAGCCCATGCCGCAAACCCAGGCCCAGCGCGGGCAGGGCTTCGCCCTTGAACCCGCCATGACTCTGGAGGAACGAGAGGGGGGCGCGGCAATTCGCCAGACAGCGATCCTTGAACGGCGTCCATTGATAGAGGCCGGCGGCCATCAGAATGGTTCCGCCCAACAGGTCATTGCCGCTGGCCATGGTTGGCGTCAGCAGCGCGGCTTGATTGAGCGCCGCCTGTGCCAAGGTGGCGAGGAGGGAGAAGCCGGTCCAGGCGAGGAGATAGCCGCCGGCGAACCAACCGGTGGCCGCGAAAGGCTTATGCTGCGCCTGGGCCTGACGGCCCACCCGCGCATACAACAGGATCATCGGTGATGCCGAGGGCAACATCATTCCGGCCATCATCACCGCCCACATGGTGAAGCCGAAGACCAGGTCCGGACCCGCCCAGGGCCTGGCCTGCGGCGCCATCGCGCGCATATCCATGTCCATGGCCATGCCCATGTCCTGCATGCCGGGGGCTGGCATCTCCATGTGGCGGGCAAGCCAAAGCACATAGGCCCAGCTCAGCGCCGTCAGCAGAACCAGCGCCACCATCACCGCACGGCGATCGCGTCGCAGGATGGCTTCGAGCGTGGAGTCGGACATGCGGGCGGGTATCCGCGTCCTAACTGATGATGCCGCTTTGGGAGAGATTCAGCTCGCAGAAATGGCCGTGACTGTCGGCAAGATCCAATTGCATAGGCTGCTGGGTTTTCGACCAGCCGCGCCCCACCTCGGCGATCCGGAATTCGAAACCGTCGGGATTGTCGATGCGGATGCGGTGCTCCTCGCCGGTGACCGGATTGAGAATGGGCTCGCCGCGAAATTCCATATAGCCGGGGACGCTCAATTTTGCGCGTCGACGATTGATGTCGATCTCGAATTGGATGTCGGCAAACACCGGCTCGTGGACCTTGTCCAAAGTCGAAGCGAAGACATTGAAGATGGTGGCGCCGGGTTCGGTATCCTGTCCGCTGAGAATGCGCAGCAGCGCCTGGCGTTGGGCCTCGTCGGCGCGGCGGTCGATGATCAGCGCGGCTTCGCCATGGCCTTCATGGATCGGCCCGGGCCAGATGAACATGCCCGCCACACGCAGGCCGTCCAGCCGGGTTTCGCCATGATGGCCGAGATGGATTTGGAAGCCGACGACGGCCCGGCAATGCCCTTGGGTGGGCAGGCCGTTGAATTGGCATGGACAGCCATAAGAGCAATTGCAGTTGGAAAATTCATGCGCCCGGATGGCCCAATCGGTCATGGCCTGCCCCTTTATACTTAACGAGGCTAGCGCATCCGGACGCGCCTGACGAGGCGCCGCATGGGCCCGGATGGCTATTCCGGCGGCTATGGTGAATGACGCAGAGGGGCGCAAAATGTTGGAAAGGGAAACTATGGAAGCGGCTCGTTACGACTGCTCACGCCTGGCCAGCACCCGCTGGCGGGCCAGAACCCGCTGGCGATCGTCGACATAGATCAGCCCGGCGATGCGGCGGATCAGGAGATCCTCTTCCGGGTCGAGCACGCCATCGGCATAGGCTACATCCCACAGCATTTCGATCAAATGGATGCGCTCGTCCGGCGTCATGGCTTCCGCCACATGGCTGGTGTGGCCGTGCAGCTGCACCATCTGATCGCTGCGGGCATGCGCCGCCGCCATCAGGGCGGCGCATTCCGCATGGGTAAGGCCGAAGCGGCTGGTCAGCAGGGATTCGATCAGCTCCCGCTCCTTGGCGTCGAACGTGTCGTCCTGTCGCGCCGCTTCCAACAGCAGCACCGCCACCGAAAGACGCAGATCTTGCGCCGGTGGGGGAGCAGGGGACTCCAAAAGGCGCTTCAAGGCGGAAAACATCAGGCACTCCAAGGACTATGAAGGGAACTTTTAAGGGGCCTGCCGCATTTTCGGCAAGCAGGATCGCCAAGGGCGAGACCATAAAAGGCAAAGATTCAAAAGGCCAAGATTCAGGTTAGCCATGCGCAAGCTGATTGTCGCGGCGGTTTGCATGGCTTTGGCCGGCTGCGCCACCGTCCCCAAAGTGAACGACAATCCGGCGCCCGAGCCCACCCATATCATGGCGGCGCGCGGACCGCTGTCGGCGGCGCAAAGCCGCGCCCTCCTGGACAGGATCGCGCCCGAGCCGGGCGATGCCGGCATCCTGAAGCGGCACACCGCCATCGAGGAGGCGGTGGCCGAAACTCCGCTGGTGGCGGGCAATGCCACCCGGCTGCTGATAGACGGGCGCGACACATTCTCGGTCATGTTCGCGGCCATGCTTGATGCCAAGAGGAGCATCAACTTGGAGTACTACATCGTGGAGGACGTGGAGTCGGGATCCTTGCGGCTTTCGGACCTCTTGATCGCCAAGCGCCGGCAAGGCGTGACGGTCAATCTCCTCTATGACAGTTTCGGCTCCAAGGCCACGCCGCCGGACTTCTTCACCCGGTTGCGCGATGCGGGCGTGCAGGTGGTGGAATTCAATCCCCTCAATCCGATCACGTTCAATTTCCGCGACCATCGCAAGATTTTGGTGGTGGATGGCGAGAAAGCCATCGTGGGCGGTATCAATCTCAGCACCACCTATCAGAGCCTGGCCGGCTCGGGCGGAGCCGGAGGCAAGGGGCCGGCCCATTGGCGCGACACCGATCTGGAAATCCATGGCCCGGCGGTGGCGCAGCTCCAGACCTTGTTCTTCGAACATTGGGAGCAGCAAAAGGGTCCGCCGTTGGACCGCGACCGCTATTTCCCCGCCGTCTCTCCCAAAGGCCAAGAGGTTCTTCGCATTGTCGGCTCGACGCCCGACAAGGAGGTGCCGCGCTTCTATGTCACCCTGCTGTCGGCAATCCGCAATGCCGAGAAGAATGTGTGGCTGAGTACCGCCTATTTCGTGCCCACAGACCAGGAGGAAGACGACCTGATCGCGGCCGCCCGCCGCGGCGTCGATGTAAGGCTTCTGCTGCCCAGTGACAGCGATTCCAAGATGGCGCTTGCGGTGGGACGTTCGCATTACGGCTATCTTTTGGAAGCGGGCGCGAAAATCTACGAGGTGCAGAATGAAGTGCTGCATTCCAAAAGCGCGTCGGTCGACGGGGTATGGACGGCGATCGGCTCGTCCAATTTCGATCCCCGCAGCGTGGTGTTCAATGACGAAGTCGATGCCATCGTGTTGGGCAGCGCCACTGCGACGGCCTTCGAGGGGATGTTCCAGAAGGATATGGCCCGGGCCAAGCAGATCGATCGCGAAGAATGGCGGCGCCGGCCGCTGGGCCAACGGTTGATGGAACTGTTCCAGGTCACCTCATTCCTGTGGCGCAATTGGCTTTAGCGCTGGAGCGGCTTTGTAGAGCAAGCAAGAAGATGCAAGCCAAGCGGCTGAACCATCCGCCCGAAAAATTACCTCTTCTTCGCGGCTTTCCTGGTGGGCACGGGTTTCTTGACCGGCTTTGCGGCCGGTTTCACAGCGGCTTTCTTTACCACCTTGACCGGCTGAGCCTCTTGGGCGGGGGCTGTCTTTGGCGGCACCGCGATTTTCCTTGCCTCGATCTTAGGCATAGGCTCGGGTGCAGGCGTATGCTTGGGTGCTTCCGCCTTTTTTAGGTCCTTGGGCTTTTCTTCCTCGGGCGGTGGCGGTGGCACCGGATGGCCATTCATCATCGCCGCCATGCGCGCCGACAGGCCCTTGGGCTTGGGCGGCGGGGCTACATCATGGCCGAGAAAGGATTTCACTTCATCGGCGCCGCGCACCAGCCGCGCCTTGTTGCCCATCGCAACGACGGGGCCATTGATCAGTTGAGGGTGCTCGGCGATGCCTTGCCAGAATTCGCTTTCGCTGATGAAGCGATCGTCCAGCTGGAGCTCCAGGAACAGGGGATCGTAGCGGCGCACCAGGCTTTGATCGGCCTCCCGCAACAGAAGCGATATGCGCCTGAGTTCGTCGCGGGTGGGCGGACTGAGCATCACATCCACCAGGCGGGGATCGTGGCCGGCATCGCGCAGGGCCTCCAGCACTTCGCCCGACTCCTCGTCTTCGGCGTCATGGTAAACGGTGACGGCGGCGCGCGCCGGGGCCTTGGCATCCTTGGCGCCATCGCGGGGCGCTTCCTTGGCCGCATCCTTCGGTAGTTCTCTGGGCAACTCTCGGGCCGGCTCGTCCAAGAGCGTCAAGCGGACGGCTTTGGGACCCTTGGGGTCCGGTTCGGTCTCGAAGGAGACGCGTTGCCCAGCCTTCAGCCGCGGGGTCCCCGATTGGGTAATGGTGGCGGCGGGCACGAACACATCCTTGCCGCCGTCATCCGGGGTGATGAAGCCAAAGCCCTTCGCATTATTGAAGAATTTCACAGTGCCTTTGATCATGACGTCCTGGTGATGTCCTGGCGAAATATTTCAGGGGCGCCGGCCTTGGGCAGATCCGCACAACTTTTTCGGATCCGCCCGGTATGGATTCGGCCCTGCGCAGCATGGCTTTAATGGGACCGCCGCCGCAGCGCAAGCGGCATTTCTGTGGCACGCATTTAAAGGGTGTGAACGGTCGGTAAATCGGACACCTTTAGCGCCGGATTGACGCGTTTACCCAATGACCCTCTCCATAAAGACACTTGACGCAATCGCGCCGGGCGCCATGGAAGCGTAGGGCTGGAACGCGGCGCACTCTGTGAAGCCGCTCCGTTCATAGAAGCGCAGCGCGGCCTGCTGTTCGGTGCCGGTTTCCAGCCGCAACCGTTGTTGACCCGCCGTGGCCGCGGCTTGGCTCAGATGGGAAAGAATGGCATCGGCAATGCCGCGACCCCGCAAGCCCGGCTTCACATAAAAGCGCTTCAGTTCCGCAAAATCGGGAAAGTGCGCAATCCCGCCGCAGCCCACGGCTTGTCCATTTTGCCGCGCGACGACGAAATGGATGTGAGGCTGGAACAGGCTGTCGAGCGACAGGCCATGGCGCTGCTCCGGCGGATAATTGGCGGAAAGTTCGCTCTCCAAGGCGGTGATCAGCTCGACAACTTCGGGTGTGGCCGCGATAGCGCGTTCGATGCTCAGGGTCATGGGCTAATTGCCAAGCGTCGCGCCCGACAGCCGCGCCACCGCCGACAGCGTTGTCTGGGCCGCATTCAGTCCCAACCGGAAATCCTTGTCGTCATAGGTCTTGTAAAGGTCGGTAGGCTGATGCCATTGCGGGTCCCAGCCGGCGCCGACATGGGCGCCGCGCTCATTCTCGCGCAGGCTGATGGAAGCCACCGCATCCTGGAAGGCGCGCGAGTCCGTGTTGGTCATGTGGCTGCCGATATGGGCGGGATAATCGGTGGCATAGGCTTCGTTCGCCGCCTGGAAGGCAAAGGCCAGCTCGCGCGAGGCGTCAGCGGCCTTTGAATTCGCCTGGAATTCGATATTCACGTCAGCTTCGGGGCGTTGCACGGGACTGAGACTGCCGTCGGGGCGTGGCATGCCGTGATCGAACAGCATCATGTCGTGCTGGATCATGCCCAGCCATTTGGGTTCGGGATAGCGGCC
>Ga0207648_10003536_pt1 | contig 16339 bp, 16 predicted proteins | sample KBSMisM32_FD_184310 | JGI IMG/M metagenome (GOLD analysis project Ga0207648, IMG submission 184310) | Miscanthus rhizosphere microbial communities from Kellogg Biological Station, Michigan, USA - KBS Miscanthus M3-2 (SPAdes) (version 2) | ecosystem: Host-associated > Plants > Roots >...
TAGGCCCGGTGATGTTTTCTATTCTTAAGCAGAGTTTGAATAATGGCCACACCGGGGGCGTGGCGTTTATTATTGGAGTTTCCGCCAGTGATGTCACGATGGTATTGATCAGCAATGTTTTCACAGAGTTATTCAGTGCCATCAGCACTCACAGAAAGCCTATCGGAATTGCCGGAAGTATTTTTTTGATCTCGCTGGGTATTTATTTTCTTTTTTTCAAAAAAATAAAGGTGAATGAAGAGGGGAAACAAATCATTCTGAAATTCAGCAAGAGAGATTATGCAAAGATTGCCTTATCGGGTTACGCAATGAACACCCTCAATCCCGCTGTCTTCCTGTTTTGGTTAACGGCCTCCACAACTTTCATAAACCACAACCTTGAACAAAAGTTCGTACTTTTTATTGTTTGTCTTGCTATCGTTTTTTCTGCAGATATTGCCAAAGTAATGTTGGCAGGTAAGATCAGGAAAAAATTAACCCCTCATAATATTCATATCATTAACCGGATAAACGGGCTGATCTTAATTGGCTTTGGCATCGCCCTCATTTGGGGCTTGCTGCTGTATGCAGACAAATTGAATTGACACTCTATGAAAAAAGAAGGTTTTTTCCCATGGCTATGGCGCTTTTTGAAACGTCTGTTTCTCATCCTTTTTATCGCGCAGTTTGTCTACATCATCTTGCTGAAATGGATGGACCCACCCATTACAATGACTCAACTGGCAAGTTTGTTAACCGGGCATGGATTGAAGAGAGATTATGTAAACAGGAATCAAATGTCGGTCAATGCGAAGCTGGCCGTTATTGCTTCTGAAGATCAATTATTCCCTGACCACAACGGTTTCGATTTTAAATCCATTGAAAAAGCGATGAAGCATAATCAGAAAAGCAAATCGCTGCATGGTGCCAGTACGATCAGTCAGCAAACCGCTAAAAATGTTTTTTTATGGCAGGGCCGGAGCTGGATAAGAAAGGGACTGGAGGTGTATTTTACTTTTATGATCGAGAAGATCTGGGGTAAAAAAAGAATTCTTGAAGTATACATGAATGTAGCAGAAATGGGCGATGGAATTTTTGGAATCGAAAAAGCTTCCCAAAAATATTTTAATAAACCAGCTGTTAACCTGGCCAGACAGGAAGCAGCAATGATCGCGGCTTGTCTTCCAAATCCGCGCCGTTATTCTGTAAAGCCTGTTTCAAGATATGTTTCTGTCAGATCGGGATGGGTATCGAGGCAAATGAATAACCTGCAGGCTGATCCGGATATTCAAAAAATTGTAAACAACAATCTTTCAAAAAAATGATCATTCAATAACAAGTTTTATTTTATCACTGTTGTGCGTCGCCGTAACGGTACCAACGTGAAGAATGGAAAAGATAAGATAATAATTTCCTTTGGGTAAACGGGGAACGAAGTGCAGTTCAGTTGGTTTTTGCACGAGATCATACAAACTATTTGAAACAGGAAGATCTTCGATCCATCCATACTTATCAAAAACTCCTGCAACCATTTCAATTTTTAATGCAGGCTGCGAAATGATATAATCATAAAATTTTACCGGAAGCTCGATATGTACACCCATTGAAAAAGGTAGATTCTCTTTAACCTTAATAATTTTTTCTGAAGGAATAAATTTCACTTTGGCAAAACTTGCAAATGCAGGATCATATTTATAATTCAATACTCCAAGTGTTATCGGTATCCTGGTTTCAAAGGAATCAGGATTGTGAATATCAAGAATATAAACAGACTTTCCCAATAACGAATCTTCGATCGGCCAGAAGTTATAATTGTTCCTCCGCTCTCTATAAAAATTCAACGAGTATGACACCTGACCTGTATAAAACCAATACTTTGATGCCCGTTGGTAAGAGTTCTCAAATACAATGGGCAACCCTTTCGTTTTATCTTTCATCATGCGAGGCCAAACTTTCCAACCATGATATCGTTGTTTGATCGTATCGACCGGTAATATATCAACGATCATTACAATTCTGGCAAACAATACCAGGATCATTGTAGCTGGCAGCAATCGTAACAACCATTTTTGCCAGACTGGTCTTTCAGTTAAGAAATGATGACTCAAAACAACCAGGGGAACGATGGCAGGTGATGTCCAATTACCCTCCACTCTTCCCCTGAACGAGCTTAAAAGAAAAAAAAGATAGATACCAGCGAGGGTAAATTTCAATCCTCTTTCAAAAAGATTTTTCGGGCGATATAAAAAAGCAGCGGGTAAAAGAATGATACCTGCCAGAGGACCGGCTAATAAAATTTGTCCCCCCAGATATTCGAGCGTAAAAGAAAATTTGTAAGGATTTACATTGCTTTCAAATAAATGATAACGGAAACTGATCCAGTCATGTTGGTATTGCCATAACAAATGCGGAGCGAAAAACAACAGAGCAATTAGCCCTGCCAGGTATGTTTGATAATAACGAAACAGCTTCAGGTTTGAGAGCAATACAAAAAGAACGATCAATACGGCATGGTACTTACTATACAGCAAGGCTGCTGCAACAACGCCGAGTAAGAAAGTATTCAACAAAGAGGCCTGGCGAAGAAATCTTCTGTAACATAAAAAAAATAAAGCTGTGAAAAAGATCAGCGGTGTATCCGGGACAGCGACAAAACCGGTTAGCTGCAACACTGCCAGTGACAACGCGATCGCATAAAAAATAAGTGACCCTTTCTTTTCGATCAGCCTTTCCATGAGAAATAAGGAAAGTACATTGAGCAAAAGGAAAAATAAACGAACGCCGAGTTCGTTGTGAAAAATGGAGTATCCCATCTTTATCAGGAGGGCCACCATAGGCGGATGATCAAAATAACCCCAGTCCAGAAATTTTGAATAGACCCAATAGTAAGCCTCATCATCCAATAACTCGGTCAATCGCGATTGAATGAAGCCCAAAATGATCCACGAAGAATAAAAAAGAACGCGATGGTGTTTTTGAAAAAATGATCTCATTGAAAACGAAAGTACTGAGAAACTCGTCATTGCTTTACCAGATCATCAACGACATTGATCGCTTTTTGAATCCGTTGTTGATAATTTCCATTTATTTCAACCCATGGAGTGGATTGATTTTGCATGATGTCTTTGTATATCGCATAAAGCCGTTGTCTCGGTCCTGGCTCCGGATATTCGCGCAATTGGTCACGCGTCCATGGAAGGTCAATATCACAAAGCAGGTAGAGATCATATTTCCTTGTTGCTATCTGGTCCAGGATAAACTGGTGACAAGTTCCAAAAACAAATTCACACCATACCTTCATTACGTACATGTCGGTGTCTATGAAGAGTGGTGAGTGAAGATCGCCTGTGTGTGTATTTGCCGATTGCCCATTGCTCTTTGCCCATTGAATATACTTCTCCTCCAATTCAACCTGCCCGTTTGCGATGGTCAGCAAATCTTCATATGTGTACTGCATTCCATGGATTGTCAGATATTCTCTCGCATATTCAGGGCACCATGACGTATTATAGTGCTTAGCGAGTTGCTCGCACAAACTGCTTTTACCTGTTGATTCCGGTCCTATCGTAACAACCTTTTTAAGCATTCACCAGCAAGTTAATTTGTTGTTCATTCTTGTCTGCTAAAATATTTTCAGCGCCCATTCGTCTGCATTTTATGAACAATATTTTTTAACTCAAAAAGAAAAAACATGCACTACAATCAGTCATGTGCGGGCCTCCGTGATAATATTGCCCGCGAAGCCGCAAAAGGCGCTTATCCCGGAAGCAGGCAGCAGCACCAGCTTATCCGTTTCATGCAAAGAGCTGCCGTAAACATTTATAAAACAGAGAACAGCTACGAAATGCTGGTTTTTGCGCCCGGTCGAATCAGGGAAAATTTTCACCTGAATGTAACAGGGAATGAACTCACTGTTTCCTATTTACCGCCCGAAGGATTCCCAAGACCCGAATGGGTGAGAAGGGAATACAGCCGTGGAGCTTTTGAAAGATCATTTACACTGAATGAAACAATCGATGTAACAAAGATCTCCGCAAAGTACGTAGATGGAGTGTTGCAGGTAAGTTTACCGATCATCCCGGGTAAAGAATCAAAAAGCCAGGAGATTTCTATTAGCTAAGGTGGAAGATCATATCGCGTGATACGAATTCCAGGTCAGGTGGTTGTTTTTTAAACAGCCACCTTTTTTTTCCATTCCACGTATCCCATCCAGGCTAGTACGAGGAACAAGATATACATCAGCGTAAAAAGCATCAGCTCTTTATAAAAATTAAGAGGAATGGCGACAATATTTGAAAATATCCAGGCGAGCCAATTTTCAATTTTTCTTTTTGCCATCCACCACATGGCGGTCACTGCAGATGCAGAAACTAATGAGTCAAGGGTTGGTGTATTGCTATTGGTAAACTTAACAAGGGCGAAATAAATAACAGCCCAGAAAAATGCAAAGAAGCCAATCCCAAAAACTAATTCACTTTTATTACACCATTTTATAGGGTATGTATAGTGTTCCGCATCTTTTTTTTGGACCCAATTATACCAGCCATAAACGCTCATAATAAAATAATAGATATTCAACGAGGCGTCCGCGTATAAGGGGGGATGTGTTTGAAAAAAATAAACGTACGCTGCCAATACAACTCCAATAATGCCTGTAGGATAAACAAGGATATTATTTTTCCGTGCATACCAAACACTGGCGATCTGGGTCACCGTACTAACCCATTCCTGCCAACGTGTTTCCTTTATGTTTGCAACAAATTGCTGCCAGATTTCGTGTAAAGACAAGAAAGAATTTTATCAAAAATATACTAATGATTTGTGCTCCGGTATTTTCTCATCGATCGCAGATACTTTATTCCCTTGGATGTTTGAAACCGGGTGGGAATCTGCTGCCAGTTACCGCCGCTATTAAATGTCCAGACAAGAAAATGCAAATGAGGAAGCGCAGTATAACCCGTTTTACCACTCAATGCTATTACCTGCCCTTTTTTTACCGAGTCACCCACATTCACTAATGCGCCATTATATTGCAAGTGCCAGTAACCAGCCCGTGATCCATCGGCATGTTGTATGACAATATTATTACCATAAGGGCGATACTTTTTGTTTAACCCTCCCTTGTTGCCGTCTTCTTTTATCCTTACAACCACGCCATCCCGGGCGGCTAAAATTTTCGTTCCTCTTTTCATCTTAAAATCAAGGGCCGCCCTTTCTTTATGAGAAAAATGACTGAAATATCCCTGTACCAGCAAATGCGAAGTGTTGTTTTCATAAGGCAATGCATATACATAACTAGTGTCATCCTTAATCATCCCTTTCTGGAGCGCCTTCACTTCTTTACGAAGAGGATTTTTACTAACAGAGCACCCTATGACCAACAAGCTCAGCCATGGAATAAATTTCATCATTGGTCTGTGAATTTAATAAAGCTATGTCCATCACGCAATTTCCACCTTCCTAATAATTTAATTTTTGCAATGCTTTAAAAAATCGTAGCTTATCCATCCAATTTTTTTTAACCATATAAATTTTTAGTTATGGCAACTCAGGAAGCAGTAATGACAACAAAGGACGTGGCCAATCGCCTTCACGAACTTTTCCAGGAAAATAAATGGATGGAAGCCCAGCAGGAACTGTTCAGCAATGATGCAGAAAGCATTGAACCTAAGGATTCACCAGGCTTACAATCTGTAAAAGGGATCGATGCCATTCGCAAGAAAGGAGAAGACTTCAATAATATGGTAGAAGAAATGCACGGTGGTTGGGTTTCTGAACCACTTGTAGCGGGCAGGTACATTGTGGTCGCTATGGGTATGGACTGCACCTACAAGGGAATGGGTCGACAAAAAATGGATGAGATTGCGCTGTATGAAGTAAAGGATGGTAAAATTGTAAAAGAACAGTTTTTCTATTAAAAAAACGAGCCGATTAGTAAGCGTCCTGTCCTTACCGAAGGACGGGACGTTTTGTTTTATCTAATCGGCGTTTTTTAATTCTATTGAACTCCTGTTGCGTTGCCAGGAAGTGATCCCGTTGAGGCACACTTCGACGGCAGTATTTGCGTAACGAGTGCAAACACCACAACGAAGGCAAGTCTTGTACCGTTGTAATTGTATTTATCATTTTAATTTTCTCAAAAATGGAAAAAATAAATGTTGCTGAAAAGTTTTCTCAATTTAAAGAACAGTGGAGTCCCAAAATTGTGGGAGAGCTGAATGGACAAATGGTAAAGTTGGTCAAATTTAAAGGACCTTTTGTCTGGCACCACCATGATCATGAAGATGAATTGTTTTATGTGGTCAAAGGAAGCTTTGACATGGAATTTGAAAACAATACTGTTACAATCAATCAAGGTGAATTTATCATTGTTCCCAGGGGCATTGAACATCGACCCAATGCGAAGGACGAGTGCGAGGTCATGCTGTTTGAGCCAGGGACAACTGTCAATACCGGGAATGTAGAAAATGAGAGAACACTGAAAAAATTGCAACATCTGTGATCGATTCCAAAAGTTTTAAAAGTTCGAGGAATTCCAAAGGTCTGGGGGCCGACCTCTGAAACCTTTGAACTATTCAACCTCTGAAACTTTTTTCCGCATCTTTGCAGCCCGGAGGTTTAGAAAAAACGACTAATGAAAATCGCTGTTCTTGGTGCAGGCATGGTAGGGAGAACAATGGCTATTGATCTTGCCTCATCTTTTGATGTCACTTCCTTTGATGTCAGTGAAGAAAGCATCCAGTTATTGAAAGAGCGAAATCCGTCGATCCGTGTTCAAAAAGCCAACCTCAAAGACTATGGCAAATATTCTGAATGGCTGGAAGGGTTCGATATTGTTGTTACAGCGGTTCCTGGTTTTATGGGTTTTGACACGTTAAAAACGGTCATCAATTGCCAGAAAAACGTGGCTGATATTTCTTTTTTCCCCGAAGATGTATTGCAGCTTGACAAATTAGCAAGAGAGAAAAAAGTTACGGTAATTACTGATGTAGGAGTAGCTCCTGGTATGAGCAATTTAATCCTTGGCCATTACAACAACGAAATGACCGTTACGAATTTCGAGTGTTATGTGGGGGGGTTGCCCAAGATCAGGAAAAAACCCTTTGAATACAAAGCTCCTTTTTCTCCCATTGATGTAATAGAGGAATACACGAGACCGGCCCGGTTGAAAGAAAACGGATTTATAGTCACAAAACCTGCTCTGAGCGAAAGGGAGTATATGGATTTTGAAGAAGTGGGAACCTTGGAGGCTTTCAATACTGATGGTCTCAGAAGCCTGTTATTTACCATGCCTCATATTCCTAACATGAAGGAAAAGACATTGCGATATCCCATTCACGTGGAATTTGTGATCGCTTTAAAGCAAGCCGGTTTTTTTGACGAAAAGGAAATTGAGATTGACGGTGTAAAAATTTCTCCGTTAAAATTTTGCTCAAAAATTTTATTTAATGACTGGCGATTAGGTACAGAAGAAGAAGAACTGACGGTAATGAAGGTGATCATCGAAGGAGAGAAAGGTAAACAAACAAACCGAATTGAATTTAATTTGCTCGATCATTTTGACGCCAAAACAAAAACATCTTCTATGAGCCGCACAACGGGCTATACTTGCACGGCGGCTGTCCATTTAATCGCAAAAAAACTATTTACAGAAAAGGGAGTCTTTCCGCCTGAACTGGTTGGAAAGAACAAAGATTGTTTTGATTTTGTGATCAATTATCTAAAAGAAAGGGGAGTGAACTGGAAGGTTCAAACCAATTAATCATTGTTTCCGTAATAAAGAATCGGCTTTTTGCAGGCTGCTGACCATTGTCTCGTTTACTGTAGAAATTTTTATTCTCTCTGATTCAAGATATTTGGTCTGTTCTTGTTTGTTGTCTTTTAAAGAGTCCATATTAAATTCATCCATCCATGTTTCCATGCCACGAGCAGCAAATGTTAACCAGTTAAACACCGAGTCCAACTGCATCCTGAACTGCAATGATTTCTGTTGAAGGTCTGTTGGGAGTTTGGAGATAGAATCAAGGTTATGTTGTATTCTATTTTTTGCCTCACTTATTTTGCCCATCTTCGCCATTCCTTTGTCATGCTGCCGTAATACTTCGTGCATCAGGCTATCAGACGCTGATTCACTGGTCTTATCATCCTTACCAGTCGAAGTATTTGAATTATTACAGCTGATAGCCAGAAATATAAAAAAAACCTGAGCAACAAATTTCATTTATCAATTTTTTGCAAAGATATAGGCTGTTCCACATCATTATGCCTAAAGTGTTTTGACTAATTTTGATACTCTAAACAGCCCTCTTTGCTATATGAATAAATTGGGTAATTATATCACAGGTAAATGGATCACAGGTGATGGAGATGGTCAGGTTTTACACGATGCGGTGACCGGTAATGAAATTGCCATTGCCTCGACAGAGGGATTGGATTTTGCTTCAATACTGGACCATGGCAGAAAAATTGGCAATCCTGCCTTGCGCAGGTTGACCTTTCATGAACGTGGAAGGATGTTGCGTGCCTTGGCTATTTACCTCAATGAAAGGAAAGAAAAATTTTACGAAGTCAGTTACAAAACAGGGGCTACGAAAACCGATAGCTGGATTGATATCGAAGGTGGCTTTGGAAATTTATTCAGCAATGCTTCGCTAAGAAGAAAATTTCCCGATCTCCCATATTGCACGGATGGTGACCCGGTGACATTGAGCAAAGCCGGGACGTTTATGGGTCATCATATTTTAGTCCCGAAGGAAGGGGTAGCTCTTCATATCAACGCTTTCAATTTTCCCGTATGGGGAATGCTTGAAAAATGTGCTGTGAATTGGTTGGCAGGTATTCCCGCAATTGTTAAACCGGCAACTATTACTTCGTTTTTGACTGAAGTGGTAGTTAAGGAAATTATCGCATCAGGTATTTTGCCGGAGGGAGCTTTACAATTGATCTGTGGCAGTGTAGGAGATCTGCTGGATCACGTAGTGTCACAGGACGTGATAACATTCACAGGTTCTAAATCTACGGGATTAAAGTTAAAAGCACATCCAAAAATTTTAAGCGAATCTGTTCCTTTTAATATGGAAGCTGATTCATTGAATGCGATTGTGCTGGGAAAGGATGTTGATCCTTCCATGCCCGAATGGGATATTTTCATAAAGGAGGTCCGAAAGGAAATGACTGTAAAGGCGGGTCAAAAATGTACGGCGATTCGCAGGATCTTTGTTCCCGAAAACAAAATGGAAGATACCTGGAAATCGATTGCGTCATCATTAAAGCAAACCACGATCGGCAATCCTTGGAATGAAAAAGTGAGAATGGGGTCGCTGGCAGGGCAGAGCCAGCGGCAGGAAGTAAAGCAACAGGTTCAGAAATTATTGGCCTCTTCACAAATCATTTATGGAAGCCTTGATAGTGTCGAAGTGATCGATGCCGATGCAATAAAAGGTGCTTTTATTTCTCCGATACTTTTGAAAAATGAAAAACCTTTTGCCTCCAATGAGGTACACGAAATAGAAGTGTTCGGCCCCGCAAGTACGATCATGCCTTACAGGGATCTGCAGGAGGCCATTGAGCTTAGCAAAAAGGGAAAAGGGTCTTTGTGCAGCACCATTGTTACAGCCGATGATCATATTGCTGTTGATTATGTTGTAAATGCCGGCACGCATCATGGAAGAATATTGGTACTAAACGCAGAATGCGCCAAAGAAAGCACCGGGCACGGCTCACCTCTACCGATGTTGGTACACGGTGGTCCCGGACGTGCAGGTGGCGGAGAAGAAATGGGTGGTATTCGTGGGGTCAAACATTATATGCAACGAGCAGCGATACAAGGAAGTCCTACGACCATAACAGCAATTACAAAAGTTTACCAGCAGAATGCAAAAGGGAAAAGCGATGGCATTCATCCGTTCAAAAAATCCTTTGAGGAATTGCAGATCGGAGACCAGATAATTACTGAAAAAAGACTGATCACCTCGGACGATATTGACAGATTTGCCGAATTAAGCGGCGATCATTTTTATGCGCATTTAAAAGAGACCGATTTCACGGGAACTATGTTTGAAGGGCAGGTGGCTCATGGATATTTTATCATTAGTGCAGCGGCAGGTTTGTTTGTAGATAGCTATGAAAAAAACCCGGTTCTCTTAAATTATGGCATTGATGAATTAAGATTTACCAAACCTGTTTATCCGGGAATGCAAATTCACATAAAATTTACGTGCAAAGAAAAGATTCCCCAAGACCAAAAGGATACTTCAGAAATTCCACGGGGAATTGTAAGATGGTTAGTTGAAATGATCGATGAAACAAATGAACAGGTGGGAATTGCAACAATACTAACAATGGTCAAACGAAAAAATTGAAGCAATGATACGTCAAGTCTCCAATGGGCATGTAAAGTCAGAATTGCACAATGGTGTCACCACTATTGAATTTTTTCACCCTCAAAGCAATTCATTGCCTTTAAAAATTTTAGACGAACTGGCGCAAACCGTTCACCGCGCCGGAAATGATGATGAAACAAAACTGGTCGTCCTAAGCTCCGCTGGGGATAAAGTATTTTGTTCAGGGGCATCGTTTGATGAATTAGCCGCTATCCAAAATGCTGAACAAGGTTTGCAATTTTTTAGTGGCTTTGCTCATGTCATCAATGCTATGCGAACCTGCCCTAAATTTATTATTGCCCGTGTTCAGGGAAAATGTGTAGGAGGAGGTGTGGGCCTGGTGGCAGCAGCAGACTATGCCATAGCTACAGAACAGGCCGAAATAAAACTAAGCGAGCTCACGATTGGAATTGGTCCTTTCGTCGTTGGTCCGGTAGTCGAACGAAAGATGGGCGTCTCCGCGTTCACTCAGCTGGCGATTGATGCGGGCATGTGGCGTAACGCTCAATGGGCCGGCCGCAAAGGCTTGTTTGCCGAAGTCCACTTAACTGCTGAAGGGATGGATGAATCCCTTTCAAAGTTAGCAAGCACCCTGCTTCACTCAAGCCCCACTGCAATGGCTGAAATGAAAAAAATATTCTGGAGGGGAACAGAGAATTGGGATCAGCTGCTATTGGAAAGGGCAGCTATCAGTGGAAAATTAGTGTTGAGTTCTTTTACAAAAAATGCGATTGAAAAATTTAAGACAAAGAGGTAAATGGATCTGACATTTGATGGACAAAATTTTCACTCCATCTGCAACAAACTCGCAAAAAAAGACAGGCATCTTTATTCCATCATAAAACAATTTGGATATCCGCCCGTCTGGACAAGGAGAGCAAATTTTCAAACCCTTATTCACATTATTCTCGAACAACAGGTATCACTGGCTTCTGCAAAAGCAGCACTGAATAAACTAAAAGAAAAGATTGGAACCGTTACGCCTAAGAAATTGTTGGCTCTTTCTGATGAAGAGTTAAAGTCCTGCTATTTCAGCCGGCAAAAAACGGTCTATGCCAGGTGCCTGGGCAATGCTTTGGTTTCCAAACAAATCATTTTAAGAACCTTCTCTAATCTTGACGATGCAGAAATTCGTCGACAGCTAAAAACAATAAAGGGAATTGGTGACTGGACCGTAGATGTATATCTTTTATTTGCTTTACAACGGGCAGATATTTTTCCTCTTGGCGATCTTGCTATGGTAAATGCATTGAAAGAAGTAAAACAATTGCCCAAAGAAACAAAGCAGGAAGAAATATTGAACCTGGCAGAAAGATGGAGACCTTATCGATCAATTGCTACTATGCTTTTTTGGCACCACTACATTCAGAAAAGAGGAATAAAAATTTAGTCAGCCATTCATTGGCTGTCATCTTAATGAATTCAAAAAACTTTTCACTGTTGCCGGAAGTGCATCCGGGTTTCCCAATGAAGAAAATCTGCAATTGAATTTTTTTGCTTCCTCCAGGATCCTGTTCAAGGAGAACTCTTCTTGTGTGACCGTAAATGCTACTTCCCTTTGCGAAAGAGTCTTTGCGAGATATTCCTGCTCTGTTTGACCTGGCGTAGGGATCAAAATACTTTTCTTTTGCAGTTTTGCTAGATCCATTACCGTACTATAGCCCGGCCGGCTGATCACCCAATCTGCTTTTTCCATTTCGTCATTTAACTCCTTTGCTGAAAGATGATTGTAAAATTTTATCATTCCTGTTGACGGAATAACCCACTGTGATGATGGCAGACCTCTGACAATCGCCGCAGTCCCGGGATAATGGCTTATTTCATCTATGATCTTATTTTCTAAAATGGTGCGCTGCGGTTCCGGACCCGATAAAATGAACAACAGCCGATCTTTTATCTCCTGTAGTTCCTTTTTTTCAAACCTTGAAAGAGGATCAATATATTTCACCTCCACGCGTGGTTTGATTGCCGGGTGGGATAAGTCTCCTGCCAGATTATTTTCTCCCATAAGATCAGGTACCCAGCACTCAGTAAAGCGATTGATGCACTTATAATTCCATTCTTGTAAAAACCTTTCACTCCATTTTCCCAGGGGACTCTTTACAGTTAATTGGTGGGTTATAAATACGGATGGCACATGTGAATGATACAAGCCAAACCGATTATCGGAGATCACCCCATCAAATTCATGAATCTTTGTTGCCCGGGTCAGCCACCGATGCTCGGCGTTGATCGAAGAAATGATTCGTGGCATTTGCACGATCAGCTTCCATAAAAATCCATGGGAGGTTCTTGAGTATTCGATATTGTAACCGGCAAGTGACAAAAAGGACAGGCGGGGAAATTCGGATCGCAATATGACTTCTTGTGTATCTTTTCCAGCGAGCCAAACATCGCAATCATTTTCCAGAAGTTCTTTTATGATTGGAATACAGCGCGTAGCATGACCGAGACCCCAGTCCAGGGGGGCCACCAGAATGCGGAATCTACGTCGCAATTTTTCGCTTTTGCCTTCGGTCATGTTTTTTTAAATTTTTGCCGAAGTATACTATTTTGCTTGTAAAATAGTTTTAATTTAGAAATCTTATTTATGAAACGGAAAAACAAAATAATTGTCCTTTTGCTCTTAATGGGAACAATACTTGCTTTTGGGTGTAATAAGAACTATTATTCCGGCACAGGCAAAGGCAGCAATTGTGGATGTCCAAGTCATAAAGGAATGGTAGGATATTAAACAGTTATCGAAAATGAAATCCACTCCTGATCGGGACCTGTTAGTGCTATTCAAAAATGAATTCATGAGCCAGCAAGCGATTGATCAGGAAGTAGACTGTTTAAATAAGATCTTGCGTCGTACTGACCTCCCACACGAATTTTGCAAAGCGCATGAACTTGTTCGCAGAAATCGAATCACTCAAAAGAACGAAAAACTTCTGGAGGCATTTCGCCAACCGCTGCTAAAGCCTTTTTGGTTCCTCATCAGTAAGAATTGATCAATAGATTTCCTCTTTCACAATTGATTTCTTAACCTTGATTAACGTTAAACCAAGAATAGTTAACCCGGTTTATATTGTTCTAAGAATATTTTCGTAGCTGCAATCAGCAGTTATGAAACGACTTCTTTTTGTTCCTGTCTTCTTTTTTTGCACAATCGCCTTTGCACAAAAAAACGGAATTGTTAAAGGTATTGCTTTTGACACAACAGCTCGGCAACCGGTAAGCAACGCTACAATCACCCTCTTGCAGAAAAAAGATTCGTCTCTTATCAGTTTTACTATGACAGATAATAGTGGCCGGTTTGAGTTAACAGGAATACAAAACGGCGAGTATAGATTATTGATCACACATGTAAATTATCATAACTCCAGCGAGATCTTCAAAATTGATGATACTCATAAAAGCATCGATCTTGGAAATATCATAATGAATGATCGCGTCAAAGTACTGAGCGAAGTAACAGTCACCACTGAGGCGCCTCCCGTTACTTTGGTAGGAGATACGATTCAATATAACGCAGGCTCCTTCAAAACTCAACCTAATGCAAATGTTGAAGACCTTTTGAAAAAATTACCGGGTGTAAAAGTGGAAAAAGATGGTACGGTAAAGGCACAGGGCGAAAAAGTGCAAAAGGTGCTGGTGGACGGGAAAGAGTTCTTTGGAAATGACCCAAAGATCGCTACGAGAAATCTGCCCGCTGACGCCATTGACAAAGTACAGGTGTATGATAAACTGAGCGACCAGGCACAGCTGACCGGCTTTGATGATGGCAACAGCGAAAAGACGATCAATTTAAGACTGAAAAAAGATAAAAAGAAAGGAGTCTTTGGAAAAATAAATGCAGGAGCGGGAACTGATGAGCGTTACCAGGGAAAATTTAATGTGAACTCATTTAAAGGGGCCAGGCAAATGTCAGTTATTGGTATGGGCAATAATACAAATGCGGAAGGATTTTCCTTCATGGATGTTTTAAATTTTACAGGTGCCTTGAACCAACTAAAAAATGGGGGTGGAAATATTAATCTTACGCTCAATGAAAACGACCCCCTGGCGGGTCTGTTGGGTGGCAATAACACGGGGATCAATACAACATTTGGCGGTGGGGTTAACTATAATAACATCATTGGAACAAAAACAGATCTTCAAAGTAACTATTTCTATAGTCGCTATAATCCAAACCGCATCAGCAACATTCTCAGGCAATACTTTTCACCGGCAAATCTTTACAAACAAAATTCATATACGGATAATCTTAATGATAATCATCGCTTAAATCTTAATGCGGATTACCAGATCGACTCATTTACCTCCATTAAAATAACCCCTTCTCTTAGTTATCAAAAAACAAAAAATAAAACTTTATCTGATTATACAACCTGGTCAGAACAAGGAACAGTGATCAATGACGGGAATAGCAGCAACCTGACAAACAATGAAGGATATAATTTAAACACCAATATTTTATTCAAAAAAAGATTTCACAAGAAAGGGAGAACGTTTTCATTGAACTTCTTAACGAACTTAAATAACAGTGTTGGCGACGGCCGTCTTAAGTCCATCACAAAATTTTTTGACCCAACCAGTTCAGCGAGAAATCTTGATTCAGTTAATCAAATGAATAATACTGCGAGCGATCTAAAAGGTTATAGTGCCAGGGCTGTTTACACGGAACCTGTTTTTAAGAAGTCATTACTCGAGTTGAGTCTCGGGAAATCAAATACCATCAGCAGTTCTTCAAAAACCACTTATGATTATAACGACGGAAATGGAAAATATGATCTCATCAATTCTCTTCTGACCAGTGATTACGAAAACAATTATGGTTATTTAAATACGGGTTTGCGTTTTCGCAAGCAAACAAAAACGTATAACTATTCGGCAGGCCTTTCATGGCAACAGGCAGATCTTGACGGGAAAGTCATTGGCAAAAAAGATTCTGCAATAAATAAACGCTTTTCGAACCTTTTACCAAACGCAAGATTTCAATACTATTTTTCAAAATTCAAAAATATCCTTATCAATTACAGCACCAGTACAAATCAACCTACCATTACCCAACTCCAGCCTGTCCCGGATAACAGCGATCCTTTATACATCAGATTAGGGAATCCGAATTTGAAGCAAGAATATATGAGTACTCTGCGTGTGCATGCCTCATTTGTAAACCCCTATAAGAATAGGAACTTTTTCGTTTTCCTCACCGCACAACAAACAAACAATAAGATCGTGAACTACGATAAAATAAATCAACTGGGCGTAGATTCAGTAAGGCCGGTAAATGTGAATGGCGTCTACAATGTGAATGGAACTGTGAGCTGGGGATTTCCGGTGCGTTTCCTAAAAGGCTCATTGGATATTAGTTCAAATATTGCCTATGATAAAGGCAAACAACTGGTCGGAGACGCGGTGAATAAAATTCAGATTAATAAGATCAATACAATAACGCTTGGACCGCAATTACGGTTGGATATGAGCCCTGCGGAGAAATTAAATCTTGCGGTGACCGGGGGCCTCAATTATTCAAAATCAAAGTACTCAATCGAATCGGCAAGAAATTCAAAATTCATTAACCAGGAATATTCTGTCCAACTAGACTGGCAATTGCCCAAAAGATTTTTCTTTTCCTCCGACTTAAATTACTCGATCTACAATTATATATCAGGCCTTACTACAAGGGTACCTTTATGGAATGCGGGCATCAGTAAGCAAATGCTCCATTTTAACCGGGGGGAATTAAAGTTTTCTGCGAATGATATTTTAAATAAGAATGTTCGCATTCGCCACGATGCGAATCAAAACTATATCGAAGACAGCCGAGTGAATAGTCTGCGGCGTTTCTTTTTGCTGAGTTTTACTTACAGTCTGTCAAAAACAGGACTGGAAAGGACCGGCGCAGGAGTGAAGCTGATGATGCGCTAACCTAAAACCAGGTCATCGATCTTTTCAGCCAATTGCCGGTCTTTGCTCGTCACAACGTCACC
>Ga0207648_10003538_pt1 | contig 16338 bp, 9 predicted proteins | sample KBSMisM32_FD_184310 | JGI IMG/M metagenome (GOLD analysis project Ga0207648, IMG submission 184310) | Miscanthus rhizosphere microbial communities from Kellogg Biological Station, Michigan, USA - KBS Miscanthus M3-2 (SPAdes) (version 2) | ecosystem: Host-associated > Plants > Roots > Rhizosphere...
ACCGCTGAGAACAACGAAGGCTGGAAACAACATCCGGCTTCCATGAAAAACCAGGGTGATTGGGCATTGGCTGTAGGGATAAATAAGTTTGTTTATCACACGTTTGCCCATCAACCATTCGATACTTCGTTGAAACCGGGAATGACAATGGGACCTTATGGTGTGCATTGGGATAGGGGACAAACCTGGTGGCCCATGGCAAACGCCTACCACAGGTATATTTCGCGTTGCCAGTATTTGTTAAGACAAGGAAGAACCGTTGCCGATATTTTATACTTAACACCTGAAGGTTCTCCGCATGTTTTTCGTGCACCAGTCTCTGCCTTATCCGGTGATATATTTTTACCCGACAGAAAGGGTTATAACTTCGATGGTTGTGCGCCGGGCCAGTTGTATGCTGCACTTGTAAAAAATAATAAAATCGTGTTTCCAGGGGGAGCTTCTTATCGTATGCTGGTTCTTCCTGCTTTTGAAACGATGACGCCTGCTTTATTGGAAAAAATAAAATCACTAATACAAGATGGAGCGATTGTCGTTGGCAATCCGCCAAAGAAATCTCCTGGGTTAACCGGCTACCCTGCTTGCGATGAAAAAATAAAGTCGATTTCACAGGAGATATGGGGCTCATTCGATATTCCGTTAGAACAGACAATGCGTAATTATGGTAAAGGAAAAATTATATGGGGAGGAAAAGTGAGTTCAGTGACAGACAATCTCTATCCTGCCTATGATGTTTCGGCAAAACTGCTGGCGGATATGAAAATATCGACCGATTTTGAATCGGACTCATCATTGAGATATACGCATCGTGTAACAACTGACGCGGATATCTATTTTGTATCTAACCGTACCGATACACAGGTAACCGCGCAGGCAATTTTTAAATCTGTAAAAGGAGTGCCGGTATTGTGGGATCCGCTCACCGGCGAATCAAGAGCACTTTATGAATATTCTGTCAAAGATGGAAGAACCTATGTTCCTTTAACCTTCGACGTTTATCAAAGCTTCTTTGTGTTGTTTTCAAAAGGAATAAAACCATCTCTTTCGAAGCGGAAAAATTTTCCGGCTAAAAGATCAATTGCTGCTATCGGCGGTCCGTGGTCCGTTTATTTTGATACAAGCAGAGGAGGTATTGGCAGTGTGATATTTGATGAATTGCATGATTGGACAACAGATAAAGACAGCAACACACGCTACTATTCAGGGATAGCGGTGTATAAAAAAAGTTTTGATTTGCCGGCAAATGCACTTTCTGTTAAGCAGGGGAAATTGTTTTTGCAGCTTGCGGACGTGAAGAATATAGCGCGGATAAAATTAAACGGCAATGACCTGGGTATATTATGGACGGCGCCATGGCGAATTGATATTACAAAGTTTGTAAAACAAAAAAATAATAAGTTGGAAATAGAAGTCGCCAATTTGTGGTTAAACAGGTTGATCGGCGATGAACAACTACCGGACGATGGCATCAAGGATGGCAAATGGCCCGACTGGTTAATTAATCATCAGCCAAGAACAAGCGGACGGCATACGTTTGCTACACATAAATTTTATGATAAAAACACACCGTTGATAAAATCAGGTTTGATTGGACCGGTGACTATCTTAAAAGAAATTTACTGAGTGCACTAATTAATTCAGTAAGGGAAAACAAGATGTTTCGGACAGTTGATCCATGAAACTACCAGGTATTGATCGTGGTAATTTCAAAAGTGAAAATTGGTTTGATTTTCTCTCCGATAAACTTCAGGAGATATTCCCATTTTTATTTTAAAAATTTTTGAAAAATAATAAGAGGAAACAAAGCCCGATTCAAATGCAATTTCCTTAATTGATTTTTGACTGTCATTAAGCAGCATTTTTGCCTTATTAATTTTTATCTGGAGAAGATATTGGCCCGGTGCTATACCGGTATATAACTTAAACGTTTTTCTCAACCACGAATAACTTACATTCAGATCTTCCGCAACACTTTCTACCGAGTAATCTTCAAACGCCCTGTTGCGAAGGATAAGTATCGCCTTATTAATAAGTGCTTCGGAAACATTTTCACCGCGGATCATGGCCTGCTTTGCGAGAGCATGTAAGTGACCGAGAAGTTGTAATACAGAGCCGGCGATTACGGGCTGATAACCCGGTTTCTCAATTTTCGTTTTTTCAATGATATCTGACAAAAGATGTACAACTGTCTCCTGCAAACCAATATAGAGTAAAGGATGGCTTCGGCTGAAAAAATTCTGCTGCACAAGATTATGAATGATGTTTCCTTCAAACCCGGTCCATGCTTCATCCCACCCGGTATCAGGATTTGGTTTGAAGCGATGCCATTCATCGGGAAACAACATGATAACAGTGCCTTCGCGCACCGTTGTGGCAGGACAGGTTTCAGATTCAAAAACGCCTTCGCCTTTTGAAATATAAATAACCTGGTACTCGTTAAATACCCGGCCCTGTTCCCAATTGAAATAATGATGCGAAGGATGGCAAGGCTCCGGGTAAACTTCTGCTTTTGGAATGTGATTGCAACCTGCATTTAATACATGCAGTCCCCATTTTTTGTCATCTTCACTTACGGGCAGGTATTTATAATAGTTAATCATAATATATTTGTCGTATCAAGAAGTACAACCGAATTATCAAATTAGCTATTGACTGGTTAATGGCAATGTAGAACATTAGCATTGGAATTGTTTGTCGCACTATGCTGGTTGTTAGGTGATATTATTTATAACAAAAAATGATGCATGCCCCATTCGGCTATTGATATAAAATCTGCGTTAGGCGCTTACCGGAAAAAAAGAGCAAACAATCAAACTTATATTGACCATTTTAAAATAGGCTTATTCGGCATTGGCCTGGATACATACTGGCCACAGTTTCCTGGATTGAAACAAAGATTAGAAGGTTATTTGTCAGAAGTAGAAAGCAAATTGAATGATATACATCCGTCCGTTGTTAATGCAGGTCTTATCGATACAACGGATAAAGCATTTGCTGCGGGAAAACTGTTCAGGGAAAAAGATGTGAGCGTCATTTTTTTGTATGTAACCACTTATGCATTGTCATCAACTGTGTTGCCTGTTGTGCAGCGGGCAAAAGTACCGGTGATCATTTTGAACTTATCGCCCGAAGCGGCGATTGACTATGATAAGTTTAATGCAATGCAAAACAGGTCAAAAATGACAGGTGAGTGGTTGGCATATTGTTCTGCCTGCCCGGTGCCCGAGATTGCGAATGTTTTTAACAGGGCAAATATTAAATTTCACCAGGTGACCGGCATGTTGCACAATGATGATGAATGCTGGAAAGATATCGGGGAATGGATAGAGTCGGCGCGGGTGGCACACATTATGTCGTATAACCGGCTGGGTTGTATGGGACATTACTATAGCGGCATGTTGGACATTTATACAGACCTCACAAAGCAATACGCTTATTTCGGCGGACATGTTGAGCTTATTGAAGTGGAAGAATTGGCTACGCTGCGTAAAGAAGTGAGTATGGAAGCACGGGAAGAACGTATAGAGCTTTTTTATGAAGCATTTGATATACAGAATGATTGTTCAAAAGAAGAATTGGAGAAAGCTGCCGTCACGTCAGTGGCATTGGATAAATTGATCGATCAGTATAAGCTGGGCTCGATGGCCTATTATTATAAAGGCACGGGCAATGAAGAAAATGAAGAGGCCATCGCTTCAATTATTCTCGGTAACTCCTTGCTTACTGCACATGGCATTCCCGTAGCCGGTGAGTATGAGATAAAAAATGCGCAGGCCATGAAGATCATGGACAGCTTTGGTGCCGGCGGATCGTTCACCGAATATTATGCCATGGATTTTAATGATGATGTTGTGTTGATGGGTCATGATGGGCCGGGACATATAGCTATTGCCGAAGGAAAGACAAAGGTCCGCCCCCTGTATGTTTATCATGGCAAGGTGGGCAAAGGCCTTTCCGTTGAAATGTCTGTAAAACACGGGCCTGTCACGTTGTTATCTGTTGTTGAGAAAAAAGATGATCTTATATTACTGGTAGCAGAGGGGGAATCGGTACCCGGGCTTATTCTCCAGATCGGTAATACCAATAGCCGGTATCGCTTCTCAATTGGCGCCAGGGGTTTTGTCAATAGCTGGAACGCGCATGGCCCTGCACATCATTGTGCAGTGGGCGTTGGACATATCAGCTCAAAAATTGAAAAACTGGGAGCGCTGCTGAATATGAATGTTATAAAAGTGTGTTGATTTTTTCCTTTCTTAATAGTTTTCTTTGGTATTTGATGAATAACTGTTTGTACAAGGCTGCATATTATTTATAACAATCATATTCTGCCATATATCATAATTCCTATCATACAATAGATAAATACTTCTTGTTTTCTTAATCAATCTTTATCAAAATCTACATCTGATATATCAAAAAAGCTATTTACTCCGGTTGCACTAGTAGATATTTTTGAATAAATGTAATTGCCATGATGAAATATGCATTAACGATGAGTAGGTATGATGATAGACCTCCGGACAAATTTTGCCACGCCTGTTTAATTTTCAATCTGTGTTTTAACAGCTGAAAAAACAAATTCATTAATTCTTACAACTTAATTCTAAAGAAAACAATAGTGATGCTGTTATTTTCTAATGTAACCCCTTATTCGTATAATAATATTCATCCGTCCTTATCACAAGTTTCAAGAGAGATTATTCAAAGAATTGAACTCAAACATTATCAAACCAAATCAAAATTCTAACTGCAAAAAAAGTTACAATGATCAACAACCTGCTTAAGGTCCATGTCAATAAACTTGTTATGTTCATTGTATGGGCGCTTTCTTGTACGATCGTCTCTGCACAAAATATATCTGTCACCGGTAAGGTTACAGGGGCCAACGGTGCGGTAATAGCAGGAGCTTCTGTAAAAGTTAAGGATAGCCAGGCCGGAACGACGACGGATTCAGATGGTAATTTTAAAATTGATGTACCGGCGCGATCTGTTCTCGTGTTCAGCTATGTAGGCTTCCAGGAAAAACAGGTGCAGGTTAACGGTAGTAATAATTTTACGGTATCTCTCACTGAAGCTAAAAACGATCTCAATGAGGTTGTTGTTATTGGCTATGGGTCCCGCAAAAAACGGGATATAACAGCGGCTGTAGCTAACATCAATGTGAACGATATTGGAGAGCAACCTTCCAGGAACCCTTCCATGTTATTGCAGGGTCAGGCTTCGGGCGTAGTGGCTTACCAGAGAGACGGTACACCTGGTGCCGAGTTTGAAGTGAGGATACGCGGCATAAGCTCATTGGGTGCGGGCAGTGCACCATTGTATGTAGTCGATGGTTTCCCGATAGGTACAAGTATCGGTACTAATTTCAATCCAAATGATATTGAAAGTATTTCCATACTTAAAGATGCATCTGCAACGGCAATTTATGGTGCAAGAGGATCCAATGGCGTTGTGTTGATCACTACGAAAAATGCAAAGGAAGGTCAGTTAAGCACCAGCCTGTCGGTTGATTACGGAATTCAGAATGTTCCCGACTCAAGAAAGGTAAAAGTGTTGAATGGAGTAGAGTTTGCACAATTCAAAAAGGAAGTGTGGATGGATAACGTCCGCTACTTTCAAAACAGGGAACCATCTATCGATGAAGTGCCGGAAGGTTTTCGCTATCCGGAACAAACAAAATATTCAACGAACTGGTTTGATGAAATACTGCATAACAATGCGCCTTATACCGATATCAATCTCACCTTTTCTTCCGGAAAGGGCCCGGTTTCATCTCTTTTATCTATTGGCTACTATAACGAACAGGGAGCCATAATAAAAACCAATTATGAACGCTATTCAGTGAGATCAAACTTAAAAGCCAAAATAAATAATATTGTTACTGTAGGTTGGAATATAGCAGGTAGTTATAAAAAATACCGTGGTGCGGCCACCGATGGTCGCGACGCGATCATCGGTGCTTCTTTGATCATAGATCCGAGAGAACCTGTTTATGATGCAGATGGTAAAATGCGTCCGTATATAGGCGGTAAAGATGGAGTTTTCGGCTATCCAAACCCGGTATTCGAGTTAATCAATGTGGTAAGAACACGTGATGCTGCCGACCTGGTGACAAACGGATATGCTGAATTCTCAATTTTGAAAGGACTAAAATTCAGGTCATCGGTAAATGCACGTATTAATTTTACCGTAAACAAAGATTTTAAACCTTCTACGATCGGTGATCGTCTTGGTTCAGGCTCTGCAGGGGCACCTCCAAAAACAGCGAGCTTAGACGAAAGCCGTCCTCAACTTATTAATACTTCAGCGGATCAGTTGCTCACGTATGCACCAAATATGGGTAAAGATCATAGCCTGGATTTTCTCGTTGGTTTTACCGCACAACAGGAAAAGGCAACAAACCTTATCGGTACCGGAAATACGTTTCCGAATGATCTTGTTCCATACTTAGATGCAGCAGTGATAAGGTCATCGAGGTCGTCAGGCGATGACCGGGGGGTTGAACAATGGAGTTTGCTCGCCTATATTGCGAGAGCAAATTATGCTTATAAAGATAAATACCTGCTATCTGCGTCGTTTAGACGTGAAGGAAGTTCAAGATTTGGGGAAAACAATAAATACGGAAATTTTCCCGCTGCATCTGTAGGTTGGCGCATGACCAATGAAGAATTTATGCCTGAGATAAGTTGGTTGAATGATCTTAAACTGAGAGCAAGCTGGGGAGTAACGGGTAACAATAATATCGGAAACTATTCAAGCCTTTCCTTTTTAAATACGAATAACTATATCCTCAGCAATTCAGTGGCTTCAGGAGTTACAATTTCTTCATTTGCGAATACCTCGTTGAAATGGGAAAAATCGGATCAGTTAAATGTCGGTATTGATCTTGCATTATTGAAAAATAAAATTGTTATTACTGCCGAATACTATAAGAAGATCACGAACGACATGTTATTACCAATAAGTATTCCGGCCGTGTCAGGCTTTACATCAAGCTTATCAAATATCGGGAAAGTGCAGAATAAAGGTTTTGAATTTGCAATAGATTACAGCGAGCGGATAGGCAAGTTCAATTTGCGTAACTCATTCAACATAACATTTAACCGGAATGAAATCCTGGCAATCAATGGTCCAAACGATATGTTGTGGTACGGTGCTTTTTATAATGGATATAGCGTACAGAAAGTGGGCAGGCCTGTAGGAATGATTTACGGATATAAAAAACTGGGCATTTTCAATACGCAGGAAGAAATAGATAAAGCACCAAAACAGGACGGAGTTATTCCGGGTGGTATGAAATTCTGGGATGCAGACGGAAATGGTGAAGTGACGTATGATACAAAAGATATGGTAGAGATTGGAAACCCGAATCCAAAATTCACCTGGGGATATACGATCGCTGCAGACTATCGAGGCTTTGACATAAATGTTCTGTTCATTGGTGCACAGGGATTCGATGTTTACCGGCAAATTGAAGAATCAACAATGAATATGGACGGTGTGTTCAACGTGTTGGATAAAGCGAAAGACCGCTGGAGATCGCCACAAAACCCCGGCTCCAATCCAAACGATGTGCATTCACAAGGAGGTACAAATTATTTTAAATGGTCAAGGGAAAGCAGTAATCGTTATATATACCGGGCGGGTTATATCTGGTTGAAAAATGTATCTATCGGGTACAACCTGCCAGGAATAAAATACCTCGGCAATGTGCGTGTATATGTGAGTGGTTATAATTTATTCCTGTTTACCAAATACCCGGGTAACAATCCGGATGTAAGCCAGCGATCTTCAGTAGAAGATGGAAATGATGATGAAGCATACCCTGTACCAAGAACATTTGCAGGGGGTGTCAAAATTAACTTCTAAACAAACTGACATGAAATACCTGTTGACAGCAGTAACAATATTCATTTGCATTATTCAAATTTCCTGCAGCAAAAGCTTGCTGGAAAAAACGGATCCGACCAGGGTGGGCACCGAAACATTTTTCAAAGATGAAACAGAATTGGACCAGGGGGTAAATGGTGTTTATAGTCAGTTGCAGGATATCACCCGCGGCGCATTTGTATATAAAGAGATGCCGTCCGATAACACGACGCTGCAGATAAACCCGCAAAATCGTGGTGGAGCGGTTGGCTGGGAAACGCTGGAATATGCAACCTGGAATTCCGGTACAGGCGATATGGCAGGTATATGGCGAAACTATTATTCAACGCTCTATAATGTAAATAACGTGCTTGAGAAAACAGCTAACTCTGATATAGCTGCTGATATCAAAGCGCAGACTGAAGGAGAATTGAAATTTCTGCGTGCTTATCTATATTTTGATCTCGTTCGTTATTTTGGAGATGTTGTTCTTGTTACGCAAAATGTAAAAACACCCGACGAAGCATTTGATCTTATACGATCGTCTCAGGCTGATGTATATACCCAAATTGAAAATGATCTTAAAGATGCGTTGGCATCTCTACCTGGAAACCAACCGGCAGAAAAAACCGGTCGCGCCACCAAAGGCGCTGCATTGAGTATGCTTGGTGAGGTTTATCTCACGAATAAAAGATATCCGGATGCAGTGAATACGTTAAAACAGGTTCTTTCGCTTGGATATTCTTTAATGCCATCGTACGCGGATGTTTTTGATCCTGCAAAAAAGAACAATGCAGAGTCGATTTTCGAAATTCAATACCAGGGCGACAACGATCTGGGTGAGTGGAGTAGTTTCGAATACTCCTTTGCACCTTATTTGTCAGGTGACGCTGTTACAGGTTACGATGTTGGAACGTTGGGCGGACAAAATATTCCAACGAACGACATAATTGCCGCATACGAACCCGGAGATCTTAGAAAAAATGTTTCCTTACAAACCGGCTATACAAAGAACGGTGTTTACAACGCTATTCCCTATGTGAGCAAATACAATCATCCGCACACTATCAAAGGACGTACAAATGACAATTGGCCGGTTTATAGATATGCCGATGTTTTGCTGATGCTGGCCGAAGCTATCAATGAAGATGGCGGTAACGGTGCGGAAGCATTGGGTTATTTAAACCTCGTAAGAACGCGTGCGGGTCTTGTTGCCCTGGCAGGTCTTGACCGGGCGGCGTTCCGAACAGCCGTATTGCATGAACGGAGAATTGAGCTCGCTTTTGAAAATCATCGCTGGTTTGATTTGAAACGAACGAAGACACCTGCTGAATTGGCTGCATTTATGAATGCGCACGGTGCCCTGGAAAAAGCAAACCCTACCTGCGATAGAGGTGGTGTTGCATTTAATGCACAGGATTATGTGTATACAGATAATGAATATGTTTTTCCGATACCCGCGTCAGAAATATTGATTAATTCAAATCTTACTCAGAACTCCGGTTACTGAGAGTCAGGCAGTTTTAAGATGAGCTATCTGGGTGTTTATTTCTATAATGTTCCATTTAGCTCTTTCTTATAAAAATATCAGACGGGTAATTAATCGTGACGCATGCCTTTTGCTACACGAAATACGTGCAGGATGTAAGGAAACAAAGCATCCATCGTTTCAATGGCACCTTTAGTACTTCCCGGCAACGTAATGATAAGTGTATGTTTAATGAAACCCGCAACGCCCCGCGAAAGCATGGCATACGGTGTGCGTTGTTGCCCATAATTACGTGCGGCTTCCATTATGCCTGGAATTTCCCTGTCTAATAAGGGAGCGATTGCATCCGGTGTGACATCTCGGGACGAAAGACCCGTGCCGCCAACAAACAAAACCAGGTTATATTCTTCATCGCTTAGTTGTTTTGCTCTCTGTTGAATTAAATGAAAATCATCCGGTACGATTTCAGTGTGGGAAACAACAATGCCCTGTTTCTCCAGCTTATTGATCGCGGATTTTCCTGCACTATCTTCCTTCGTGCGGTTGAACACACTGTCAGAGCAAACCACCACAGCGCATTTCAAATTATCTGCAGCTTGCTGGTTGAAATCTGTTTTGCCTCCTTTTTTCTGCTCCAATCGTATAGTTGAAATTTCAATTCCCTTATCTATCGGTTTCAGCATGTCGTACATGGTTAATGCGGTAATGGAAGCGCCATGCATCGCTTCAACTTCTACCCCGGTTTTATAAATCGTATGTACTTCTACGTTAATAACTATATTCAATCCTTCAATCCGATGAGTGATGGCAGCATATTCAACAGGTAAAGGATGGCAATCGGGAATTACATCACTCGTTTTTTTGATAGCAAGCAACCCTGCTGCTCTTGAAAATTCAAACACATCTCCTTTCGGTACCTTCTTTTGATTGATTGCATCTATTGTTTCCTGTTTCGAAACTTTCAATATGGCAGACGCAATAGCTTGCCGTAATGTATTTGACTTACCTGTTATGTTGACCATAATTAATCGAAATTATTTCAGTTCTTCAAACTGACCTGTTTGTTTATTCTTTCTTACGTTATCCCAGTTAAATACGCGGCCATTCATTGCCACATAAACGCCAGCCGGTAAAGTTTGCACAAAGGCCAGGGCGCTGCCCAGGTTAAAAAAACCATCAGAGCTGCCGAATTTATATGGGACCATGGCGCCGGTTATGACGATCGTTTTGTCTTTCACTTTTTCAGCCAATACTTTCGCGGTAACAGTCATAGTATCGGTTCCATGCGTGATAATAATTTTGTTTTCTTGCGCATTGCGGCATTGATGTGCGATTAATCCCCGATCCTCGTCTGTCATATTCAGGCTGTCAATCATCATCAGTGTTCTCACTGTAACATCTGTAGCATTCCGGCTCCGTTGCAGCATTTCGGGTAAATGCGTTTCTTTAAAAAAAAGCTCGCCGGTGAGTTCATTGTATTCCTTATCGAAAGTTCCACCGGTTACAAAGATTCTTATAGACATGATTTGAGTGGTGAATAATGAGTTGTGAGTAATGCGGTTTGAGTTGTAATATTTTTATCGGCTAAAAATCGAATTGTCAAATAAGTCAAATGAGCCAGGGAGAAGGATAGTGTTTGCCACGTTCATAAAAAATACCTCGCGTCCGAAATTCACGTTTCACCATTGACCATTCAATTATTTGTTTTCCTTCCACTGATACGTGTCATCTTCAAATAACTCTTTTCCCCAGATCGGTAATTCGGCTTTCAGCCTCTCAACTGTCTCTTCACAGGCATCTATAGCCGCTTTACGATGAGCCGAGGATGTAAAAACAAATAAACAGATATCTCCTGCAGCTATCTTCCCGAGGCTGTGATACACATGCATGCAGGTCAGCGGGTATTTTGAAAAAATGTCCTCACGGATGACATGCATCTTTTCAAGAGCCATTTCTTCATACGAAGTATATTCAATGAACGAGACCTTTTTACCGTTGATAATATCTGCTCTTACCTGTCCAAGAAATATGCTATGGCCACCTATTTCTGTCTGCGTACTATGTTTATGAATGCTCTCTGCAATAAATGAGGCAGCGATAGGCCCCTGTACAAAGATATTTTTCGGTTTTTTTTCTTTCATAATTGAGAATTACCCGCCGGCATAGGGCGGTAAAAGCGCAACGGTACAATTATCGGATAAGGTTGTATTTGACGAAATCAACTCTTTGTCAACGGCAATCAGATATGGATAGCCAGCTAAAGAAGGATAAGACTTCTTTAGCTGTTGCATCAGTGAATCGGTATCCGGGACATTGTTCAGTGTCAGCGTATCGTTGTTTGTAATATCCCGGAGCTGCCCAAAGAAAAGAATGTTTATTGCCATAAAACTAGAGTACAAATTTAATGGCTTCCTGTAAACTTATATTGAATGTTTTGAAAATTCATTGGGCATCTGCGGATCGGAAAAATTATAGATCGTGTAAGGAAAACGGTTTGCCGTAATAGTCGAAAGAAAAGAAGTTTATTGAAACGAATTTCAATAAACTTCTTTCAAATCCTGCCGGCGGGATAATGTTATATCAGAAAACAGGTTTCGATTTAATTGATCTTTTCAAATTTGCGGATGACTATATGACCGTCGGCAAGTTTTACCCTCAAATAATACACTCCATTGGGACAAATTCTTATTTCTGGAAAACTAAGGAGGTTGGGCCCTGCGGCAACACCTGCAACGGTATTTATCCAGGCTTTTCCGCTGTTATCAAAAACAGACAATTCAATTTGTTTTGTTGCCAGGGATAAAATGGTCACGTTCAGCTGATCTGTCACCGGATTCGGAGTTATTTGTACGCTTTCTTCATCAATGTCCTTTATTGGAATTGTAATTGTCGCGCTATAATAAATCTTTGACGCTGTTACTGTCTTTAACCGGTAATAAAGTGCGGGTATATCATCAACGACTAGTTTGTCATCCAAACGGAAAGACGTATGTTCTTTAATCTCCCCTCCCGCATTTATCTTTTCCAGGTAGTTGAATGTTCTGCCATTTATACTTCGTTCTATAATGAAATAGTCGGCATTCAAGTCACACATAGCGGTCCATACCAGGCGAACTTTTTCTCCCTGCTGTACACCTTTGAAAGAAATGTTATCGCATTTCAAAACATAAGAAACACATCGCCAGTCCCGCTGATTCATACATCCGGCTATTGCATTGCGTTGCACAGTAGCCCTGGTACCTGGAATTGCATCACCGGTGAATGAACCCAGATTTCCCATTTTTGCTGAAGTTCCCTTTGCACTTGCAGGCAGAAGGTCGAAGAAATCATCAAGGCCATCACCATCGGTATCAGAGCCTGTTAAAGTTATTCCATCATCAGGCATACCGTTATTATTGTAATCATTCCCTTCGTCAATATCTGTCGCACCATCGCCATCAGTATCAGTATCACGATAATCAGGCGTTCCATCTCCGTCCGTGTCGATTGGGGGAATACCATTTCCGCCAAAGCTGACATTGTTATCATAAGTATCATCAATGCCGTCGCCGTCCGTGTCTAAACCTGCCGGCAACGCATAAGCAGCAGTAGCCTGTCCCTCTATATTATCCGGTATACCGTCATCATCTGAATCAATATCGTAGACATTAACTTTTCCTGACCCATCTGTATTTGCCAGGCTTAAGTTATTCATAGCTGCAACAGTGATGTTCCATCCATCACTGTTAAAGGAACCGTCGGCCCGTCCATCATTGTTGCTGTCAAGAGTGGGAAACCCTTCTTTTACATCGGTAATACCATCACCGTCACTATCCAGTTCATAGGGATTTGTTTTGGAATCGCCATCCATATTTTTAAAAGGATAAGAATCCGAACGTCCGTCGCCGTTAGTATCACTACCGGTAAGTAACAGCGATGCAGCTGAATTTTCAGCGATGCCATCATTGCCAACGTCTCCATCTACACTATCCGAAAACCCGTCGCCATCTGCGTCCGTGTAATTATCTATCTTTCCATCATTATTTATGTCAGTGCCAAATACTTCCACTACGTCAGGTAATCCATCATTATCGCTATCGAGGTCTAAATAATTAGGCAAAAGATCTCCGTCAGTATTGCCATCCGGTGTACTTAAACCGGTTCCTGAAGAGGTGACGCCCGTGTTACTGGCATCAACGTTTTGGGACAGTCCATCAGCATCTGAGTCTGTATAATTATCTATTCTTCCGTCGCCATCGGTATCTGCGCCTCCTGATTCTGTATTGTCCGGTATCCCGTCATTATCGCTGTCCAGGTCATAGTTATTCGGAATACCATCGAGATCCTTATCCATATTATCATTCACCCCATCATTGTTGGCGTCAATATAGCCTGGGAAATCTGTATCGTAGAAATTAGGAATACCATCATTATCACTATCCGCAGAAGGATCAAAGTTGTCATTGAAGCCATCGCTATTTACATCTGCATACCCGGAATAATCTGCATCGTTCCAGTTAAGTATTCCATCACTGTCGGCATCCTGCAAGGCAGCAGGTATATTGATTTCAACATAATCCGGAATTCCATCATTGTCATCATCAATATCGGGACAGGAATTGATAAAAACATGCATGCGGATCGTATCGGAACAGCCCGTACCCGAATTAAAATAAGCATAATAAGTCTGAGTCGATGTCACCGCGGCGTAAGGATTAATGCGATTGGCAGCAGTAAAGGGCATTGCTGAATAAAACATATAACCCGCATACTTTTCATACGGTAAGGGAACCGTTAATGCAGGACAGTTATTTTTAAGAATAGTGTCTGTTGGCGTATAACAGCTTCCTGCAAACGAAATCATCGCAGGCCCTTGTATCATACAGCCCGATTTATCTGCATTGCTCGAATCGTATAGCGCATTCGAAGAAAGCTGACCGATATAATCGATTCTCGCGCTATTTTTTATTGTTGACATACAGGAAATCACACGACACGAGGAAGTAGTGATAACATCAAACTGCACGTTGCCGTTGTCAGTTGTAGCAATCGTTCCTCCGTTGCTTTGATCGGCACCGGCTCCAACCCGGAATACAACCCTGTTATTTATAAAATCGTATTCAGCTTCGTCATCACCTGCCGCATCTGTTTTGGGCACACCATTAATTTTTATAGTGCCGGGATCGAAAGTTGTTCCTGCTGGTATGTTATCAGTGATAACTGAATTCGTACTGGCATCATTACCGTTGTTGTTGTAGTTAACCAGGTAACGCAGATGGTTACCGGGAACAAGACTGCCACCGTCAATATCGGAAACTGTTTTATCTAGTTTAAAAGAAGGATCGTATTGCGCAATGGAGGTCGTTATAACGTGCGCGATATAGTTTTCTCCCGGGGAAGACATTCTTACAACGGCGGCCGTTTGACTGTTACTTAAATTGGCATTGCCCGCATTGGGCAGGTCTATTATATCAGCATCATATCCAAGTGTATTATTGAATGCAGGGTTTCGTGTAGTGACGACAGATCCTTTATAAGAAACTGTGCTATTCCACATATCATTGAAAATGCTGGTTGCATTTGGCGTAAGATTGTAAAAAGATGCCGCACCATTTTGTTTAAACGCGAATGAATCTGTAAAGACTCTGTCACCATCGTACACAACGGCGCCGAGTTCACAACTTACAGGACCGGAAGGAGGTGTTAGAAAACCTGTTATGTTAATATCAACGGCAGGCATGCCGGATTTAACAGCTGCACATCCATCGTATACTGAAAGATTTCGCGGTGGTAACAATGAATTGTGATAAACGATAACGATTGTCCAGCCACCATAGGCGTCTTTCAAACCTGCCGGAGAAACAACGTCGGCAACGGTGTATGTTCCGATCGCATTTACCTGGCTGGCTACTAATGACGTAATGTCTTTGAAACACTGAAACCCTGCGTGAGCATAACCGGGAATAAGCGTGTTATTCCAATAATCGGTTTGTTCAGACGTGATTGTTATGTATGAAGAAGCACCCGGGAGTTTTAATTTACAAGTTGTTTCATTTGTTATCCAGCTTCTCGAGGTGGTACCTTGTCCGGCTCCCCAATATAATCCGGCAAAAAGAACATGAGAGCAGGCCGGGTAGCTACTTGAAGTAAGGTTAGATGATGATGAATTAAACGTTGCAGCATCTGCATCTATGTCAATATTGGAGCCAAAGTAACTTTGATTGGCTATAACTCCGCCCGGGGGATTTTCGTTTGTGGAGACTGGAGTAACACCATCGGCCTGAACCGATGTAATGATGCTGTTGGAAATATAAAGGATATTACCGCTTACAGATACGTTATTGTATCGTGGTGTAAAAGATCGGAGAACCTGCGCATCTAAGCGTATTACCAAAAGCAATATGATACTTACAAAGTAGATTTTTGTTTTCATAGAATATTTAAAAGTTTGGATTATTATAAATTACATTGCTGTAATTGGTAACATTACTGAATAATTATTTTTTGTGATAAACTGACTCCGTTCTTGTTGGTTATTTCCCACACATAAATACCGCGGGGAAGATTAATTTCTTTTGTAACCGGGCCGGAGTTAATGAGGAATGTTTCATTCGTGTGTTTCTTTCCCGACATATCGAATACGCGAATATGATATAAACCTGTAGTTGAAGTATTTATCTGCAAAAGCAATTTACCGGTAGTTGATAGCGTCTTTGCAGTAAATGATTTGTTTGTATTGTATTCTATTCTTTTTATATCGAGGTACTCTGTTTGATTATTTGTGTTTGTTAACATCAGTCGGTAGTAGTTCGAACCTGCTTTTGGGTTTTCGTCTATAAAAGAATAGCGTTGTGTGTTGTTGAAATGAACAGCGTCTACCGTTCCCAATATTGCAAAGTCCCGTCCATCTCCCGATCTTTCGATTGTAAAACTTTTTAAGTTAATGTCAGATGAAGTTGACCACTGAATATTCACTTTATCGCCGGAAAGGCGGGCTGTAT
>Ga0207648_10003539_pt1 | contig 16337 bp, 19 predicted proteins | sample KBSMisM32_FD_184310 | JGI IMG/M metagenome (GOLD analysis project Ga0207648, IMG submission 184310) | Miscanthus rhizosphere microbial communities from Kellogg Biological Station, Michigan, USA - KBS Miscanthus M3-2 (SPAdes) (version 2) | ecosystem: Host-associated > Plants > Roots >...
CGCGCCCGGGTCGAGCGCGGCGAGCGGCCCGACGCCGTCATGACGTCACTAGGCAAGTCCTTGTTTTTCAAAGATCAGGCCAAGGTCCGGCGGATGCTGTCGCGGTGGACCGCGGAAGGGCTGGCGACCGCGGCCGAGCGCGCCGGAAAGCTCGAACGGTCGATCCTGTTCGTGCCGCTGCCCGACCGCGAGGCGCTGGGCGAGGAACTGCTCGCGATTGCCCGGAAGGCGCGGTCGGCGAGCTAGATCGGCTCGCCGGAGAGGCGCTGGCAAATCATGTCGAGCTGGTCGAGGCCCGAATAATGGAGCGTGACCGCCCCGCCCTGCCCCTTGTGAACCACCTGGACCTTGAGGCCGAGCAGGTCGCCGAGCTGGCGCTCCAGCACCTCAAGATCGGCGTCGACGGCTTTGGCGGCGTTTCGGGCACTCGCGCGGCCGATGTCCGCTCCCGGGCCCGGCCGCGATTTCTCGCGCCGCGCGCGGCTCTCCGCCTGGCGAACCGACAGTCCCTTGGCGACGATTTCGCGGGTCAGCTGCTCCGGATCCTCGGACGTGGCGACCGCGCGGGCGTGGCCCATGCTGATATCGCCTTGCAATAGCGATTGCCTCACGAACTCCGGAAGATCTAGCAATCTCAACAGGTTGGCGACATGGCTGCGCGACTTGTGGACGATCCGCCCGACCTCATCCTGCGTATGGCCGTGGCGTTCGACCAATTGGCGATAGCCTTCGGCCTCTTCGAGCGGGTTCAGATCCTGGCGCTGGATATTCTCGATCAGCGCGATCTCGGACGTGGTCGACTCGTCGATCTCGCGGACGATCGCCGGAATCTGGTGAAGCCGCGCCCGCTGGGCGGCGCGCCAACGGCGCTCGCCGGCGACGATCAAATAATCCTCGCCGTCGGGCCGCAAGAGAATCGGCTGGAGAACACCGCGCTCGCGGATCGATTCGGCGAGCTCGTCGAGCGCCTCCTCGTCGAACTGGACGCGTGGCTGGTTGGGGTTGGGCCGAATTCGCGCGACCTCGATTTCGCGGACGCCGCCGCGCGACGCCGCGCCATCACCCGAAGCCGGAGCGGGCGCCGGCCGCGCCGCTTCGCCGAGCAGAGCCTGCAGGCCCATTCCGAGACCCTTGGCCGGTCGCTCCGCGCTCATGCGGCGACCGCCAGCTGGGGCAGCCGCCCGATCAGCTCGCGCGCCAGCCGCAGATAGGCTTCGGAACCCGGGCATTTCAGATCGTAGATCAGCGCGGGAAGGCCGTGGCTCGGAGCTTCCGACAGGCGGACGTTGCGCGGCACGATCGTGTCGAACACCGTCGCGCCGAGACATGCGCGGACGTCGTCCGCGACGGCTGCCGAGAGGTTGTTGCGCTTGTCGAACATGGTCAGGGCGACCCCGAGGATCGACAGGTCCGGGTTGAAGGCGACGCGGATGCGCTCGACCGTCTGCAGCAGCTGGCTAAGGCCCTCGAGCGCAAAGAACTCGCACTGCAGCGGCACCAGCAGATGGCGCGCGGCGACCAGAGCATTCACCGTCAACAGGCCGAGCGAGGGCGGGCAGTCGATCAGGCAGATATCCCACCGGCCCAGCGGCGTTGCCGCGAGTGCCTTTTCGAGCCGGTGCGCGCGATCCTCGAGCGCTACCAGTTCGATCTCCGCGCCGGACAGGTCCTGCGTTGCCGGAAGCAGCTCGAGCCGCGGCACCCGGGTCTGCACCGCGACCTCGACCGGCGACGCGCTCCCGATCAGCACGTCGTAGCTCGACCGCGATCGCTGCGCCTGGCTGACCCCGAGCCCGGTCGAGGCATTGCCCTGGGGATCGAGGTCGATCAGCAGCACGCGCCAGCCGATCGCCGCGAGCGCGGTGGCGAGGTTGATGCAGGTCGTCGTCTTGCCGACCCCGCCCTTCTGATTGGCCACCGCGATGCGAATCATGTCGTCGCCCTCACCCGCGTAGCGACCACAATCCGCGATTCGGGGTCGGTCGCGCTACGTTCCACGTGGAACGCACCTTGCCACGCTTGTTCGGCCTCGGCCAGTTCCCGTTCGGCGCTGCGGCCCCTGGGAAGCACCCAAGTGGTTTTTCTTGTGGACAGATGTGCGGATATTTTCAGCAATTCAGCCATATTGGCGACCGCTCGGGCGGTGATTACGTCGTATTTTCCTCCAGCGCGTTCCGCCTTGCCCACGAACACGGAGGCATTGAGGAGGAGCGATTCGCAAGCTCTGTGGAGAAAGTCCGCCCGCAGCCGTCTTGGTTCGATCAAGGTTACGGGTCCCTCGACCAGGCAGGCGATGACGATTCCGGGCAGCCCCGCGCCCGATCCGATGTCGACCCAGGTAGCGCCGCTATGCGGTTCGAAACGAACTAGCTGCGCTGAATCGAGGATGTGCCGTTCCCACAACGAATCGAGCGTCGATGCCGAGACCAGGTTCTGGCGCTGGTTTTCCTCTCGGAGAAGCCCCGCATAGGCTTCGAGCTTTTCGAATGTTTCACGTGAAACATCGCGGCCGCTGACCCCGGCCAGGCGATCGATCATGCCGCCGCGCGACGGCTTGCCGCGACAAACAGCGCCGACAGCGCCGCCGGCGTAACCCCGGGGATTCGCGCCGCCTGGTCGAGCGTTTCCGGCCGCGCCGTCACAAGACGCTCGACCATCTCGTTCGAAAGCCCCGGAATCGCGGCATAATCGAGATCGGGCGGAATCCAGGTGCGAGAGTCGCGCTGGACGACTTCCCACTCGCGCTGCTGCCGCGCGACATAGGGCGCGTAAAGCGCGTCCGCGCGGCCTTCCTCGGTCTTCGACCAAGCCGCCATCGATCGCAGGGCGAGATGAGACTCGATCTGCTCGCGCCGCCGTTCCGAGACGCAGCCGGCGCCGATCGCTGCCTCGCCGAGCCGCGACGTCGCATTGTCGGCACGCAGCGAGAGGCGATACTCGGCGCGCGCCGTCATCATGCGGTAGGGCTCGTTGACGCCCTGCAGCGTCAAGTCGTCGATCATCACGCCAATGTACGACGAACGGCGATCGAACCGAACCTCGTCGAGCCCCAGCGCCACCGCCGCGGCATTGAGGCCCGCGGCCAGCCCCTGCGCAGCCGCCTCCTCATAACCGGTCGTGCCATTGATTTGCCCGGCCAGGAACATGCCCGAAACCTCACGCACCTCAAGCGTCTGGTTGAGTCGCCGCGGATCGACATATTCATATTCGACCGCATAGCCGGGGCGAGCGATGGCCGCTCGTTCGAGGCCGGGGATCGAACGGACGAACGCCTCCTGAACGTCGGCGGGAAGAGAGGTCGAAATCCCGTTGGGATAGACGAGCGGATCATCCAGCCCCTCAGGTTCGAGGAATATCTGGTGCGCATCGCGCGTTGCGAAGCGCTTCACCTTGTCCTCGATCGACGGGCAATAGCGCGGGCCGCGACCCTCGATCCTGCCGGCGAACAGAGGCGAGCGGTCGAAATTGGTGCGGATGATGTCGTGCGTCTTCTCGGTCGTCCGAGTGATCGCGCAGCGGAGCTGGAGCACGCGGGCGCTATCGTCGAGCGCGGACATGGTCCAGATCTCGGCATCGCTCGGCTGTTCCTCGAGCCGCGCCCAGTCGATGGTGCGGCCGTCAAGGCGCGGCGGAGTGCCGGTCTTGAGCCGCCCCTGCCCGAGGCCGAGCTCGCGCACCTGATCGGCCAGCGCGACCGCGGCACGCTCGCCGCGACGCCCGCCTTCGATCACCTGCTCGCCCACGAACATGCGCGCATCGAGGAAGGTGCCGGTTGCGATCACCACCGTGCGGCAGGGGAGCAAGCCCACGCTGGTCTCGATGCCCGTGATGCGCCCGCCCCGGACGACCAACCTCTCCGCTTCAGCCACGATCAGCTCGACGCCGCTCTCACCGAGCAGGTCACCGATCGCAGCGCGGTAGAGCTTGCGATCGGCTTGGACCCGTGGCCCCCAAACGGCCGGACCCTTGCTGCGGTTGAGCATCCGGCGGTGGATCGCGGCGCGGTCGGCAGCGCGTGCCATCAGGCCGTCGAATACGTCCAGCTCGCGCACGAGGTGGCCCTTGCCGACGCCACCGATCGACGGATTGCAGGACATCTGCCCGGCGTCTTCGGCGCGGAAGGTCAGCAGTCCGACCCGCGCGCCGCGGCGCGCCGCGGCGGCCGCAGCCTCGCATCCGGCATGGCCGGCGCCGATCACCAACACGTCGTGCATGCCCTCGGCCTTAGACGATCGGCGTTCCACGTGAAACACCCGGCCGTGTCACTTGCCGAGGCAGAACCGGCCGAACAGCGCGTCGAGCACATCCTCGATTCCCGCGCGGCCGGTTAGCCGGTCGAACGCGGCGCGTGCGAGGCGGAGATCCTCGGCGACCAGCACCGCGTCGCGGGCCTCGGCCGCGCTTCCCAGCGCCTCGGCCGCTTCGCCGATGTGCTGCGCCTGACGACGATTGAGAGCGATCGCATCCTCGGCCGGGAGCAGCGCGCGGGAGCGTCGCTCGACCTCCTCGAGCAATGCGGCGATGCCCTCCCCCGTCACCGACGACACGGCAATCGAGCCAGGCGGCGCGACTCCCAGCTCGGGCAGGTCGGCCTTCGCGTGGACGAGGATCGCACGCCGATGATCGAACGCATCGGCGGAGTCCCCGAGCCAGACGAGCACATCGGCTGCCTCGACAAGCCTGCCGGTGCGTCCAACCCCGATGGCTTCAACGACGTCTTCGGCTTCGCGGAGTCCGGCGGTGTCGGTGAGCAGGATCGGGGTTCCGCCGAGCGAGAGCGGCACCTGGATATGGTCGCGTGTAGTTCCCGGTATTTCCGTGACGATCGCTCGGTCCTCACCAGCTATCACATTGAGAAGGCTTGATTTTCCGGCGTTTGGGGGGCCCGCTATCACGACCCGAACCCCGTCCTTCAGCAGCTCTAGCCGCGGCCTGCCCAGCCATTGGCGAAGTTCGTCCGCCAGCCTCGCGCAATCCCGCAGCAACCCCGGATCGGCCGCCTCGTCGTCCTCGTCATAGTCAATCGCCCGCTCGGCCTGCGCCGACAACCCGAGCAGATTCTCCTGCCAAGCGGCTATCTGCTTCCGGAGGCCGCCTTCGGCCAGGGCCAGGGCCGCCTTGCGCTGCGATTCGGTCTCGGCCTCGATGAGGTCGGCGAGGCCCTCGGCTTCGGTGAGATCGATGCGGCCATTCTCGAAAGCCCGGCGGGTGAATTCACCAGGTTCGGCCTGGCGCAAGCCTTCTATCGCACCCAGTGCTGCGAGCAGGGAATCGACCACCGCCCGCCCGCCGTGGCCGTGCAGCTCCACTACGTCCTCGCCGGTGGAGCTCGTCGGTCCGTTGAAGCGCAGCACGAGCGCCTCGTCGAGCAACTCTCCCGATCGAGGGTCATGAAGTTCACGTACCGCTGCAGTCCGAGCTTCAGGCAATGTTCCCGCAAGCTGTGCAGCCGCGGCATGGGCTCCCGACCCACTAATCCGGATGACGGCGATCGCTGCCGGCGGTCGCCCGCTCGACAGCGCGAAGATGGTCTCTCCCGCCACCTCAGGTGAAGTTGGCGATGACCGGCGCGACGTGACCGGCGCCCTCGTAGATCATCTTGGCTGCGACCCACAGGATCACCAGCAATCCACCCCAGGCGATCCAGCGATAGCGTTCGATGTACCGGGCAATGAAATTGGCCGCGACGCCCATCAGCACCACCGACAGGATGAGGCCGAACACCAGGACGTACGGGTGCTCCCGCGCCGCCCCAGCGACCGCCAGGACATTGTCGAGGCTCATGCTCACATCGGCGAGGGCGACACCCCAGGCCGCGCTTGCGAACGTCTTTGCAGGCCGTACGCCCGAATGCTCGTCGCCGGCCACCTCGTCCGACCCAGCGCTTTCGCCCTTGTGCCGAAGCTCGCGGTACATCTTCCACGCGACCCACAGCAGCAGGATGCCGCCGGCGAGGACCAGGCCGACGATCTGGAGCAGCTGCGAGACGACCAGTGCAAAGGCGACTCGCAGCACCAGCGCCGCGGCGACACCGATCAGGATGACTTTCTTGCGCTGCTCCGCCGGCAGTCCGGCCGCCAGCGCGCCAACAACGATCGCATTGTCGCCGGCGAGAACGATGTCGATGAACAGGATTTCGAGAAACGCGGTGACCGCGCCCGATGTGATTAGAGCTGGGTCCATCCCCGCGGCCTAGCCGAGGCCGAGCACTTGCCTCAACCCCATCACATGCTCGCCGCCCATGAATCCTTCGAAGATCATGCTGCAGGCGACCCACAAGATCACGGCCAGACCGATGTAATTGATCCAGTGGTACCGCTCGATGAGCTTGGCGACGTAGTTGGCGGCGAAGCCCATGAAGAGAACCGAAAAGGTCAAGCCGATGAACAAGAGTGCGGGGTTGTCGCGGGCGATCGAGGCAACGAGGAGCACATTGTCGAGGCTCATGCTGAGATCGGCGATGGTGATGCCGATCGCTGCCTGCAGGAAGGTCCTGCTGCGAGGCGGTCCCTCGACCGCTTCGGTCAATTCGTCGTCGGCGACCACATTGGCCCGCGGACGCATCTCCTGCCACATGTTGTAGGCGACCCACAGCAGGAGAAGGCCGCCGGCAAAGACAAGCCCGGTGACCCGCAGGAGCTGCGTCGCGATCACCGCGAAGGTGACCAGGAAGACGAGCGCCATGCCGACGCCGAACAGCAGCACCTTTTTGCGTTCCCGCGCCGGCAGGCCGGAGGCGAGCGAGCCCATGATGACGACATTGTCGCCGGCCATGGTCAGGTCGCCGATGATGATCTGCCCGAGCTTGGCGAGCCCGGTGGCGGTGAAGATTGCGCCGAAGTCGAAGCCCTCGAGCACCGGGCAGGTCGCCTACTGGTTCATCGAGGCGAAGAAGTCCTCGTTGGACTTGGCGTCCTTCATCTTGTCGAGGAGGAACTGCATCGCGTCGACGGTGCCCATCTGCATCAGGATCCGGCGCAGCACCCACATTTTGGTGAGCACGTTTTGATCGACCAGCAGCTCTTCCTTGCGGGTGCCGGACTTGCCGACGTCGAGCGCTGGGAAGATGCGCTTATCGGAAACCTTGCGGTCGAGCACGATCTCGCTGTTGCCGGTGCCCTTGAACTCTTCGAAGATGACCTCGTCCATCTTCGATCCGGTATCGATCAGCGCAGTCGCGATGATCGACAGGGAGCCGCCCTCCTCGATGTTGCGCGCGGCGCCGAAGAAGCGCTTCGGCCGCTGCAGCGCATTGGCGTCGACGCCGCCGGTCAGGACCTTGCCTGACGATGGCACGACGGTGTTGTACGCGCGGCCCAGGCGAGTGATCGAATCAAGCAGGATGACGACATCCTTCTTGTGCTCGACGAGACGCTTGGCCTTTTCGATCACCATCTCGGCGACCTGGACGTGGCGGCTGGCGGGCTCGTCGAAGGTCGAGGAGATGACCTCGCCTTTCACGCTGCGCTGCATGTCGGTGACTTCTTCGGGCCGCTCGTCGACCAGCAGCACCAGCAGGAACACCTCCGGATGGTTGTCGGTGATCGCCTTGGCGATGTTCTGCAGAAGGACGGTCTTGCCGGTGCGCGGCGGCGAGACGATCAGCGAACGCTGGCCCTTGCCTTGCGGGGAGACGATGTCGATCACCCGCGCCGACTTGTCCTTGACGGTCGGGTCGGCGCTGTCGAGGGTCAGCTTCTCGTCGGGATAAAGTGGCGTCAGATTATCGAAATTGACCCGATGGCGAACGGCCTCGGGGTCGTCGAAATTGATCTGCGTGACACGGGTCAAAGCGAAATAGCGCTCGCCTTCCTTGGGGCCGCGAATTTCGCCCTCGATGGTATCGCCGGTGCGAAGCCCGAAGCGGCGGACGATCGACGGCGCGACGTAGATATCGTCGGGTCCGGCGAGGTAATTGGCCTCCGGCGAGCGGAGGAATCCGAAGCCGTCGTTCAGCACCTCAATGGTGCCCGCCCCCATGATCTCGACGCCGTTATCGGCCTGGATCTTGAGGATCGAGAACATCAGGTCCTGCTTGCGCATCGTCGATGCGCCCTCGACCCCCATTTCCTCGGACATTGCGACCAGGTCGGCGGGGGATTTCTTTTTCAGTTCTTTCAAATGCATGGGAATAGTCTTTTCTTGGGGAGTTGGTGCTCGAGCTGGTCAAACTGGCCGAAAGCTGAGGAGCGGCAGGACGCCGCAAGGGTGAGGGAGCGGACGGCGGGATTTATTGAAACTGGCCGGGGCCGCTCGCGATTCGAGGTATGTCTCGCAACTGCCCCTGTCAATCAGCGGTAAGCCGGACTCGCGGCGAAATGTTCAGAACGGTCGGATGATCACCAGAAAGACGACCAGCGCTGCCACGATTCCCGGAATTTCGTTAAGCATCCGCACTGCCTTACCCGACAGCGGCCGTTCGCCGCGCGCAAGCTTCTTGCCATAAGCCCCGAGCCAGCCCTGATAGCCGCTCAAGCCGATCACCAGCAGGAACTTCGCCACGAACCAGCCCTGATGGAAGGCATCGATGTCGAATGCGAGCATCAGGCCAAGGACCCACACCGCGATGATCGCCGGCATGAGGATGATCGAACGGACGCGAGCCTCGCGCTCGATCCACGCACGGTCCTCGGGCGAACCGACCGCCGTTTCCTGATGATAGACGTAGAGCCGTGGCAGCAGGAACAGCCCGGCCATCCAGAAGATGACGAAGGTGATGTGGGCCGCCTTGACCCACGGGTAAGCAAGCCCGAGCCAGCCGGTCCAGTGCGTCACTTACCCCCCTTCACTAGGCTGATCAGCTGATCGACATGGGCGATCGGCGTATCCGGCAGGATTCCGTGCCCGAGATTGAAGATGTGTGGCCGGTTGGCGAACGCGTCAAGGATTCGCCTCGTCGATTCCTTCAGCGCCTGGCCGCTGGCGATGAGTGCCAGCGGGTCGAGATTGCCCTGGACGGGGAGCTCTTCCGGCAGTTCTTCCGCGGCCCAGACCGGATCCACCGTCTCGTCAAGCCCGATCGCGCTGACTTCCGTCTCACGAGCATAAGCGGCGAGCTTGCCGCCCGCGCCTTTGGGAAAGCCGATGACCGGAACATCGGGGTGGCGATGTTTCAGGGCCGCCACTATCCGCGCGGTCGGCGCAATGACCCATTGTTCGAATTGCGCCGGCGACAGGCTCCCCGCCCAGCTGTCGAACAATTGCAGCGCCTCGGCGCCGGCTTCGACCTGACCGGAGAGATAGTCGAGCGTGACGCTTTCGATCCGAGCGATGAGTGCGCCGAACCTCTCCGGATCGGCGTAGGCCAGGCGCCGGGCTTCCGATTGATCGCGGCTGCCCTGGCCCGCCACCATGTAGGTTGCGACGGTCCACGGGCTTCCGGCAAAGCCGATCAGTGCCTTGCCGGGTTCCAGTGCGGTCCTCACCCGACGCACCGTCTCGTAGACCGGCTCAAGCCGAGCGAGATAAGGCGTTAAGTCGTCGAGTTCGGCGGCAGTCAGCGACGGCGTCAGGCGCGGGCCCTCGCCGGTGACGAACGTGAGGTTCTGCCCGATCGCAAAGGGTACGATCAGGATGTCCGAGAAGAGGATCGCCGCGTCGAGCTTCGGGAAACGCTTGAGCGGCTGCAGCGTGACCTCGGCCGCCGCTTCGGCATCATAGACCAGGTCGAGGAAGCTGCCCTTGTCCTGGCGGAGCTGACGATATTCGGGAAGGTAGCGCCCGGCCTGGCGCATCATCCACATCGGGGAAGGGTCGCGCCGCTCTCCGCGGAGCACCGCAAGCAAGGGTTTATCTGCCTGCGTCCGGGTCTGATCCGCAGGCACTCGGGTCACCCCTTCTTCTCTTCCCTTATATATTTAGAATCTAAGATTGATGATGTGGTTGGTCGCTTGGCAGCGGGGTTTAGGCAGGCTTTCCCAAATTGCCAACAAGGCGCCGCCGCGATCGCCCTAGGAAGGACCGCGAGTCGCTGCGAGTCCCACCCGTGATTCACAGTCTGGGGATGGATCTTGTCCCCGTGGATGAATCCTCGAACAGCCGTTGCGGTGCGCTTTGCAAATCGCCGGTTGAGCCCCTCCCCAGCCCCGGGCTAGCGTTGCACCGCCTCTTTTCCACAGGGTTGTACTTTGGGTCTCATCCTCGCTTCGACCAGCGCGATCCGTCGGCAGATGCTCGATGCTGCGGGCGTAAGCTATCGGGCGGTCAAGCCGGATGTCGACGAGGGTACGCTGAAGGCGCGGCTGACCGACGCCGTGGAGATCGCGTCCGAGCTCGCCGCGGCCAAGGCCTGCAGCATCGCCGGCGAGGACTGGGTGATCGGAAGCGACAGCGTGGTCGGCGCCGGGGGCCGCCTGTTCGACAAGCCGTGCGACCGCGCTGAGGCGGCGGAGCATTTGCGCTTCTTCTCGGGCAAGACGATGCTCCTGACCAGCGCCGTCGCACTGGCCCGGGGCGGCAGGCTGGACTGGCGCCATGTCGGCACCGCCCGGCTCGAGGTGCGCGACCTCTCCGAAGCGTTCATCGCCGACTATCTCGATGCCGAATGGCCCGAGGTCGGCTACACTGTCGGCGTGTTCCGGTTGGAGGCGCGCGGGGTGCAGTTGTTCGATTGTATCGAAGGCGACCATTTCACGGTCCTGGGCATGCCGCTCATCCCGCTGCTCGGCGCGTTGCGCGAGCGAGGGCTGCTGCGCCCATGATCCGGATCGCGCTTACCGGTTCGATCGGCATGGGCAAATCGACTGTGGCCAATATGTTCGAGCGCTTCGGCGTGCCGGTGTTCGATGCCGACGCCGTGGTCCGCGCGCTCCAGGGGCCAGGCGGCGGCCTCGTCGAGAAGATCGGCGGGCTGTTTCCCGGGTGCGTCCGCAGCGGGACGCTCGACCGCGAATGCCTGGCGCAAATCGTTCTTGCTGACCGGGCGAAGCTCGCAGCCCTCGAAGCGATCGTCCACCCGGCGGTGCGCCGGGCTCGCGAGGACTTCATGGCCAGCCATGCCGACGCGCCGGCTCTGGTCTTCGAGATTCCGCTGCTGTTCGAGACTGGCGGCGAAAAGGAGTTCGACAAGGTCGTGGTCGTTTCCGCGCCGGCCGACGTCCAGCGCGCCCGGGTCCTGGCTCGGGTGGGAATGAGCGCGGCCAGGCTCGACTCGATCCTCGCTCGCCAACTGCCCGACGAGGAAAAGCGCGCCAACGCTGATTTCGTCGTCGATACCGGCACCGACCTATCCACAACAGAAAGCCAGGTGCGCGACATTCTCGCTTGTCTCGGAGTCGCCTGCACCCGATAGTTTCACGGCATGCGGGAAATCGTCTTCGATACCGAAACCACCGGCCTCAACCCGCTGGGCGGGGACCGAATGGTCGAGATCGGCTGCATCGAGATCGTCAACCGGGTCGAGACCGGCCGGCACTATCACGCTTATTTCTACCCGGAACGCGAGATGCCGTTCGAGGCCGAGATGGTGCACGGCCTCAGCAACGCCTTCCTTTCGGACAAGCCGCTATTTGCCGAAAAGGCCGAGGAGCTGCTCGAGTTCATCGAGGATTCGCCGCTGGTCGCGCACAACGCGAGTTTTGACTTCGGCTTTCTCAATCACGAGCTCGAACGCTGTGGCCGGCAGTCGGTCCCGATGAGCCGGATGCGCGATACACTTCAGCTCGCGCGCAGCAAGCATCCCGGCGCCAAGCACAGCCTCGACGCCTTGTGCATGCGTTTCGGGATCGACCGCAGCCATCGCGTGAAGCACGGCGCGCTCCTCGACGCACAGCTCCTCGCCCAGGTCTATGTCGAACTGACGGGCGGGCGCCAGATCGGCCTCGGCCTCGTCGCCGACACCGGCAGCGTCGCCGTCCAGCAATCCGCCGGCCCGGTGACGGTCCGCGAGCCGCGCCCGGCGCGCCCGCATGCGCCGCTCGCGGAGGAACTCGAACGCCATCGGGCGTTTATTGCAAAGCTCGTCAACCCGCTGTGGGAACGGTTCGCGCCGCAAGTCTAGCAGGCCGGTTGACGGCGCGACGGGCGCGGTCCTAAGCGCCCGCAGCAGCGAGAGGAGCCAGCCACTCATGGACGTTCGGGTCGCGGGTCATCAGGTCGATACCGGCGAGTCGCTGCGCGAGCATGCGCAGCGTCGAGTCGCCGAGATCACGGAGAAATATTTTTCGCGCTCGGTGGGAGCCAACGTCACCTTTGGGCGCGGACCCAACAACGACTTTACCTGCGACATCGTCGCGCCGGTGGTGAACGGGGTGGTGCTCAAGGCATCCTACAGCGCGCGGACCGCCGAAATGGCCTTCAACGGTGCCGCCGACCGGATCGAAAAGCAGCTCAGGCGCTACACCAACCGCTTGAAGGAACATAAGGTTGACGAGGCCGACAGCCAGCCCTTCATCGAAAATGCAGCCTACACGATCTTCGCCGGGCCGCCGCGCGGGGACGGCGCTTCCGAGCAAGCGGGCTCCGCTACGATCGTCGCCGAGACGCGGGTCGATGTTCCGGAATCGAGCGTCTCCGACGCGGTCATGCTGATGGACCTCAGGAACACGCCGGCGCTGATGTTCAAGAATAGCGCGACCGGCGCGTTCAATATGGTCTACCGCCGCGAGGACGGGAATATCGGCTGGGTCGAGCCACACACCGACTGAGCTCCACGACTTCCGAAGCGGCCACGGTGCGCCCGGTCGCACTCTCCAAGAGTTTCTTGCCTGATGCAGCTTGCCGATTTCCTCGACCTGGACGCGATCAAGACGTCCCTGCCCGGCGGCAACAAGCGGTCGCTGCTGCAGCAACTCGCCAATCTGGCGAGCCAGCGGCTCGGCACCGAGCCCGCAACGATCAATGCCGCGATCAATGAGCGGGAGCAGCTCGGGTCGACTGGCTTCGGCCAGGGCGTCGCGATTCCGCATGCCAAGATCGACGGCCTGGCGCAGATCTATGCCTTGTTCGCGCGGCTGGGCGAGCCGGTCGACTACAAAGCGATCGACGGACGTCCGGTCGACCTCGTCTTCCTGCTCCTGTCGCCGGCCGATGCCGGGGCCGAGCATTTGAAGGCGCTGGCCGCGATCAGCCGCGTGACCCGCGATGCGGCGACGCTCGAACGCCTGCGCGGAGCGCGCAGCCGCGATGCGCTTGCCGCGGTCCTGATGGGCGCCGACGAACGGGAAGCGACCTGAGCACAGACCGCCTGCCGACCCACGTCGAGGTCGCCGGCATCCTGCGCCGCGCGGCGGTCGAAGGCGGTTTCGGCACAGTAATGAGGAAAGGCGACGCCGAACGCGGCTCGCTTCTTCTGTTCGTCAGCAGCCGAGGGGTTCATTTCGCGACCCTCGAGCGGATCCTCAACGTCGACGGCAGCTACGGCTGGCAGCGCGTCGGGCCGAGCGAATCGGCCGGTTCCGCGGAAATCGCGGATTTCCTCGCGCGAAGGACACGATTCGACGAGGATATCTGGGCAATCGAACTGGATATCGCGGACCCCGAACGGTTCATCGCTGAAACGAAGTTAACTGGTTGACCCCCCGCCGCCGCGCGGTGAAACACCTTGGTCAACAACAAGAGCGGGGGGCATTTCCTGTGGCTAAATGCCGGGAAATGCCACGCGAGACGGGGAATCACCGAGCGCCAACCACAAGTAAGGGTTGAATAAAGCGCAGGCGTTCAAGGTTGATTTACCGCACGATATGGCGTGAATTTTGGCTTCTGTTCGTTCAGCGTTGCTGATGGTTGCGGCGCTAACCGCAACGATTATTGCTCCGGCCAAGGCCGGTCCTGCTTCCGAGCCGTTGGTTTCGGTGGCAAACGCGACCCTCCCGTCGCTTGCCCTTCCCGACTTGCTCGACCCCAATGGCAAGCCGGTCCTGTCCGCGCCACAGGCGCAGGACCCAACGACTCAGCCCGATCCGGATCAGGTCGAAACGACGGCCAACGCGATTGCAGCGATCAAGCCGAATGGCGATCTGTCCGCGATGGTCGCCGAGCTTCGCGGCCCCGAACCCGGCAGCCGTGAGCTCGAGTGCCTCGCCACCGGCATCTATTTCGAATCGAAGAGCGAACCGCTCGCCGGGCAGCTGGCAGTGGGCAGGGTGATCGCCAACCGCGCCGCGAGTGGCGGGCGTTTTCCGAACACCTATTGCGGCGTGCTGTTCCAGCGCGGCCAATTCTCGTTCGTGCATGGCCATAGCCTGCCGAGCGTCGCGCACAGCAACCGCCAGTGGCAGACCGCGGTCGCGATCGCCAAGATCGTCGATCAGCGGCTCGAGGATTCATCGGTCGGCAACGCGCTGTTCTTCCACGCCCGCTACGTGTCGCCGGGCTGGGGCCTGAAGCGCGTCGCGTCGATCGGCAACCACATCTTCTACCGCTAGGTTTCTTAGGAGTGGGGCGGGCAGCGGGCGAGCTTCAGCTCGCCCGCTTTCTTTTTGGCCACCGTTTGTTCTAGACACGCTGGATGGCGACGCTGCACGATTCCCTCTGTTTCACCGATGTTCCGCCGATCGCCGCCGAGGTCGCGCGCGGGGTCACCCGATTATTTTGCCGGCAGGACCTGTTCGCGGTCTGCGAGATGCCTTTGCCCAACGGCCGCCGCGCCGATTTGATGGCGATCGACAGCGCCGGCGGCTTCACCATCGTCGAGATCAAGGTCGCCAGGGCGGATCTCATCGGCGACGGCAAGTGGCTCGATTATCTTGATTATTGCGACCGGTTTTATTGGGCCGTCCCGCCGCACCTCGCGCGAATCCTCGAAGAGGAGCGCTACCTTCCGGGAGAGGCGGGGCTGATCGTCGCCGACCGCTATGACGCCGCGGTCGTTCGCGAGGCATCGCACCGTCCGCTTGCGCCGGCGCGGCGCAAGGCCGAGCTGTTGCGCTTCGCCCGCCGCGCGGCGCGGCGCCTGGCGGCACAGGTCGACCCGTCGCTCGGCGACCTCACTTAGCCGCGGTCGGTCTGGGCTTCTTGTCCTCGATGAGCTTGAGGATGTCGCGAGCTCGCGTGTCGCGCGCAGCATAGTCGCGCGCCGAATAGCCGGCGGCGGCATCGGACCGGTCAGGATTGGCTCCCGCGTCGAGCAACTGGCGAACGATTTGAAGGTCGCGCTGTTGCACTGCGATGATGAGTGGGGTCTCGCCCATGCGATTGGTGGCATCGACCTTTGCCCCGAGGCCGATCAGCCATTGCACCGCCTGCGCGAAGCCCACCCGGGCCGCCGCGATCAGCGGAGTGTCGCCGCCCTTGCCGCCGAGATTGGGGTCGGCGCCTTTGTTGAGCAGGAAGCCGGTCCAGGTTTCGTCGCTGCGGTTGATGGCGATGATGAGGCCGGTGTTGCCTTGGCCGTCCTTGCTGTTGACGATGCCGTTTGGACGCCCGGAAAGGATCTGATTGGCCTTGTCGCCGTCGCTTTTCTTGACTGCCTCGACGAAATCGTTGCCGCCCATTCCGGTCGTCTGGGCGGCAATCGGGGAGGTGGCGATGAAGGACCCGGCAAACAGAACAAAAGCCAGACGTTTCACAATCTTATGCCCCGCATTCCTGGATGATCCCGCTTGATTGGCGCGGCTTAGCAGAGCAAGGCTCGACTTCAAATGAACGACCGAGCGCCATTTTGGGAACGGCCCCTCGAGACGCTCGACCGCGGCGAATGGGAGGCATTGTGTGACGGCTGCGGTCGCTGCTGCGTCCACAAGCTCGAGGATGAGGAGACGGGACTGCTCTATCCGACCAATGTCGCGTGCAAGCTGCTCGACCGGCGCAACGGGCGCTGCCTCGATTACAAGCACCGCAAGAAACTGGTCGCCGATTGCGTGAAGCTCGATCCGAGGAATTTGAGCGGGCTCGACTGGCTGCCCAATACCTGCGCCTACCGGCTTCGCGCCGCGGGAGAGCCGCTGAAGGACTGGCATTATCTGATCTCCGGCAGCCGCGAGACCGTTCACGAAGCAGGCCATTCGACGCGCGGCTGGACGGTCAGCGAAGAGGATGCCGGCGAACTTGAATATCATGTGGTCGAGCGCTCGCTCTGAAGCCGCGCTGGAAGCTGCGCTTCCGGCACCCATCGAGATCCGCCGGCTGCGCAACGCGCGGCGGCTGCGCCTGCGCTTCGACGAGGCGAGCGGAGCGCTGAAGCTGACATGCCCGTGGCGCACCAGCCGCCGCGCCGCGCTCGCCTGGGCGATCGACCAGCGCGACTGGATCGAAACCCAGTTGGCACGGGCGGAGCCGGGCGAGCCGTTCGAGCCCGGAGCGACGATTCCGCTCGAGGGTGAGGAAGTGCAGCTGGTCCATGACCCTTGCGCGCCGCGCACTCCGGTGTTCGGGGATCGCGCGCTTCGCGTCGGCGGGCC
>Ga0207648_10003540_pt1 | contig 16334 bp, 10 predicted proteins | sample KBSMisM32_FD_184310 | JGI IMG/M metagenome (GOLD analysis project Ga0207648, IMG submission 184310) | Miscanthus rhizosphere microbial communities from Kellogg Biological Station, Michigan, USA - KBS Miscanthus M3-2 (SPAdes) (version 2) | ecosystem: Host-associated > Plants > Roots >...
GTACGCCGCCGCGACGTCACGGCGAGGTGGCGTACACACGCGAGGTCAGCTTCCTCGAGTTGTTCTACGACCTCGTCTACGTAGTGCTGATCGATCGCTCGACGCACAGCCTCACTGCGCACGTCGACTGGAGGAGCGTCGGGGGCTTCGCCGTTGTGTTCGGGTTGATCTGGCTGGCGTGGTTCAACGGAACGTTCTGGCACGAACTGCACGGGCGAGATGACGGCCGAAGCCGCGACTACATCTTCATGCAGATGGTCCTGCTGGCCCTCCTTGCTGTCTTCGCCGACGAGGCGACCGACGGCACAGGTCGGGAGTTCGCGATCACCTACACCATCCTGTTCGTGTTGTTCACCTGGCAATGGTTCCAGGTGCAGCGCATCGACGACCGGCGATACCGGCCGACAACGCGCCGTTACCTCGCCGCCATGCTCGTAAGCGTCGGTGTGATGCTGGCGAGCGGCTACACGAGCGGGATTGTTCGGACGTCACTGTGGGCTGTGGTTGTCGTCGGCTGGGCAGTAGGCGGGCTCCTCCTGGTCACCAGGGATCGCACCGAAGGATTCGGGAAGGGGGTCACCGCATCGCTCGTGGAGAGAATCGGGTTGTTCACGATCATCGTGCTCGGCGAAGTGGTCGTCGGTGTCGTCGGCGGCATCAGCGATGTAGTGGAACGTGACGCGACCACCATTGCGACCGGAATCGTCGGGCTCACGATCGGCATGGGCTTGTGGTGGAACTACTTCGACACGTTGGGCCGCCGCGTTCCCGGCCAACGAGGGCTGCCCCTCGCGGCATGGTTGTACGCACACCTGCCGTTGACGATGGCGATCGCGGCTGGCGGCGCGGCGATGGTCAGCGTCGTCGAGCACGCCGGCGACAGCCGCACGCCGACGGCGACGGCCTGGCTCCTCACGAGCTCGGTTGCTGTCACCCTCGGGTGCATAGCGCTCGCTGCGGTCGCGCTTCCCGCGGATGAGTTCCCCGATGGAATGGTCAAGCACATCGGGCAAGTCTTCGGCCTCGCCGGCGCCGTGACGTTGGGGATCGGAGCTGCGCAGCCGGCACCGATGGTGCTGGTGATCTCAGTATCCGTCGTTCTGATGCTCGCGTGGCTCGTGCTGTTCGTCGTCTACCTCGCGCTCGGCGGAGACCCGGAGGTCAGAGAACCCGAGTCGGAGATGGGACGGCCAGACTGATCCCCGTGGAACTGCCGATCCTGGAACGCGCCGATGAACTGATCGCCGCCATCGCCACGCATCAGGTGGTGATCGTCGCCGGTGAGACGGGGTCGGGCAAGAGCACCCAGTTGCCGCAGTTCTGTCTGCGCGCCGGTCGGGGAGTCGAAGGGATGATCGGCCACACGCAGCCGAGACGGATCGCGGCACGCACCATCGCGGCGCGCATCGCCGAAGAGGTCGGCTGCGAGCTGGGCACGACCGTCGGCTATGCGGTTCGGTTCACCGATCGCGTCAGCAAGCAGACACAGATCAAGGTGATGACCGACGGGATCCTGTTGGCCGAGATCCAGAGCGACCGCATGCTTCGCCGCTACGACACGCTGATCATCGACGAGGCCCACGAACGCAGTCTCAACATCGACTTCCTGCTCGGCTACATCCGGCAACTGCTCCCTCGACGGCCCGATCTCAAACTGATCGTCACATCGGCGACCATCGACACACAGCGATTCAGCGAGCACTTCGGCGGCGCCCCGATCATCACGGTCGAGGGCCGCACCTACCCTGTGGAGATCCGCTACCGACCGCCGGGCGACGAGGTCGAGGGCGATCAGGTGCAGGCGGTGTGCGCGGCCGTCGACGAGCTCAGCCACGAAGGACCCGGCGACGTGTTGGTGTTCCTTTCGGGGGAGCGCGAGATCCACGACACCGCGGATGCGTTGCGTCGACTGGATCTGCGCAACACCACGGTGCTGCCGCTCTACGCACGACTGTCGAGCGTCGAGCAGCATCGCATCTTCGAGCCGCACCGCGGCCGGCACATCGTGCTGTCGACCAATGTTGCCGAGACGTCGTTGACCGTGCCGGGCGTCCGCTACGTCGTCGACACCGGCACGGCGCGCATTTCGCGCTACAGCCATCGATTGAAGGTGCAGCGACTACCGATCGAGGCGGTGTCTCGTGCCTCGGCAGATCAACGGGCCGGTCGCTGCGGACGTATCGCGCCGGGCGTGTGCATCCGCCTGTACGACGAGGAGGCCTACGCAGCCCGACCGGCGTTCACCGAACCCGAGATCCTGCGCACCAGCCTGGCCTCGGTCATCTTGCAGATGACCAACCTCGGCCTCGGCGATGTCGCCGCGTTCCCGTTCATCGAGCCTCCCGACAGCCGATCGATCCGCGATGGCTACATGCTGCTCGAGGAGCTGGGCGCGTTGCAGCCGGCGGGTACGACCGGAGTGACGGCGGATCGGCGGTTGACCAAGATCGGGCGGCAGTTGGCCAGACTGCCCATCGACCCGCGCATGGCCCGGATGGTGGTCGAGGCCGATCGCCACGGGTGCGTTCGCGAGGTGATGGTGATCGCCGCGGCACTCAGCATCCAAGACCCGCGCGAGCGCCCGGCGGAGCACCGCCAGGCCGCCGACGAGTTGCATCGCAGGTTCACTGTCGACGAAGCGTCGAGCAGTGACTTCGTCGCTTTCGTCAAGCTGTGGGATTACCTACGCGCCCAACAGCAGGCGCTCACCGGCAACCAGTTCCGTCGACTGTGTCGTAGCGAGTACCTCAACTACCTACGCGTTCGGGAGTGGCAGGACGTCTTCAGTCAACTCCGCCAGGTCACCGGCCAACTCGGCATCCGGCCGGGCAGCGAGGCGGCCCACCCCGATCGAATCCACCAAGCGTTGCTGTCCGGTCTGTTGAGTCATCTCGGGATGCGCGACGGAACGTCCGACAACAAGAGGGGCGAGTACAGCGGCGCGCACGGCTCCAAGTTCACCATCGGAAGCGGATCGGTGTTGGCCCGGCGGCAGCCGAAGTGGGTGATTGCAGCCGAGCTCGTCGAGACGAACCGCTTGTGGGCGCGCACGGTCGCCAGTGTGCAGCCCGAATGGGCCGAGGCGATCGGCAAGCACCTGACGAAATACAGCTACGGCGAGCCGCGGTGGGATGCGCGCAGCGGCCGCGCCGTGGTGAGCGAACGAGTGACGTTGTACGGCCTGCCGATCGTCGCCAACCGCACGATCGGATACGACCGCGTCGACGCCGCGGACGCGCGGGCGATGTTCATCCGCCATGCACTGGTCGAGGGCGACTGGGCCTCGTCGCACGACTTCGTGAAGCACAACGCCGAGTTCCTCGACGACATGAAGGCGCGGGAGGTCCGAACCCGCAAGCTCCAGGTGATCGACGACGACGCCGTGACCGCCTTCTACGACCGGCGCATCGACGCCGTGGTGGTGTCGGGTCGTCACTTCGATCGGTGGTGGAAGGACGCTCGACGCACGGACCCCGAGTTGTTGACGATGACCGCGGAAGCGCTGGGCATGTCGGCAACCGGCGATACCGAACAGTTCCCGTCGACGTGGCTGCAAGGCGATCTGAGCTTTCCGGTGACATACCGCTTCGACCCCGGCGCCGCAGACGACGGCGTGACCGTCCATGTGCCATTGGCCGTGCTCGGCCGGGTCACCACCGACGGTTTCGACTGGCAGGTGCCGGGCTTTCGAGCGGACCTCGTTGCCGCGTTGGTGCAGACACTGCCGAAGGACATCCGCCGTCAACTCATCCCCATCGGCGAGACGACCGCCGCGGCGTTCGGCCGGTTGGAAGTGGCGGACGAACCGTTGACGGCGGCGCTCGCACGAGCGATCGAAGCCGTGTTGGAGTCGATCCGTGTTCCGCCGCGTGCCTTCGATGTCGAGCGCGTGCCCGATCATCTTCGGATCACGTTCGCCGTGCACGACGACGCTGGCGCGGTGGTCGGCATGGGCAAGGACCTCAACGAGGTCAAGCGACGGCTGCGGGCGATGCTGCGCGCCACGGTGGCCCAGCTGACCGCCGTCGACGAACGCCGCGGCATCACCACTTGGGATGTCGACGACATACCTCAGCGTGTCGACACGGTGCGCGGCGACCACACGGTCCACGGTTATCCGGCGTTGCTCGACGACGGCGACAGTGTGTCGCTGCGCGTCTTCACGACGCCCGCGCTGCAACAGCGTGTGATGCGCGGTGGCGTGATGCGTCTGTTGTTGCTGTCCGTGCCGGTCGGCAAACGGGCAGTGGAAGCGAGACTCAGCAACCGTGACAAGCTGACCCTCGCCCGGTTCGCGCCGCAGACCGCCGACGAGATCGCCGCCGATTGCGTCGAAGCCGTTGCCAAGCGATTGGTCGCTGAACATCCCGACGTGTGGACCACTGCCCAGTTCGACGCACTCGTTGCCACGGCCCGGCGGCAGCTGCCGTCGCGATCAGCCATCGCGTTGCAGACGGCATCCGAGATCATCGCCGCCGCCGGTGACATCGAAGAGCACCTCGCCAGGCTCGTCAGTCCTTCCGTTGCGGCGAACGTTGCCGACGTGCGGAGACATCTGCGAAGGCTGGTGCGTGCCCGTTTCGTCGTCGACCACGGCGAGCATCGCCTTGCCGACGTGTTGCGTTACCTGAACGGCATCAAGCGGCGTCTCGACAAGTTGACCGAGAGTCCGGCGAAGGACTTGCACAAGCTGGCCGAGATCTCGAAGATCGAAGGCGAGTACTCGTCGTTGCTGCAGTCGCTCGCACCCGAGGCGGTCACCCCCGAGGTGGTCGAGCTCGGCTGGCTGCTGGAGGAGCTACGCGTCAGCATCTTCGCCCCCTCGCTCGGCACCGCGCGCCCCGTGAGCACCAAGCGAATCACCGCCCAACTGGTCGCCCTGAGTCAATGATTCGACGGCCGATGCGCAGCATCCGCCCGGCGCGGGCGGGGCAGTCCAGGTCGATGTTCCCGGATGTGCTGTTGGTGGCCGGCGTGGTCCTTGTGGCCGCCTCGTGTTCGTCGGACTCCGCGTCGACGGCTGTCGCACCCACCACATCCAGCGCGCCGATCTCCACGGACGCGCCGCCAGCTCGCACCGAGGCAGGGACCACCCTTCCCACCGCGTCGACTGTGTCTCCGAGCACCACCAACGCGCCGTCGCCGACAACAACGACCGTGGCGCCAGTCGTCGATCCCGACGAACTCGCTGACATCTCGATGACGTCGGTGCCTTCGGACGTCATCGCGCCGACGAGTGAGGGCTCGTTGGACGCCGTGACCAACCCCATCAACGGACGGCGTGGCCCTGGCCGTCCTCCGGAGAACGTCCAGTGCGTAGCGGAGACGACCTCGACCTGCCTGACCGGCGCGCTCGACGCGCTCGGCTTCGACATCACGAGCGCGTCGAGCGAGAGCGACGAGCGCAGTGTCGAGCGGGCGACCGCAGTTGTCCAACTCGACGCCGGGCTGCCGGTGACCGGCCTGCCGGACGACGACCTGTTCGAGTACCTGGGATTCGCCGGTGACATGACAACCGATTCGCGAGCGGACGAGGTTCGCCGGATCGGCACCTCGGCGAAGGGGAGGCCGATCACCGCCTTGCGCTTCGGTGAAGGGCCCAGAACCGTGCTCGTCGTCGGTCAGACGCACGGCGATGAGGAGGGCGGTCTTCGGGTGTTGCTGCGAGCGCGGTCGCTGGCCCTGCCGGCTGGGATCACGCTGTGGGTCGTCCCCACGATGAACCCCGACGGTCTCGCAGCTGACACGCGATTCCTGGCCGACGGCGCCGACCCGAATCGGCACGCGCCGGGCGAACCCGAACAGAAGGTCGTGTACGACTTTGCGCTCGATGTCCGACCCGCGTTGACGGTCTGGTACCACCAGAACTACGGCTGGATAGGCGGCTCGGGTGCGTCGGCGGCGCCGGCGAAGCAGTACCAGGCGATGACCGGGCTCGGGACGTTGAAGCACAGCGGCGACTGTGCCAAGGGATTCATGTGGTGCCCGATCGATGATGCCCTGCACAGCAGCTCGATCCTTGTCGAGCTGCCCGACGTGCTCACCCCTGCCGACGTCCAGCTTCACGCACGCGCGCTGCTCGCGGTTGCAGCTGGCAACGCTTCCGGTTGAACCACACGGCTCAGCCGCTCTTCGCGATTCCGGTGAGGACATGAACTGACTGCACGTTTGTGCGCTCACAGGAATCGCCGATGCGATGGCGCAAATCGGGGATGCCTGGATGGGACGGTCCCGTGAGCTGGGCGCCGAGAACCGCTCGAGATCACGGCAGATTTGAGCGCTCGGCGCCCACATCGTCAGGAACTCGTGATCGACCGCGGAGTAAGTTGGAGTGGAGAGTCGTGTCCCGCGACCGGAGTCATGTTGATGAAGCGACGCCAACGATCGGACCACCTTTTCGAGATCGACGTGATCGCTGATGACCCGGAATCCGAACAGCCGAGTGATCAGTCTGCGATCAGCGGTCCTCGCAGGTTCCACTCGCGTGCGCCCGCCGTAGCCGTGGGCGCTGCCGTAGTTGCAGTCTTCGTCTGGTCAGTGATCTCTGTGTCCACCGATGGGACCCCAGCTCGCCCGCCTGCAATCAAGACGGCACAATCCATCCCGGCTCCTCTGGTTGCGGCCGAGTTGTACAACGCTCGACCGGGTGCGGGCACGCTCAAGCGCCTTCTCGAGGCCATCGGTGGTCTCGAGGGCGCCACGATTGCAACCGCATCTGGCGCGTTCGACGTCGTCACTTTCGATCCACGGAACAGCTCGCGACTGCTGGCGGACCACAGGTCGAGCTATGGCACGGCGCAGAATCAAGCCACCAACGAGGTCTGGACGGTGTCGGGTGGCGCGGTGCATCAGAACCCGTGGAAACCGTCAACTGCCTATGACTTCGCGCATTTCAACAGCGACGGCACTGTGACGATGTGGGTTCGCAGTGGCGACCAGTTGGGTTTCGCTCCACGAGTCGCGGAGGTCCTGCGAAACGAAACGACCCTCGTCACGAGGTCAAGCCCGATGTATGCATCCCGATTCGTCGAGGCCGGCAGCAAGGTGTTCGCGCTCACGGGCGACGGTGACTACTACTCGAACCGAACGACCTACGTTGATCTGTTGGTGGATGACGGCGCCGGTCAAAGGGTTTTGGCTGATGGAGCACCGTACGAGTGGATCGACAGCCCGACGGATGGTCTCCTCGTTGCGTACCCCAAGACCGCCGAAGGCCTCACGGCAGTTTGGGATGCCAACACACTTGCGCCTCTGCCTCACCATCTACTCGCCAATCGCGCGTATCAACGACTGGCAGTCAGCGGCGACAGGAAGGTGGCCGTCGGCATCCGCTTCGACGGTCAGTTGGAGCGAATCGACCTTTCGACCGGTAGCACGTCTACACCCTTCGGTTCCGTGGATCCAGCAGGTATTGATCGACCGATCACGCTCAACGAGGACGGAACGATTGCTATCACGGTCGAGGATTTCGGTCTCGTCACGCTGTGGTACGTAGCGGACGGAACACCGATTGCGAAGGTGGCCGGCGACTCCACCCAACCGCGCTTGGTTCGCGCAGACCGCGCTGCGAGTTCTTCTTCGGTGACGGCAGCGGACGCAACCCGGCTCGCGCTCCGAATCGCGGGTTTGCCGACCGAGCCGGTCACGTGGCGGATCATCGACACGACCGTCGAGGGTTGGATCCAACGAGCGTGCCATCTCGCCGGGCGGCCGCTCACGAGTAGCGAACGAGCGGCTCTCGGACTGGCCAATGAAGGCAGTGCCTGCCCGTGACGACATGTCTGGTCAAGTGCTGTCGGGATGGGGAGACTCGAACTCCCGACCCCCTGCTCCCAAAGCAGGTGCGCTACCAACTGCGCCACATCCCGGACCCCGGGAATGCTATCGGGCCAGGTCGGCGACGGCCGTGAGCAATCGGTCGACGTCGGCCTGCTCGACGTAGCGGGAGATGCCGGCGCGGATGACGCCTCCGCTGTCGGCCAGGCCCAGCTGGTCGACCACTTCGACTGCGTAGTTGTGGCCGTCCCACACGGCGATCTTGCGCGCCGCCAACGCCTTCGACGCCTCGGCTGGATGAACGCCCGCGATGGTGAACGCCGCGGTCGGCACACGGTGATCGAGTGTCTGAGATCCCCACACCGTCACGCCGCCGATCGACTGCAGGCCGGCCAGCAGATGACCGAACACCTCCGACTCGGCCGCGGCGACCTGATCCATACCTTCCTCTATGAGGAAGCGGGCGGCCGCCTCGATGCCGGCGATGCCCTCGAAGTTGGGCATGCCCGTTTCCATCCGGCCGGGGCCGTGGTCGATCGCCGGGCGCACCTTGAAGACCGGGAGGCTGTCGAGCAGATCGGGCCGCACCCACAGCACGCCGCTGTGCGGTCCGTACCACTTGTACGGCGACGTGACCAGCGCATCGCAACCGAGCGCGGCGATGTCGATGGCCCGATGCGGGGCGAGGTGCACGGCGTCGACGTACACGTTGGCGCCGACGGCGTGAGCCGCTTCGATGATCGGGGCCAGATCGGGTGTCGATCCGAGCAGGTTCGATGCACCGGGAACAGTGACCCACTTGGTCCGTTCGTCGATCAGCTCGATGACGTTGCCGGGCGGCAGTTGCCCAGTGGCGGGATCGAACGGAGCGAGTACGTGCTCGGCGCCGGCAGCGTCGGCGGCTCGCCTCCACGGGGTGATGTTGGCGTCGTGGTCGAGCCTCGTTCCGACGATCCGATCGCCGGGACGGAGGGTCTCGCTGATCGCCCGCGAGACGGCGAACGTCAGCGATGTCATGTTCGGCCCGAAGACGACGCCGTTCGGATCGGCACCGAGGAACTGACCTACGGCGTCGCGGGTGCGGTCCATCAGCCGCTGGCATTCCTCGGCTGCGGCGAACGGGCCGCCGTTGGCCGCCGTGTTGCCGCTCGCCATCCAGTTGCTCATCGCCGTGATCGCCGAGTCGACCATCTGTGTGCCGGCCGGCCCGTCGAAGCGCGCCCACTCCGGCCCCACCCCGGGAAACCGATGCCGCAGCGACCCGCTCATGGAGTCAGGGGCGTTTGGCGGCTTTGGCCAACCGCTTGGCGGTGCGACCGATCGGCACGATCGTGCGCTGGTCGAGATCGCTGACCTCGACGCCGTTCACGAACGCCACCCGGTACCGCTGCCAGTTGAATCCGTTGGCCAAGATGACCTTGCCGGGGGTTCCCGCGGGCACGCCGGCCTCGAGATCGACCTTGCTCTCGACCTTGTCGCCGATCTTCAGATCCAGCTGATCCGCATGGGGTTTTGCCAGCGCGTGCGGCTTCCAGTAGGTCATCGCCACAGTCTGCCCGATGACAGGGTCGACCGATAGCATCCACGATCTGTGATGAGCACGATCGAACATGTAGAGGAAACCTCCGAGGACGCGCCGGATGCGCCGGCCAAGAAGTTCGTCAAGCTGTCGGTGACGATCGACGAAGCCGAGTTCGATCGCGACATCGACAACGCCTTCAAAGCCATCGCCAAGGAAGTGAAGCTGCCCGGGTTCCGCCAGGGCAAGGTGCCGCGCAAGGTGCTCGAGGCCCGCATCGGGCTGGCGACGGCGCGCGAGCAGGCGCTGCGCGACGCGGTGCCGCACTACCTGGCCGACGCGGTTCGCGAGCACGACATCGACCTCATCTCCACGCCCAACATCGAGTTCACCGGCGGCTCGGAATCCGGTCCGGTGTCGTTCGACGCGATGTGCGAGGTGCGACCCGAGATCACGGTGCCCGGCTACGGCGGGCTGCGCGTCGAGTTGCCGTCGCCCGACGCAACCCAGGCCGATGTGGAAGAGGCCGTCCAGGCCGAGCTGCGTCGCCAAGGCACGTTGGTCGACGTCGATCGTCCGGTGCAGTCGGGCGATCAGGTCACTCTCACGATCGCCGCGACCCGCGACGGCGAACCTGTCCCGGGTCTCAACACCGAGGACTGGCTGTACCAGGTCGGCAACGGATGGGTCGCGCCCGGCTTCGACAACGAGTTGCTCGGGGCAAGCGCCGGCGACGAACTGACGTTCACGGCCACGCCGAACGGCACCGCCGAGCCGGCCGATTTCGTCGTCAACATCTCCAAGGTGCAAGAGAGCGAACTGCCCGAGCTCACGGACGAATGGGTCAGCGAGAACCTCGGCGAGTTCGACACCATCGACGACTGGGAGGCCGCGCTGGCCGAGCGCATCGGCGCCGCCAAGCTCAGCCAGACACGCAACCAGTTCGTCGAGCGCACCACCGCCGCACTGGCCGGGCTGGTCGACATCGAGCCACCGGAGTCGATGGTCCAAGCGGATCTGCAAGGCCGGGTGCAGAACACCGTCCAGCAGTTCCAGGCCCAGGGCATCTCCATCGATCAGTGGTTGCAGGTCACTGGACAAGACGCGGCGAGCTTCGTCGAGACCTTGAAGGTGCAGTCGGAGAAGGCGGTAAAGGTCGACCTGGCGCTGCGTGCGGTCGGCACTGCCGAGGGCATCGAGGTCACCGACGAAGACCTCAACGCCGAATACGCCCGCATCGGCATGCAGGTGCGCCAGAAGCCCACCGAGGTTCGCAAGGCCTACGAGAAGAACGACGCGGTCACCGATCTCACCGCCCAGATCCGCAAGACCAAGGCGCTCGACTGGCTGCTCGAGCACGTCGAGGTCGTCGACGAGGAGGGCCATCCCATCGATCGTGCCCTCGTGATGGGTAAGACTGAAGAGCACGACCACGATCACGGCGACCACGACCATGATCACGACCACGACCACCCGCACGATCACGATCACCCCCACGACCATGATCACGACCACGACCACGAAGGGCACCAGCATGATTGATCCGAAGAGCTACCTGGTCCCCAACGTCATCGAACAGACCAGTCGTGGCGAGAGGGGGATGGACCTCTACTCGCGGCTGCTCAAGGAGAACATCATCTTCTTGCAGACGCCGATCGACGACAGCATCGCCAGCTTGATCTGCGCCCAGTTCATCCATCTCGAGAGCGAGAATCCCGACAAGGACATCAACCTCTACATCAACAGCCCCGGCGGCGACATCACCGCGCTGTTCGCCATCTACGACACGATGCAGTTCATCAAGAACGACATCGCCACGATCTGCCTCGGTCAGGCCGCGTCGGCGGCCGCCGTGTTGCTGGCCGCGGGCACCAAGGGCAAGCGTCTCGCCCTGCCGCACAGCCGCATCCTGCTGCACCAGCCGTACGGCCAGGTCGGCTACGGCCAGGTCACCGATCTCGAGTTGGCGGCCAAGGAGATCCTGCGGATGCGCGACCTTCTCGAGGAGATCCTCTCGCGGCACACCGGCCAGACGATCGAGCGGGTCCACCAGGACACGGACCGCGATTTCGTTATGGAAGCGCAAGAGGCCCTCGCGTATGGCATCATCGACGATGTGATTTCGTCTCGTGATGCTGTCGACCGCACCGGTCCGATCCGCTGAATTCACGATCCGACCGAAAAGGGCGAGAAGGAGACAACCGTGGCGAAATTCGGCGACACCGGTGAACTGCTGCAGTGCTCCTTCTGTGGGAAGTCGCAGAAGCAGGTCAAACGGCTGATCGCCGGGCCGGGCGTCTACATCTGCGACGAGTGCATCGACCTCTGCAACGAGATCATCGAAGAAGAGCTCACCGACAGCAGCGAGATCCGTTTCGAGGAACTGCCCACGCCGCGAGAGATCCGCACATTCCTCGACGACTACGTCGTCGGCCAGGACGAAGCCAAGAAGATCCTCTCCGTCGCCGTCTACAACCACTACAGGCGCATCCAGTACCAACAGGGAACCAGTGTCGGCAGGCGCGACGAGGTCGAGTTGGCCAAGAGCAACATCATGCTGCTCGGGCCCACCGGTTGCGGTAAGACCCACCTCGCCCAGACTTTGGCCCGATTGCTCAACGTGCCGTTCGCCGTCGCCGATGCGACCGCGCTCACCGAGGCCGGCTACGTCGGTGAGGACGTCGAGAACATCTTGCTGAAGTTGATCCAGGCCGCTGACTTCGACGTGAAGAAGGCCGAGACCGGGATCATCTACATCGATGAGATCGACAAGATCGCCCGCAAGAGCGAGAACCCCTCCATCACCCGCGACGTCAGTGGTGAGGGTGTGCAGCAGGCGTTGCTGAAGATCCTCGAAGGTACGGTTGCGTCGGTGCCGCCGCAGGGTGGCCGCAAGCATCCGCACCAAGAGTTCATCCAGATCGACACCACCAACATCTTGTTCATTTGCGGTGGCGCGTTCGCCGGCCTCGAGCAGATCATCGAGAGCCGCATCGGCCACAAGGGCGTCGGGTTCCACGGCACCGTGCGCAGCAAGGCCGACAAGGATCCCGGCGAGTTGTTCGCCAAGGTGTTGCCGGAGGATCTGCTGAAGTTCGGCTTGATCCCGGAGTTCGTCGGCCGCCTGCCGATGATCGGCGCGGTGCGCAGCCTCGACCGCGACGCGTTGATCAAGATCCTCACCGAACCGAAGAACTCGCTCGTGAAGCAGTACCGCAAGGTGTTCGATTTCGAAGACGTCGAGCTCGACTTCACACGTGAGGCGCTCGAGGGGATCGCCGACCAAGCGTTGCTGCGCGGCACCGGGGCTCGCGGGTTGCGAGCCATCCTCGAAGAGGTGCTGCTCAACACGATGTACGACCTCCCCGGGCGCAGCGACGTCGGCACCGTGCTGATCGACGTCGACACGGTGAACAAGAAGGCCGCCCCCACGCTGGTGCCGCGCGAGCCAAAGGCCAAGCGCCCGCGCCGCGAGGCCAGCTGACGCGCCGCCGGCGCGACACCCGGTCAGCATGAGCTACGCCGACGCGCTGGCATATCTCGACGCTCACGCGTCCTACGAGAAGACCGGTCGGATCGAATCGCCGACGATCGAGCGCATGCGCGCGCTCGTCGAGGCGATGGGCGATCCGCAGTTCGCCTACCCCGTCATCCACATCACCGGCACCAATGGCAAGGGTTCGACGTCGCAGATGATCACGCGGCTGCTGATGGCCCACGGTCTCACCGTCGGCACGTACACCAGCCCCCACCTCGAGCGGCCTAACGAACGGATGAGCCGCAACGCCGAGGCGATCAGTGACGACGAGTTTGCCGAGCAGATCGCCGCCGTTGCCGATCTGGAGATGATCACCGGCGTGCGGCCGTCGTACTTCGAGATCACGACCGCCGCGGCGTTCCGCTGGTTCGCCGATCTCGCCGTCGACGTCGGCGTGATCGAAGTCGGTGTGCTCGGCAAGTGGGATGCGACCAACGTGTGCAACGCGCAGGTGGCTGTCATCACCAACATCGGCATGGATCACAACGAGTTCGCCGGCCCCACCAAGGGTCACATCGCCGCGGAGAAGGCCGGTGTCATCAAGCCCGGCAGCCTTGTGGTCGTGGGGGAGACCGATCCCGAACTGCTGCACTACTTCACCGAGGCCGGGGGCGAGAGCGTGCTCGTACGCGGCGAGCACTTCGATGTGATGGAGAACCAGCTCGCGCTCGGTGGCCGCCAACTCGACATGCGCACGCCGACGACGATCTACAGCGATGTGTTCGTTCCGCTGCACGGTCGTCATCAAGGCGACAACGCGATCGTCGCGCTCACCGCGGTGGAAGGGTTCTTCGCCTCACCCGTTTCCGACGACATCGTTCGCGAAGGGTTCGCCGATGTCCGCATGGCCGGACGCTTCGAGGTACTCGGCCATCAACCGTTGGTGATCGTCGATGGCGCGCACAACCCACCTGGCGCCGACTCGTGCGCGCAGGTGTTCTTCGACGACTTCGACCCGGCCGGTCGCAAGACCTTGGTGACGGGGATCCTGAAGAGCCGCGACGCGGCAGAGATGCTGTCCGCGCTGCGCGCCGACGAGTTCGACAAGGTCTTCACGTGCACCGCGCCGACTCCCCGAGGCATGCCCTCTTCCGAAGTTGCCGCTGCGGCCCGGGCGATCGGATGCGACGACGTCGTCGAGTGCGACACCGTCGAGGACGCGTGCGATCGGGCGATCCGCGGTGCCGAGACCGACGACGCGATATTGGTCACCGGCTCCCTGTACGTCGTCGGCGCCGCGCGTCCCCACCTTCGCCGGGTGATCTGAATACCGGCGGACACGCGTTTGACGACTCACGCCCGCATGCCGGGGCGCAAACGTCAAACGCAAGATCAGGAAGGTGGCGTTTGTGAGTTGGCGCCCACCCGAGGGGCCGGAGTCGTCAAACGCTTCGCAGAGCGCGGCGAGGGAAGCGCCAGCGACGAGCCCGCACAAGGCGCGAGGAGAAAGCGACCAAAGGGAGCGGACGACGAGCCCGCTAGCTTTACGGCCCATGTCTGATCGCACCCTCGTACTGTTGAAGCCCGACACCGTCGAACGCCGTCTCGTCGGGGAGGTGTTGCGACGCTTCGAGGCGAAGGGTCTGACGATCGTGGCGCTCGATCTGCGCACGCTCGACGAGGACACGTTGGCCCGGCACTACGAGGAGCATGTCGGCAAGGGGTTCTACGCAGATCTGGTCGCGTTCATGAGCCGCGGACCGGTCGTGGCGTTGGTGCTCGAAGGTCCGGAGGACACGTGGGAAGTGGTGCGCAACATGATGGGTGCCACCAATCCGCGCAAGGCCGCGCCGGGCACCGTTCGCGGCGATCTCGGCATCTTGTTCACGGAAAATCTGGTGCACGGCAGCGACTCTCTGGAGTCGGCGCAGCGCGAGATCGGCATTTTCTTCCCGAATCTGTAACAATCCGGCGCTCCGCTACACTGGCCGGACCTGCGCCGGCCCGGCGCAAACAGTTTTGTGCACGGTCAGCTGGACGGTGCGGAGGTAGCGATGGCCCGTAACAACCCACTAGCGATCGGTCGGGATCTTGCCATCGATCTGGGCACGGCCAACACGCTGATCTACTCGCGCGGCCAGGGGATCGTCCTCAACGAGCCGTCGGTCGTGGCCATCGACATCGGCGATGGTCGCCCGGTCGCCGTCGGCCTCGAGGCCAAGCGGATGATGGGCCGCACGCCCGGTCGCATCAAGACCATTCGTCCTCTGAAGGACGGCGTCATCGCCGACTTCGAGGTGTGCGAGAAGATGCTGCGCTTCTTCATCCAGAAGGTGCACGCCAGCCGGTGGAGCAAGCCGCGCATGGTCATCTGCGTGCCGTCCGGCATCACCGGCGTCGAGCAACGCGCCGTGCAGGACGCCGCCGAATACGCGGGTGCCCGGAAGCCCGTGCACATCATCGAAGAGCCGATGGCTGCAGCCATCGGGTCCGACATGCCGGTGCACGAACCCAGCGGCAACATGATCGTCGACATCGGCGGCGGCACCACCGAAGTCGCCGTCATCTCGCTCGGCGGCATCGTCACCGCCCAGTCGGTGCGCGTCGCCGGCGACGAACTCGACGACGCGATCATGCAATACGTCAAGAAGGAGTTCTCCTTGGCCATCGGCGATCGCACGGCCGAGGAGATCAAGATCCACATGGGTTCGGCGTGGCCGCTCGACGAAGAGTTGACCGCCGACATCCGCGGTCGCGACCTCATCAGCGGTCTGCCGCGCACCGTGCCGCTCACCACCGAGCAAGTGCGCGAGGCGCTGGCCGAGCCGTTGTCGGCGATCGTCGACGCGGTGAAGACGACACTCGACAAGACGCCGCCGGAGCTCGCCGCCGACATCATGGAACAAGGCATCATGGTCACTGGTGGGGGCGCTCTGCTGGCCGGGATCAATCGACGACTCGCCCACGAAACCGGTATGCCGATCAAGGTCGCCCACGACCCGCTGTACAGCGTCGTGATCGGCTCGGGACGGGCACTCGAGAACATCGACGCGATGCGCGGACTGATGTCGCTCGGCGGCGACGACTAGACCACGCAGGCCCTTCATGTTGTCGAGATTGAGCCGCCGCCGCGTAGTTGTGCTGCTCATTTTGACGTCGCTGCTGCTGATCACGCTCGATCGGCGCGGCAACAACGCCATCATCGACAAGGCCCGACAGGCGTTCGCCGTCGTGCTGCGGCCCTTCGACGTCGCCGCCGACGCGGTCTCCAAGCCGATCGCCAACGCCTGGTACGGCATCACTCACTACGACGACGTGAAGGACGAGAACGAAGCCCTGCGCGACCAGTTGGAGAACCAGAAGGGCGCCGAGATCGAGGCGCAGACCGCGATCACCAAGTACTACGAACTGCTCAAGCTGTATCGCCTCAACTCGGTGCACAACTACAAGAGCGTGTTCGCTCAGGTGGTCGGTGAGGCACCGAGCAACTTCCAGAACACGGTCGAGATCACGGTCGGAACCCGCGATGGCATCGCCGTCGGCATGCCGGTCACCGATGGC
>Ga0207648_10003543_pt1 | contig 16330 bp, 13 predicted proteins | sample KBSMisM32_FD_184310 | JGI IMG/M metagenome (GOLD analysis project Ga0207648, IMG submission 184310) | Miscanthus rhizosphere microbial communities from Kellogg Biological Station, Michigan, USA - KBS Miscanthus M3-2 (SPAdes) (version 2) | ecosystem: Host-associated > Plants > Roots >...
GGGGCGCGCGGATTTGAACCGCGGACCCCCTGCGCCCAAGGCAGGTGCGCTACCAGGCTGCGCTACGCCCCGACTGTGAAGAAACCTTCGCTTCGATTATAGCCGACCTCTTCATCTCGCCGGCGCCCTCCCGGATGCCGGAGGTCTGAGGTCCGACGCCCGACGCTTGCCGCCTGAGGTCTCTTCTCAGGCCCAATCCAGTGCTCCGTTTACGTTCACGGCGTATAATTCGCACTGGACCATGCTGACTCCGCGTTATGCCCTGGTGGCCTACGTAAGAAATCCCGTCGGGGAATTTGTCGAACGCCTGCGCCGCCAGCTGCACCCCGAACTCCCTCATCTGGCAGCTCATCTGACCGTGCTTCCGCCTCGCCTGCTGCAAGGGACGGAGCGCTCGGCGCTGGAAATGCTGGAAGAAACCTGCAGCCGGGTGCCGCCTTTTACGGTGACGCTGGGCGAGGTCGAGACCTTCATCCCGCGCACGCCCACGGTCTTTATCCGCGTGGGCAACGGCTCCTACCGCATGCGTGAACTGCACGAACAGCTCAACACCAAGGCCCTGGCCGCCCAGGAAGAGTGGCCTTACATGCCTCACCTGACCATCATAAAGATGAGTGCCGAAGCCCAGGCGCAGCAGGCTTATCGCATTGCTTTTGAGCGCTGGAGCCACTTCGAGTGCAGCCGCGACATCCAGGTAAGCGAACTGACCTTCGTGCGCGAAGACGAGCAGAACTGCTGGGTCGATCTGGCCGGAGTCCCACTGGGCGGGCAACTGGTGTCGTAGGGCGGGCGGACCGCGGACCTCGCGCGTCGGACTTCGGACTTCGGGAAAATCGACCCACCGATTTCGCGGATTTGCACGGATCAACATCGACAATTTCGTCTCTTCATTGTCTGGCTCATCTTTTTTGCCTTATCCGTGTGAACCCGTGAAATCCGTGGCTTTGAATTTCAGACCTTTGAGGGCCGAAGTCCGGCGTCCGGCGCCCCCTTTCAACCTCCGAAGTACATGGCCTTCCCGTCTATTGCCAAGGTCGCATTCAGGGCGTACATAGGATGTGGGGTTGCTGCGTAAAGCCGCTGCCCGCGCGGGTTTCAGGACACCACAGCCAGGAGGCTTATGCAGACAGGAGTTTACGGGTCCGGCTATCTCGGGACGGTGGTTTCAGCCTGTCTGGCCGACTTTGGAACTCCGGTAACCTGCTGCCACCCCGATAGTACCCGCATGGTCGAGATGGCCCAGGGCAATGTGCCCTTTTTCGAAAAGAACCTGACCGAAGTCATCAAGCGTAATGTGCGTTCCGGGCGCCTGGCGTATTCCACCGACATGGAATCCTTCGCCAGAAAGGCCCAGGTGATTTTTCTGGCTGAGGACACGCCGCAGCATCTGGCCGACCTGGCCGTGCGGATTGCCCGCCTGGCGCCCAAGCCTCCCATTCTGACCATCATGACGCCGGTGCCGGTGGGTACCGCGACCAGCGTAGAGAAACGATTGAAGGACGCCGGATTGAAGGCGACCATCGTGTCGCAGCCGGTATTTCTTACTCCGGGCTGCGCGGTCGAAGATTTCAACTGGCCTGACCGGATCATTCTGGGTACGTCCGTCAACGACGCGGTGCTGGCGTTGAAGCAGATTCTCCATCCCCTGGTGATGCGGGGGGTTCCGGTGATCGTGACCAATCACGAAACCGCGGAGCTGGTGCGGGAATCGGCCACGGCCTTTGTCGCCACCAAGATTTCTTTCATTAATGAGCTCTCAAGCCTGTGCGAGAAGGTGAACGCCGATGCGGTCAGCCTGGCCATGGCGCTGGGCCTGGACAAGAAAATCGCTCCGCGCTGCCTGCAACCCGGGGCGGGCATGGGCGGAATCTTCGCCGAGTCGGACATGGAGTCGCTGGCCGAACTGGCTCGCGCCAAGGGAGTCTCGCTCAAGATTTTGAGCGCGGCGCGAGAGGTGAATCTCAGCCTGGCCGACCGCATTGTGGACAAGATTTCAACCATTGTGCAATCGGTGCAGAACAAAGACGTGGGGATTCTCGGCCTGGCTTTCAAACCCAATACCAACTCGGTGGCTGGATCATCCTCGCTGCGCCTGGCGCAGAATCTGGTTGCGAGGGGCGCGCGGGTCCGGGCTTACGACCCGGTGGCCATTCCGGACGCACGCATCGAACTGAACGGCACGGTCCACTACTGCGAAACGCCTTACGCAGCAGCCGAGGGCATGGACGCGCTGGTAGTCGGCACCGGCTGGCCCGAGTTCCGCAGCCTTGATTTCGATCGCATCAAACACCTGCTGAAGCGCCCCGTGATTGTGGATACGAAAAACCTCCTCGACTCAACCCGCCTGCGCGCCATGGGATTCCAGTATGTCGGCGTCGGCCGGCACTAGGCTTATTTCGCTCGTCTGCACAACCCTCCCCGCGCCTCTGACAGCTCTCACCCCAGTTGCTATAATCGAGGAGAAACGGTGGGAGTAGCTCAATTGGTAGAGCACCGGACTGTGGCTCCGGACGTTGCGGGTTCAATCCCCGTCTCCCACCCCAGGTTTTGCTCTTAAATGTTTTGAAATCCAATGGTTGTGTGGCTGACACTCCCTTCGACTTCGCTCGGGTCTGTCCGCCGCTTCTGATTTTGTTTTGATTCCTGCTGCAGTTTCTGACGGCCCATACAAAAATCAACTTCAACGACGTCGGACAAGAGTGTCTGACGCACACGGTGGGCGCGATATACTGCGGCATCTCATGGCCAACATTCTCTATGGAGTAAATGGCGAGGGGTCAGGACATTCGACCAGGGCGCAGGAAGTGATTTCGCACCTGATCGGCAGGGGACATACTGTCCACGTCGCGTCTTTTGATCGCGGGCTGCGCAATCTGCGGGAAAAATTTGAAGTGACCGAAATCTACGGTTTGCGGCTGACCTACGTGAACAACCAGGTCAGGTACGGACGCACGCTGACCCGGAACCTGCTTTCGGTGCGGCAGCGTGCGAAGAGCATTGCGCTGCTGTCCGAACAGGTTGAAGAATGGAAAATCCAGGTAGTCATCACCGATTTTGAACCACTTACCTGCCACGTGGGCCACCACCTGCGCTTGCCTGTCATCTCGATCGACAACCAGCACTGCCTTACCAACACCGACGTGACCTATCCCAGGAAGCACCGGCGCGACGCTGCCGTGGCGAAGCTGGTGACGCGGATCATGACTCCGCGGGCGGATGCGTATCTGGTGACTTCGTTCTTTGAGGCGCGAGTCAAGCGTCCGCGCACGTTTCTGTTTCCTCCGATCCTGCGCGAGCAGGTACTCAAGGCCGCCCCCACGACCGGCGAGCATGTGCTGGTTTATGTAACTTCTCCGGCGCCGGCGCTCGCCAAACTGTTGGGTTCGGTGCGCTGTTCATTCGTCGCCTATGGTTTCGGGCGTGAAGGACAGAGCGGCAACGTGATCTACAGAAAGCCGGCCATGGACAAGTTTTTGGAGGACTTAGTCAGTGCAAAGGCAGTTATCGCCAATGCCGGGTTTTCTCTTCTGACCGAGGCGCTTCACCTGGGGAAGCCGTACCTGGCAATACCAATCGAACATCAGTTTGAACAGATCTTTAACGCATACTGGCTCGACAAGATGGGATACGGAACCTATTGGGACGAGCTGAACAAGGAACGGGTGGAGTCGTTTCTCTATAACCTGCCGGGTTACCGTGAGCGCCTGAGGACGTATCCGCGGCGGGGAAATGCGGCACTGCTGGAAAAACTCTGTAAGCTTATCGCCCAGTACGCGCCGGCGCGCACCGGGAATGCGGGGCGGAGGGGTAAGTGAAGGCGGATCAATCCCGGCCGACCGAACCGGCGGTTGTTTCCCAGCGAAACATCATCTTTGAAGCGGCAGCGTTCACCAGCCTGATGGTTGCGGTGCTTTCGCTCTTTCTGTTCGCGTGGATCGCGGATGGTGTCGCGCACGACCGGACGGCCGGCCTTGATCTCGCGATACGGAACCAGGTTCATGCCTACGCCTCTCCCTCTCTCACCAAGGCAATGATTTTCATTTCGTTTCTGGGCGGGGACGGACTGACCGCAGCCTCGATCCTCTCGGTGCTTGCGTTCCTCGTCTTCCGCTGGAGGCGGGAGGCGGTGTGGATGGCCGTTACCATACTGGGCGCGGTCGTGCTGGACTTGAGCCTGAAATATGCCTTCCATCGGCCTCGCCCTGTCCCGTTTTTCGTGCCCGTGCCCTATACCTACAGTTTTCCCAGTGGGCACTCCCTGTTTTCATTCTGCTTCTATGGCGTGCTCGCGGGCTTACTGGCGGGACGCATGCAGTCCCGGCTGGGGCGCATCCTAGTCTGGACTCTGGCTGCTCTTCTGGTGGCAGCCATTGGCCTTTCACGGATTTACCTGGGGGTGCACTATCCCAGCGATGTGATTGCGGGATATCTTGCAGCGGCTCTCTGGGTAAGTACTCTGCTTGCTCTGGATCGCGTGAGGAAAGAGCGGAAGAGCTCACCCGACCCGGGTGCTTAGCTGAATCGGCTTTCGGAGAAGATTCTATGGATTCAGCCACGCACCGTCGAGCAAATGAGTCCGAAAGTGCGGCGGGCAATGGGGTCCTGCGGTGGACTGGTCTGATCGTCCTGTTCCTGCAGGGCTTGGTCCTGACCTGCTTTTCATTCGCGGCGGAGCCGCTTCCCCCAACCCATGTTGACGATTTCAATGGGCGCCCGCGCGTGGTCATCATGAGCGACATCGGCAACGAGCCGGATGATCAGATGTCGTTCGTTCGCCTGCTCCTGTACTCGAATGAATTTGAGATTGAAGGAATCGTTGCCACAACCTCTACCTGGCAGAAGAGTGCGGTGCATCCTGAAACCATGCATGCCCTGATCGAAGCCTATGGGAAGGTGCGGTCCAATCTTCTGCTGCACGCCAAGGGGTGGCCGACCGCAGAGGAGCTTGACGGCCGAGTATTCACCGGGCAGCCAGGATACGGATTGGCCGCCATCGGCGCCGACAAGATGTCGGCGGGCGCGGAGGCGATCATACGGGCGGTTGACCGCGACGACGCTCGGCCGTTGTGGATTTGCATCTGGGGCGGGGCCAACACCCTGGCGCAGGCGCTTTTGCATGTACGCGCCACCCGAACGGCCGGCGAGGCGGACAGATTCGTCGGAAAGATGCGGGTCTATTCCATCACTGATCAGGACGATACCGGCCCATGGATCCGGCGGGAATTTCCTAACCTGTTCTACATCGTTCAGCCTTCAACCCAGAAGGGAGACGACTACTACTACGCGACCTGGACGGGCATCAGCGGCGACGTTTACTACCGCAATGGCGCGGGCGCAGACTCTACCATCGTCACCAACGAGTGGCTGGACGCGAACATCCGCAGCAAGGGGCCGATGGGAAAACTGTATCCCAGGTTTGCTTTCATCATGGAAGGCGACACGCCTTCTTTTCTGGGGCTGATCGACAACGGTCTGAACGCTTATCGCCGCCCCGACTGGGGCGGGTGGGGAGGCCGCTACATTTACCGGCAACCATACGGCGAGACGCATGCCATCTGGACGCAGGGCGGCAACACGTTTTCGCGGGTCACGTCGCAGGACACGGTGGCGGGCGTGGATGGCAGAGAGTACACCTCCGACCAGGCAACCATCTGGCGCTGGCGCGAAGCTTATCAAAACGACTTCGCAGCGCGAATGGACTGGACCGTTAAGGATTACAGTCATGCCAATCATAATCCGCTGGTGGAAGTGAATGGCCAGGCCAGAACGGCTCCCCTTCTGATCGATGCCGAAGTCGGCAAGCCGGTTCTGCTGGATGCAAGCCAGAGCCGCGATCCGGACGGCCAGGGCCTGCATTACCACTGGTTTCATTACGGCGAAGCAGGAAGTACAGATGCAAACCTGGCCTCCGTCACCATCAGCGGCGCCGACACGGCAAAAGCCACGGTGACGGCGACCGGGGTTTGCCGTCCGCAATGGCTGCCTCGGGGGCAATGCCTGGGGAATGGGACAGCGCACATCATCCTGGCGGTCACAGACGATGGATCACCGCGGCTGACTTCTTACCGGCGCGTGATTCTGACGGTGCACTCTGGAAGCACTCGTTAGATAATCACCCACCCTGTCGCAAAGTACGCGACGAGGGTGGGGCACCCCGGTGCTCAACACCCCGGCGCTCAGGAAGATATATTCGGCGCGCACCGATCGTTGTTAGACTACGTCGCGGCCAGACTACTGGAGCGTCCTGATGAATCCCAAGTTCTCACTGCTGGCGGAATTGGTTGCCGAGTTTCTCGGAACCTTTGTGTTGATCATGTTTGGGACGGGTGTGGTCGCGATGGTGGTGCTGTTTCCCACCCAGACGCCGGGCGAGGTGATTCACGGCGGTTACACCAACATCACTTTGGGCTGGGGGCTGGGCGTGACCATGGGGATTTACGTCGCCGGAAAAATCTCGGGGGCGCACCTGAATCCCGCCGTCACTCTGGCGTTCGCGGTTTTCAGAGGATTTCCCTGGCGGAAAGTTCTGCCGTACTCGATGGCGCAAACTGCCGGAGCATTCGTGGCCGCTGCGCTGGTGTATCGAAACTATTTACCTGCGTTCCACCGGGTGGACCCGCAGCTGGAAAAAACGGCGGGCATCTTCACTACCTTCCCTGCATTTCCCAACTTGCCGCAAGCTGGGTTTCTGGACCAGGTCATCGGCACGGCGTTGCTGCTGCTTCTGGTCTTTGCGATTATTGATGAATTCAACATGCCTCCGGGATCGAACCTGGCGCCAGTGATGATTGGACTGGTGGTGGTGGCCATCGGTATGAGCTTTGGGGCAATGCACGGATATGCGATCAATCCAGCGCGTGATTTTGGTCCCCGGTTGTTCACGGTGCTGGCCGGGTTTCGCAATAACGGCATTACCGACGGGAGCCAGGCGTGGTGGGTGCCGGTTGTGGCGCCGCTGGTGGGTGGAGTGATCGGCGCGGCGGTGTATGACTTCGGCATCCGGCGGTTCCTGCTGCGTTCTTCCTAGTGTTGTCTCGAAAATATGTGGATTATCGAAATGTAAGCGACGCGGTCGAGTGGGCCGAAACAGCAGGTCCCCATTCGACTCCCCCTCGTGTGCATTCGGAGTTCGCTCAGGGCAGGCTCTCCACTGCGCTCGCTCCGCTCCGGTCGGGATGACAGTCGATGAATAAATACATCATCGCCATGCTGGTGGGAAGTCTGCTTCTGGGGGGGTTGCTCGCACTCCCACAAGTCCTCAGCCGCTCCCGTCAACGCGGTCCCAGCGCGCACCACGCTTTTCGATGGGGCAACGCTCCAGGGCTGGAGCGGCAATCCCGCGATCTGGTCTGTAAAGGACGGCGCCATCCACGGCGTTACGGATCACGGCGGCCAGCTTATTCTTACCGCCGGCGATTACGCCGACTTCCGGCTGACTCTGAAGTCACGGCTGGTCAGCGAGAAGAACCACCTGGGAGTTTGCTTCTGGGGAACGCGCATGGCCGATTGGGGGTATGGGAACTGCATCCTCGTCATTCCGCCGAGTGGCGGGATGTGGGACTATCACCCGGGCAAGAAGGGCCCGGCGCGCGAAAAACTACCCCATCCCGATTTTGATCCACATGTCTGGCATGAAGCCGAAATCCTGGCGCACCTTAAAACCGGCACCATCCGGATGGCGGTCAACGGCGTGGAGGTCACGCGCTACACCGACGAGGATCCCACGCGCTTGCGCAAGGGGCCGATCGGCCTGCAGATTCACACCGGCGCGTCCGAGGTCGAGTACAAGGACCTGGTCGTCGAAGTCGATCCCAAGGAGGACCGCCTCATGACCCTCAAGCCAGCGCAGTAGAGTAGTGCGTCGGGAAATAGTGAGCGCCAGATGTTGCGCCTCGATCCGCATGATCTGTGGCGTTCGGCAAGCAGGTCAAAGGCTTCAACCACAGAGGACACAGAGGATCACAGAGGTGTAGGCGGCGATTCATAAATGTCGTCGGTCTTGATGCACTACACCAGAGTGAGGCGCCAGGCTTTAGAATCCCGGCGCAAAGGTGTAGCCCAGCGATACTCCAAAGCGGGTCGCGTAGGGCGAACTGAATTCAAAATTGTTGTGAATCATGTAGAGGTGAGCTTCCGGGCGAACAAAGAAATGGCCGTGAAAGTAGTAGCGGAAGCCGCCGCCGATGTGACCCATGAAGTGATTGCTGCTGACGAAGTCGGTACAAGTGATGGCGCCGCAATTAATGGTTCCCGTGTAGAAACGAAGGCTCTCCCAGCCGATGCCGGCCATCACTTCAGCGGCCGCGTGCGGGCCCAGCTTGGGAGCGTAGATCCCGTTAAAGTCATAGAAAAGCGGACGGTAGGGTTGGAAGCCTGCATAAAGGTTCCGACTGCCCCTCCAGGCCAACTCGCCGCTGACTCCCAGAGGCCCTTTCAAAAGCAGGTCCGCGCTGAAGACCGGGTAGGCTCCGCCGGTCAGTGACACCGGGTTGTGGTCTCCCGAGGCGCTCGATGCCGAAGGCGCGGTGAGCGTGCCCACGCCAATTGCGACATCAAACTGCTGCGCATGAACCGAACCGATGATGAGGAAAGGGACAAGCAGGACCGCGAGTAAACTGAGCTTTCTCAAGTGACCCTCCGGGGCGATATGCACTTTAGATGCAATGGGCTGCCCGGGTGTAAGTGAAAAAAATTGTAATCAGCCCGCCAGCTGCCCCGCAATCCTCAAAAATGAAAGGCTGCCCAGTCCCTGCCAGCAATCGTTTGCATCTATAATGCGGCACCGGGAATCAAGTTAATCTACTGCCCTGGCTATGTTCTGTTTCTCAGGATATGGAAGACCATAAACCTCGCTGTTTATCAGTAAATGGAATTGCCGTTTCGACCGCTGTCATTCTCTGTTTGTTCGCGTTGTGCCCGGGAAAAGCGCCAGCACAAAGCAGCAACGGTTACTCCGGTACGAACTCGGAGTCCGCTCCCGCAGCGTCTATAAAGATCACGGCTCCCTCAAACCAGAACCCGTTCGGGGGCAGCGTCGCCCAGGGGACGGTCAAGCCGGAAGTCATGTCGCTTACTTTCCAGGATGCGATTGACCTTGGCCTGAAAAATAACCTCGGGGTGCTGCTGCAGAGCTACAGCTCCATCGCCGCCCGCGGGGAGAAATGGAAGGAACTGAGCGAGCTTCTCCCCAACGTCAGCGGCGCGGTCAGCGTAAATGTGGTGCAGGACAATCTGGCTGCCCGCGGGCTGCGCTTCCCCGGATTTCCCACGGTGATTGGGCCCTACGGATTTACTGACGCGCGGGTGTACCTTACCCAGTCGATCCTGAACCTTAAAGCTCTCAACCGCGAGCGCGGAGCAGTGGAAAACGAGAGGGCCGCGCAATACAGCTACAAGGACGCCCGCGAGCTGGTGGTGCTGGCGACCGGTAACGCCTATCTGCAGGCGCTCTCGGGCGCGGCGCGGGTGGAAACCGCGGAAGCGCAATTGGAAAGCGCGCAGGCGTTGTACGGCAAGGCCACCGACCAGCAGAACGCGGGGCTCAGCCCCGCCATTGATACGCTTCGCGCCCGGGTGGAATTCCAGAACCGGCAGCAACAGCTGATCGTGGCGCGCAACGACTATGCAAAACGGAAACTGGCCCTGGTGCGCGCCATCGGGCTGCCGACGGGACAGGAAATCGCCCTCATATCCAAGGCACCGTACGACCGCCTGGCCACGGCCGGTATTGAGGCCAGCCTGCAGCGCGCCTATGCTTCCCGCTCGGATTATCTGGCGGCGGTGCAACAGGTGCGGGCCGCGGAACACTATCGCAAAGGGGCCACGGCGGAGCACTATCCCACATTGGATTTGCTGGCCGACTATGGCGACCTGGGAATCAACTTCGGGAACTCGCACGGGACGTACAGCGTGAGCGGGCGGTTGAACATCCCTATTTTTCAGGGAGGTAAAGCTCACGCCGACGTGCTGCAGGCCGACGCGACCCTGCGCCAGGCCCGCGCCCAGTTGGACAATTTGCGGGGCCAGATTGAATATGAGGTGCGTACTGCCTTGCTGGACATTGCGGCGGCGGACGAACAGGTTGAAGTCGCGCGCAGCTCGGTGGATCTGGCAGAGCAGACGCTGATTCAGGCCCGCGACCGATTTTCCGCCGGGGTCACTGACAACCTGGAGGTGGTCGAGGCACAGCAGACCGTCGCCTCGGCCCATGAAAGTTATATTTCAAGCCTGTACGCTCACAACCTGGCCAAACTTGAACTGGTGCGGGCCATGGGATACGCAGAGCAGGGCGTAAGGCAATATCTGAGTGGCAAGTGATATGGAACACACTACAACGACAACCGTGCATGACACGCCTGCAGTTGAAACCCGGGAGCATCCTCCCTTGCCGGCTTCGGAGAGGGACCTTCGCTGGAAGCAAGCTTCGCGCAATCCCCGCTTTCGCCTGGCCCTGATCGTAGGCGGAATTGTGCTGCTGGTGGCCGGATTTTTTCTGTGGCGCTACCTGGGCAGCTACGAGTCCACCGATGACGCACAGATCGACGGCCATCTCAATGCGATCAGCACCCGGGTTACCGGACACGTCATCAAGCTTCTGGTGAACGACAACCAGTTTGTGGAGGCGGGCACGCCGCTGGTCGAGATCGATCCCAGGGACTACCAGGTGGCGGTGGCGAAGGCCAGTGCGGCTTACCGCGATGCCGAGGCGACGGCGGAATCGCTGCAGGCAAATGTTCCGATCACGTCGGTGAATACCGACAGCCAATTGTCGGCGTCTCAGGCGGATGTAGAGGGCGCGCGGGCTGGGGTTTCGGTGGCGCGTCAGCAACTGGAGGCGGCGCGGGCACAGTTGGAGCAGGCCATCGCTAATGACATCAAGGCGCAGAACGATGTCGGTCGCTACAAGCAGCTGGTGGACAAGCAGGAAATTTCCCATCAGCAGTATGACCAGGCGGTCGCCGCGGCCCGCTCCAGCGCCGCGGGAGTTGCTGCCGCCCGGGCGTCGGCCGTGGCCGCCGAGCAGATGGTTTCTCAGGCCCAGGCCAAGCGCGAGCAGGCCGAAGCCAATCTGCGATCCGCAGGGACCGCGCCGCAACAGATGTCCGCCACTCGCGCGCGCGCCCAGGCCGCTGTGGCCCAGGCCCAGCAAAAGAAGGCCGAGTTGGACCAGGCCAACCTGAATCTGCAGTACACGCGGCTGGTGGCTCCGGTGAGCGGAATCGTCAGCAACCGGTCAGTCGAAGTCGGCCAGAATGTTCAGATCGGCCAGGAGCTGATGAAGATCATCAACCTTGACGACATCTGGGTGACCGCCAACTTCAAGGAAGACCAGCTGCGCTACATGCGGCCCGGACAACGGGCGACGATTTCAGTGGACGCTTACGGAAAGAAGTACAACGGGCACGTGCAAAGCATCGCGGGAGCCAGCGGGGCGCTGTTCAGCCTGCTTCCCCCGGAAAATGCCACCGGCAATTACGTGAAGGTGGTACAGCGCATTCCGGTGAAGATTACGTTTGATCCGGGAGAGACCAAGGAACATATTCTGCGGCCGGGAATGTCGGTCGAGCCCAAGGTCTGGGTCAGATGAGTAGGGTCAGATGAGTTCGGCCGCTCTGACCGCGGACGGCTCGGCCCTGCCGCGCCCGGCCGTCAACCCCTGGGTCATCGCGCTGGCGGTCACGCTGGCCACGTTCATGGAGGTGCTGGATACCAGCATCGCCAACGTCGCGCTTCCGCACATCGCCGGCAACCTTTCCGCCGGCACCGACGAAAGCACATGGGTTCTGACTTCCTACCTGGTTTCAAACGCCATCGTCCTGCCGCTTAGCGGCTGGATTTCTTCCATCATTGGACGCAAGCGTTTTTACATGAGCTGCGTGGCCATCTTCACCATCAGTTCTTTCCTGTGCGGGCTGGCGCCGAACCTGGGCATGCTGATTCTGTTCCGCGTACTGCAGGGCGTGGGGGGCGGCGGCCTGCAGCCCAGCGAACAGGCCATCCTGGCGGACACGTTTCCTCCCGCGAAACGCGGCATGGCCTTCGCCGTCTATGGCCTCGCGGTGGTGCTGGCGCCAGCCATCGGCCCCACTCTGGGCGGTTGGATCACGGACAACTTCACCTGGCGCTGGATCTTCTTTCTGAATATTCCCGTCGGCATTCTTTCCCTGATCTTGACCTCGCGCCTGATCCAGGACCCGCCCTTCATGCAGCGCAAGAAGCTTTCGGAAACGAAAATCGATTACATCGGGCTCGGCCTGGTGGCGGTGGGCCTGGGCGCGCTGCAGATTGTCCTGGATAAAGGCCAGCGCGAGGACTGGTTCGAATCGCACTTTATCGTGGTACTGGCGGTCATCGCGGCGGCTTCCCTGCTGTTTCTCATCTACTGGGAGTGGACGCGCAAGGACCCGGTCATCGACCTGCACCTGTTCACCAACCGGACCTTTGCGGCTTCCAATCTGCTGATGTTCATGCTGGGGTTTGCCCTTCTGGGCAGCACCGTGCTGCTCCCACTCTTCATGCAGACCCTGCTGGGCTATACCGCTGAACAGGCCGGACTGGCGCTCTTGCCGGGCGGCTTCAGCCTGATGCTGCTGATGCCGCTGGTGGGCTTTCTGCTTTCCCGTTACGACGCCCGCAAGCTGATGGTGTACGGGCTGGTGGTGCTCTCCTTCTCTCTGTTTCACATGACCAACTTCAACCTGGGAATTGATTTCCGGACGGTGGTGTACGCCCGCATGATCCAGACCATGGGCCTGGCCTTCCTGTTCATCCCTATCAACACCGCGGCCTACGCGTTCCTGCCCAAGGAGAAGAACAATGCGGCCTCGGGGCTGATGAACCTGGCCCGCAACATCGGAGGGAGTGTAGGCATCTCGATTGTGACCACCATGCTCGACCGCCGGTCGCAATATCACATCGCCCGGATGTCGAGCCATCTTTCGCCCGCCAACCCGCAGGTCCAGTCCACGCTTCAGGGCATGGCGCAAGGGCTCGAGGCCCGGGGATTTTCCCCTGCGGACGCCATGCATAAGGCCTACGCCTTGTTGCAGGGCAATGTCTTTCGACAAGCCGGGATGCTGGCCTACATTGACAACTTCTGGCTCCTGGGAGTAGCTATTCTAGTGATGGTTCCGTTGGTCTTTCTGATGAAACGCCCACCCACCGGCGGCGAGATGGCGGTCCACTAGGCAATGCGTTTTGTGAGCTTGTGGAGAGGGAAGAGTGGTCGGAAGGGCACGGCTTCAGCCGTGCCACAAGGACATCGTATCTCGCGGCTTCAGCCGCCGAGGGCCGCTGTCCACTTTTGTGCGGAAGTTATCGCGTCCAGCGGAAAGGCCAACCCCAGGGGCTGAAGCCCGCTCCGGAACGGACGTGATGGCACGGCTGAAGCCGTGCCCTTCCCGTAACCCATCGGGAAGGCCATTTAGCAGAGGAGGCACCGTGTTTCGAGTGATCACGGTCGAGCGGGAATTCGGAAGCGGCGCCGCGGAAATTGCCCGCCAAATCGCCCAGCGCCTGGGCTGGAAGCTCTGGGACCAGGCCCTCACCGAAGAGATTGCCCGCGAAGCCCACGTTGACCGCTCTGCCGTCATGTACTGCGACGAGCGCCTGGACAGCACCTTCCACCGCCTGGCCAAGACGTTCTGGCGGGGCAGCTACGAACGCAGTATGCCCTTCAAGGGCACCGAACCCTTCGATACTGACCGCTTCGTTGCGATCGGGCAGGAAGTAATGACCCGTGTGGCTACGGCCGGAAACTGCGTGATCGTGGGTCGGGGCGCTCCTTATTTTCTGCGCGAGCTTCCGGATGTGTTCCACGTATTCCTCTACGCACCGCGGTCAGAAAAACTGCGGCGCCTGCGGCAGATCGGGCATAGTGACAAGGAAGCCGAAGAACTGGTCGATACCGTGGACCGGGATCGCATCGAATTTGTAAAACACTACTTCGGCGCCGACTGGCCCACCCGCTGTCTTTACCACATGATGATCAACACCGCCGTCGGGGATGAAATCGTCATTTCAACGGTGCTCGATACCATGCGGCTGCTGGAACAACCGGTGACCGCCGGAGGAGCAGCCTCCCAACTTGAAAAGTGCCCGTAACCCTTTGGTAATACTGGGTTGCACCTTTTCCGTTGCACTTTAACACCACTGAAATATCTTCTGGATTAGGATCGTGGCAGGGAAAGTTCTGCGGAGGCCTCGAGGATGGGAGCGGCCCGGATTCCACAACACGCGCTGCCGTTGCAGGTGGCAGCGGTCTGCTATCGCCGGCGCGGTGCCTCGATCGAGTTCCTGCTGGTAAACACGAACGGCGGCGGCAAGTGGACGTTTCCCAAGGGCGACCCCGAGTCTGATCTCTCCCATGGACAGGCGGCGGAACGCGAAGCCCACGAAGAAGCCGGCGTCCGCGGCCGCATTGACTCCCGGCATTTCTGCCTCTACATCCACTCCAAAGGAGTCTTCTGGAAACCACCCGGCGTGCGGGAGTATGTGATCAAGGCGTTTCTGCTCGAGGTGGAGCGCACGGAAGAGCCGCACGAGGAGAGCCGGAACCCCACCTGGTTCAGCCCCGAGGAAGCCCGGAAAATTCTGGCCAAGGGCCGCGAAGTGAAATACGCGCGAGAACTGCAGGCGGTGGTCGATCGCGCGCTGGAAAGGATTGGCCTGGCCCAGGCTGCAGGCGCGCGCTAGCACGCCACCCACTACGAACTGTCATGCTGAGCGAGTTGGGGCGGTCGGTTGCGACCGGGCCGGCGGAGTCGAAGTACTGCTGTTTCCTCGCAGGGCGCCGTGAAAAAACCGCATCCATTTGAATAGTTCACTCGTGCAGTAGGGGTCCTTCGACTGCGCAGGAAGCCCGCGAGCGGGCTTACTGCTCCTCAGGATGACAGGGTTGCGGGATCGGAAGAGATCTTTGCCGGCTTGCGGGGGCTGATTGACAAAGGTAGCGGCCGCCGTCCCGGCTCCCCGCTGCGAGGGCAGGATGCCCTCGCGACAGCCGGCGGGACGCCGGCGCTACTTCAAATCGCCTCTCTCGTGAGACGATTGAAGGGATGCTCCAACTCTCCTCAGCCGGCAAACGGTATGGCCACAAGCTCCTGTTCGAAGGAGCGGACTGGATGATTACGCCCCGCGACCGGGTGGGGCTGGTGGGCGCGAATGGCACCGGCAAATCTACTTTGCTGAAGATTCTGGCCGGCACCGAAAGCCTTGACTATGGCTCGGTCAGCCGGGCCAAGGGCATCAGCGCGGGATATCTTCCGCAGGACGGGCTGGCGCTCTCCGGACGCACCGTGTTTGCCGAGTGCATGTCGGTGTTTGCGCATCTGCGGCGCATGGAACAGGAGATGGAAGAGTTGACCGGACGCATGTCGGAGCTCGACCATTCGTCAGCGGAGTACGCGCAGGTGGCGGAGCGCTACCAGCGCATCGAGCACGAATTTACCACGCGCGATGGATATGCCATCGAAGCGCAGGTCGGCACCGTGCTTTCGGGGCTTGGTTTTCGAAAGGAAGACTGGACCCGGCAGACCGAAGAATTTTCCGGCGGCTGGCAGATGCGCATCGCGCTGGTCAAGCTGCTGCTGCAGCAGCCCAATCTGCTGCTGCTGGACGAACCGACCAACCATCTTGATCTCGAAGCCCGCAACTGGCTGGAAGAGTATCTGGGCAATTATCCCTACGCTTTTGTGCTGATTTCGCACGACCGCTACTTTCTCGATGTGACCATCACCAAGATTGTCGAGATATGGAACAAGCGCATTCATCTTTACCACGGCAACTACGCGAAGTATCTGAACGCGAAGACGGAGCGGCTGGAGCAACTCGAGGCCGCATACCGCAATCAGCGCGAGCGCATTGAGCAACTCGAAGTCTTCATCAACCGCTTTCGCTATCAGGCCACCAAGGCCAAGCAGGTGCAAAGCCGGATCAAGGAACTGGAGAAGATCGAACGCATCGAGTTGCCGGAGGAAGAGAAGACCATTCACTTTTCCTTTCCGCAACCCAAACCCGCGGGCCGGATCGTGGCCGAATTCATCGGGGTGGCGAAGTCTTATGGCGATAAGGAGGTATTTCGCGACGTCAATTTCATGATCGAGCGGGGGGACCGGATTGCGCTGGTGGGAGTAAACGGGGCCGGGAAATCGACGCTGATCAAGCTGCTGGCGCAGACCGAGCCGTTGACCAAGGGCGAGTACCGGCTGGGACACAACGCCGATCCCGATTACTTTGCGCAAGACCAGTACAAGGAACTCGATCCCGATGCGCGCATTCTGGACGATCTGGGCGAGATGTCTCCAGGCTCCACCCAGACCGAGTTGCGCAG
>Ga0207648_10003545_pt1 | contig 16326 bp, 20 predicted proteins | sample KBSMisM32_FD_184310 | JGI IMG/M metagenome (GOLD analysis project Ga0207648, IMG submission 184310) | Miscanthus rhizosphere microbial communities from Kellogg Biological Station, Michigan, USA - KBS Miscanthus M3-2 (SPAdes) (version 2) | ecosystem: Host-associated > Plants > Roots >...
GTGACATCCGGCCGCCGCAGGACATCGTGAACGCCATGACGCGTCAGATGAAGGCCGAGCGCGAGAAACGCGCCGTGATCCTCGAAGCAGAAGGATCGCGCCAGTCCGCCATCCTCAAGGCCGAAGGCGAGAAACAGTCGGCGATCCTCGAAGCCGAGGGCTCACGCGAGGCCGCGTTCCGCGAAGCCGAAGCGCGCGAACGCGCGGCCCAGGCCGAAGCCAATGCGACCAAGGCGGTCAGCGACGCCATCGAACGCGGCAGCGCGCAGGCAATCAACTATTTCGTCGCGCAGAAATATGTCGAGGCGATTGCCGAGTTCGCGCGCTCTCCCAATGCGAAGACGATCCTGTTCCCGGTTGAGGCCACGCAGCTGATTGGGACGCTGGGCGGGATCGGTGAGCTGGCCAAGGAAGCGATCGGCATTGCACCGCCTGCTAAGGCGCCGCCGCCCAAGAAGACGCCTCCATCCGTTCCGCCGGTGCCTGGCGCATGAGCGGACTCGACGTAGATCCCGGTTGGATCTGGCTGATCGGCGGCGTCCTGCTGCTGATCATGGAGGTTATCGCGCCGGGGTTCTTCCTGTTCTTCCTCGGCGCCGCGGCGATGGCGACGGGCTTCTTCACCCTGATCTTCGGTCTTGGCGTCGCGCCGCAGCTGGCGCTGTTCGTGCTTTATTCGATCATCGCGGTGCTCGTTGGGCGGAAATTCTACGCCAACCGTGCGGTGAACAGCACCGATCCGCTTCTGAATGACCGGGTCGGGCGGCTCGTCGGCAAGGTCGTGACCGTCGTGAATGCCGTCGACGACCACGGTGGTCGGGTTCGCGTCGGCGATAGCGAATGGAGCGCCAGGGGCGGTCCGGCCGCAGTGGGCGATCGGGTGAAGATCACCGGGGTTGAGGGAAATTGCCTGACGGTTGAGGCGCACCGCCCATTGCCGCCGCCCGCCGCTTAGGGGAACAGCGGCGAGCCGATCAACGCTGCGATCAAGATCAGTCCAGCGAGGCCAGCGAGAATCAAGGTCGCGACCACGACCCAGTCGGATCCGTCTGATTCAGGCCGCTCCAGCGGCGCCTGCCGGTCGATCCAGTCATCGCCGATGTTCGTCCGGCGATCGCCTTTCAGCTGGCCGATCGTGTCGTCGAGGCGATGGCCGACCTGCTCGATCGTCGAAGTGATGCTGCGGAGTTGCGACAGAAGGTCGCCCGACGGAGCGACAGTGTCGAGCGGGATGGCCTTGGGCTCACCCTTGAGGAGCGCCGCGCTGACTGTAGCGCTGGGTACCGGCCGGCCGAACTGACATCCGTAATAGCGGCCGCTGTTCCACACGACGACGGCATCGACTGGCCCGGTCAGTGGCAGAAGCACCTCGAAATGCTGTCCGGCCGCCAGGCGCTCCGGGGTTTCGATGAGGATCCCCGATTCGGAGAGGTCGTGCACCCGGACCGCGAGGTCGGGAGAGCCGGACAGGTTCGCGTCGACAGTCAGCCGCAACGTCCGGCGGTCGCCGGTCCGGCGTTCCGTTTGGCCTGCTAGTTCTTCGAATCTTGCTGACAATGACATCCCGCGACTCCGACCCTGACGGTCGGCGCGGGCTGGTTACCAATTGGTTAAAATCGCCGTGCTACTTCGACGTAAGACGTTGGCAGAACGACGAATTTTATTCCTTGTTGAGGAAACTCGATGCGATGCTGCCCAGGCCGCCACCTTCGGTCAGCATGGAAGCATAGCGCCCAATGGCGCCCTCGCCGCCAACATGGCCGATGATTTCCTGAAGCTTGTCGACCGGGAGCCCGGTTTCGGCGGCGGCGCCTTCGGCAGTATCCACGTCCATAGGATGGAACTTGGCGAGCGCACCGATGGCGGTTTGCACATGCTCTGGCGACAGACCAACCTTGGCCGCGAGGTTTGCAAGATCGGCATTGTCGCCGCCGAGCTGGTTCAGAAGACCGTCGAGAATGCCCATGATGACCTCCGCTCATGAGTCGGTATGCCGACTTAGCACGGCTGTTCAACCGATGCGCTAGGGCTTCGCCTTCTGCTTGCGAATCCATTCGCGCATCTGCTGTTCCAGCACTGTCAGCGGCACCGCGCCCATGCCGAGGAACGTGTCGTGGAACCCGCGGATGTCGAACTTGGGCCCAACCTCTTTCTCCGCTTCGGTGCGCAGCTTCCGGATCGTCAGCTCGCCGAGCATGTAGGAATCCGCCTGGCCGGGCCAGCTGATGTAGCGATCGACCTCGGTCTCGACCTCGTGCTGCGACAGCGCGGTATGGCCGGCGAGATAGTCGATCGCCTGCTGCCGCGACCAGCCGTAGCGGTGGAGGCCGGTGTCGATGACGAGACGCGCGGCGCGCCACATGGCATAGCTCTGCTGGCCGAAGCGCTCATAAGGCGTGCGGTAAATGCCCATCTCGATCCCGAGCCACTCGCAATAGAGGCCCCAGCCCTCGCCATAGCCGGAAAAGTAAAGGTTCTGACGGAAGCGCGGCAGCGTCTTCTGCTCGAGCGAAAGTGCGGCCTGGAAGCTGTGACCCGGCTCACACTCGTGAAGCGTCAGCACGGGGATATTGTAGAGCGGCCGCGACGGCAGGTCGTACGTATTCATCATGCAATTATCGAGGCCGCCCCGCCCACCGGTGTAGAATGGCGCCAAGGTGTCGGGCACCGGGATGATCCCGAAGCGATGGCGCGGCAGCAGCCCGAAATAGTCGCCGATGACCTTGTCGGTGCGCTTCGCGACGTAGGAAGACACACCCATCAGCTCGTCGGGAGTCTTCGCGGTGAACTGCGGGTCGGTCTTCAGGAAGTGGAGGAATTCCGGGAACGTGCCCTTGAAGCCGCTGTCGCGCATCGTCTGCTGCATCTCGGCTTCGATGTCGGCGACGAGCTTGAGCCCGGTCTGGTGGATTTCCTCAGGAGTCTTGTCGGTGGTCGTATATTCGCGGATCTGAGCCTGGTAGAAAGCGTCGCCGTTAGGCATGTCGTGCGCCCCGATCGTGGTGCGCGTTTTCGGCAGATATTCGTTGCGGAAGAAGGTCAGCAGCTTCTGGTAGGACGGCTGCACCGCCTCCCGGATCGCCGCCTGTCCCTGCGCGCGCAGCGATGCCTGCTCGGCCGCCGGGATCGTCGCCGGCATATTGTTGAAGGCCGCGTAGAATGGGCTCTTGGTCACGTCATCGACGAGGAAGACCGTAATCGACTTGTCGCGCCCTTCGAGCGTTGCGCGGGGCACGCTGAACCCACGCGCCAGGCCGGCGCGCATGTTGGTGATTTCCTCGTCGAACAAGCGCGGGATTTCGCGCATTCGGGCGATGTAGCGCTTGAACTCCGCGGCATCGGTCAGGCGGTCAGAGTCGAGGTATGTCCAGAAGTTGCTGTCGCTGTTGAACGGCATTTCCCACAGCCGGAATTTCGCCTCCGACAAGCCATTCTCCAGGACCGTCCGGAACACTTCTGCATTCACGCGTTCGGCAGGCGAGAGCTGCGCTTCGGGGATTCCGTTCAGCTGCGTCAGCAATTGCTGCAGGTGAGCAGCACGCCGTTCCTGTGAGGCCGCGTCGACCCTCGGCAGGTAGTCACTCGCCTTGGTCTCGCCGCGGCTGTCTTCGAAGAAGCCGGACTCCTTCGCGTCCCACGCCGAATAGCCGTTGTAGAGCGCCCTCAGCCGAGCATCGGGCGAGCCTTGCTCGGCCGCTTTCGCCGGCGCGCCTTGCGCTGGGCAGGCCAGCACGACTGCGGACGCCAACAGCGCAGCGATCAGGACTCGATTCATGCACCCCTCCCCTTCGAACAACCTTATGACTAGCGATGCCCGCGCTCAGGGCAACGCGGCAATGTCCGGCGGCACGAAATGACGGCGGGCTTCGACCGAGAACAGGCGCTCGGCCGAATAGAAGCGCAGCGGCCATTCGCGCCGGCCCATGGGCGACAGCAGCAGCTCGTTGACAAGTTCGTGCAGCGGATCGCCGAGATCAGCCTCCGACAGAAACAGGCGAACACCGCTCAGGAAGACGCGCGTGATCGTGTCGTGATAGCCCTGCGTGTCGTCGTTCACGCCGCCGACGCTCTCGTTATAGCCGCGGATGATGCCCGACAGCTCCTTGTCGAGGTCGATGTCGGGGCGCTTGGTCGTCAAATAGGTCGTCGCGCCGAGGTGCGCTTCGTGGGTCCATTCCTCGCGCGGGAGCGTGCGCGCGACGAGGCCTTCGCCGATATGCTCGATCTCGGCGTCGGAAGTGAAAAGTCTCGGTTTGTAATCAGTCATCGATCGGGTCCTTGTTGGAGCCCGATCGGCGACCGGGCTCAAGCAGCTGTGGGTTGAGTCTGAGCTTGCGCTTGTTGTTGCGCTTGTTTCGGACCCGATTGTCGGACGCCCTCGTCGACGTGCGGCGCGAACTCGGCGAAGTTCTGGACAAACAGGTCGACCAGCTTCGCGGCCGTCGCGTCATATTCCGCCGGATTGACCCATGTGTTGCGCGGATCGAGGATCGAGCCGTCGACGCCCGGCACTGACACCGGCACTTCGAACCCGAAATTCGGGTCCTTGCGGAACTCGACATTCTTCAGGCTGCCGTCGAGCGCGGCGTTCAGCAGCGCGCGCGTTTCCTTGATAGGCATGCGCTTGCCGACGCCGTACTTGCCGCCCGTCCAGCCGGTGTTGACCAGCCAGCAGGTGACGTCCGCTTCAGCAATCCGCTTCTTCAGCAGGTTGCCGTAGACCGACGGCGGGCGCGGCATGAAGGCGGCTCCGAAGCACGTGCTGAAGGTCGCAGTCGGCTCGGTGACGCCAATCTCGGTGCCCGCAACCTTAGCAGTGTAACCCGACAGGAAGTGGTACATCGCCTGATCCGGCGTGAGCCGGGCGATCGGCGGCAAGACGCCAAAGGCATCTGCAGTGAGGAAAATGATCGTCGACGGCGGCGGACCGAGGTTCTCCTCGGTCGTGTTCGGAATGAACTCGATCGGATAGGCCCCGCGCGTATTCTCCGTCTTGCTCGCGTCGTTGAAGTCGAGTTCGCGGGTTTCCTCGTCCATCGTCACGTTCTCGAGGATCGTGCCGAACATCTTGGTCGTCGCGTAGATCTCCGGCTCGCCTTCGGCCGAGAGGTTGATCATCTTCGCGTAGCAGCCGCCTTCGAAGTTGAAGACCGCCGTGTCCGACCAGCCATGCTCGTCGTCGCCGATGAGCGTCCGGTTGGCGTCAGCCGACAGCGTCGTCTTGCCGGTGCCCGACAGCCCGAAGAAGATCGCGCTCTTGCCGTCGGCGCCGATGTTTGCCGAGCAGTGCATCGGCATCACGCCTTCCGCCGGAAGCAGGTAGTTGAGAAGGCCGAAGACCCCCTTCTTCATCTCGCCCGAATATTCGGTGTTGCCGATCAGGATCATCTTCTCGGTCAGGTTGACTGCGATCACGGTATCGCTGACGCTGCCGTGACGCGCCGGATCAGCCTTGAAGCTGGGCAGGTTGATGATCGTGTACTCGGGAGTGAAGTCGGCCAGTTCTTCGGCCTTTGGACGAACGAGGAGGGTCCGAACGAACAGGTTGTGCCACGCCATCTGGTTGATGACCCGGACGTTGACCCGATACTCGGGCTGGCTGCCACCGAACAGGTCGGCGACGAACAGCTCCTTCTGATCCTTCAGTGCGACCAGGAAATCAGCCTTAAGGTTGGCCCAGTGGTCGGGGGTCATCGGCTGATTGATCGAGCCCCAGTTGATCGTGTCTTCGGTCGTTGCATCGCGAACGACGAACTTGTCCTTCACGCTACGGCCGGTGAACTTGCCCGTGTCGACCAGCAACGCGCCATCCTTGGTCAACCGGCCCTCGCCCCGATCAAGCGCATGCTCGACGAGCGGCGCGGTCGTCAGATTCCAGAAGATCTCTGCGCTCGTCTCGATGCCCTGAGCGTCAAGGCCGCGATGCGGAACCCGGTCCGTCACTTGCAAAAATCCCTTTCTTTACAAGACGAAACGGCGGCGGCCGGTGAGAGGCCTGCCGCCGCATACGTATGCGTTGTTGGAAGGCCTATACGCACGAAAAACTGGCGCCGTCAAAACGGGCTGGCGGCGGTTCGGCACCGAATGTCGAGTGAAAAACCAATGTAACCGATTACATTGCAGGCGCTTGTTTCAGCGAAGGGCGCTGGCTAAGCCCGAAGCTTGCGAGAGGGGCAGGTTTTGAACGGCCGATGAGCCAGGTAATCGCGCTGGTCGATGACGACCGGAACATCCTCACCTCGGTTTCGATCGGCCTGCAGGCCGAGGGTTTCGTGACGCGCGTGTACACGGATCCGACGGTCGCCCTGAAGGCGATGACTGACAATGCGCCCGACCTCGCAGTGCTCGACATCAAGATGCCGCAGATGGACGGGATGGAGCTGCTGCGCCGGATGCGCGAAACGAGCGCGATCCCCGTCATCTTCCTGACTTCCAAAGACGACGAGCTGGACGAAGCGCTGGGCCTCGCGATGGGCGCCGACGATTACATTGCCAAGCCGTTCTCGCAGCGCCTGCTGATCGCTCGCATTCGCGCGATCCTGCGCCGCCAGGAGCTTGCGCGCGGGGAAGCAAACTCGCCGCAGGATGAGCCCGAACAGCCATTACTGGAGCGCGGACGCCTGACCATGGACCCGGCGCGCCACAAGGTCAGGTGGGACGGCAAGGACGTGACGCTGACCGTCACCGAATTCCTGATCCTCGACGCGCTCGCCCAACGACCCGGCGTCGTCAAAAGCCGCAACCAATTGCTCGACGTCGCTTACCAGGACGACGTTTACGTCGATGACCGCACCATCGACAGCCACATCAAACGCATCAGGCGGAAGTTTCGGGCGAAAGATCCGCAGTTCGATGCAATCGAGACCCTCTATGGCGTCGGATACCGATTCGACGATCAGTGAAAGCGACGACCCAGACCTGGCCCTGAAGTGGTCGGGACGATGGTCGCTCGCTCACCGCATTCTCGCGGTGAACCTGCTGACCGTCGCGTTGCTCGCGCTCAGCGTCCTTTACCTCGACCAGTATCGCAACCGCCTGAGCAAGGAGCGAACCCGGCAAACGCGGATCGAAGCCACCGCGACCGCACAGGCAATACTCGCCGCCGGACCTGAGGACCGTGAACCAATCCTTGCCACCATCTCGAAGTCCACCGGAAGCCGGATGCGCATTTATGGCGCTGACGGCGCGCTCGTCGCCGACAGTTGGCACCTAACGGGGCCGACCTATTCCTTCAGGGACCCGGATACGCAGGCGTGGGAGAAAGACGCCGCCCGGGCGCTGGATCGCGGGTTCAACTGGCTTGTCGGTGCGAAACAGCTCGAGGATTACGAAGAGCCTAAGGTTGATCGCCTGCAGGCCTGGCCCGAGGCGCTGGACGCGAAAAGGACCGGGCATGCGGAGTCGGCGGTGCGCAATGCTCCCGACCTGACGCCCGTCATCTCGGCCGCGGTGCCGGTCAAGGACCAGCTCTTGCTGGTCACGGACAACGACCGGGCATTCACCCGAACGATCCGCAGCCAGCGCGCCACGCAGGCGACGATCATGGCCGCAATCCTCCTCCTCTCGCTGCTGCTGTCCAGCTTCCTCGCCCGAACCATCGTCCGGCCGATGCGCCGGCTAGCGCTCGCGGCGCATCGGGTGCGGCTCGGGCGAGCGCGCGAAGTTCACGTGCCGAGGCTGCCATCACGTAGTGACGAAATCGGCCTCCTCGCCCGTTCCATCTCCGACATGAGCCAGTCGCTCCGGCAGCGGATCGACAACATCGAAGCCTTCGCAGCGGACGTGACACACGAGTTGAAGAACCCACTGGCGTCCCTGCGTTCGGCGATGGATGGTTTGGACAAGGTCGACGATCCTAAGCTGAGGCAACAGCTCATTGCGGTTGCCAGAGACGATGTCGGACGCCTCGACCGGCTCATCAACGATATCGGCGAGGCTGCGCGAACCGACGCCGAGCTTGCCCGCGCGACGTTTGAGGAAGTCGACCTCGGCCCGCTGATCGAGCAGCTGGTCTCCAGCTGGGAAGGTCGCCGCGAGAAAGGGGACGTAAGCATCGCCTTCGCGCGGCCCCGAAAAGCGACGGCGGTCGTCATGGGCAAACCCGATCGCCTCGCCCGCGCGATCAATGCGATCATCGATAACGCCGTCAGCTTTTCACCGCCGGATGGGCTCGTCGAAGTCGCCGCGGCTCATGTCGGCGATGAAATCCGCATCAGGATCGACGACGAAGGGCCGGGCGTCCCCCCTGAAGCCCGGGAAGCAATCTTTAACCGGTTCCACTCGATACGGCCCGATGAAGACAGTTTCGGCCGACATTCGGGTCTCGGCCTCGCAATTGCCGAGGCGATCGTGAAGGGCCACGACGGGGAGATCGACGTGCAGGACCGCGACGATGCGCCATCCGGCGCCCGGTTCACTATCCGGTTGCCCGCAGCGGACCGACCATGAACCGCGCCGTCCAGATATCAGAGCCGCGGCTTTCAGCGGAAACGGTTCACGCCAGCACGGTCGCGTCGGAAGGCCGCGCGGTGTTGATCACGGGACCGTCGGGGTCGGGCAAGTCGGACCTGGCCCTACGCCTCCTCGACCGCGGCTTCAGTCTGGTCAGCGACGATCAGACGATTGTGAAACGGCACGGTGACCGGCTCATCGCATCAGCGCCGCCAAGCATCGCTGGCAAGCTGGAGATCCGTGGCATTGGTATCGTCGAGATGGAAACCGTCGCCGACGTTCCGGTCGCGCTGATCGTCGAGCTGACGAGCGAAATCCAGCGCCTGCCCGACGATAGCCGCGAGCGCCCGCTGCTGGGCGTGGCGGTGCCCCTGGTCAGCGTCGATGCGATGACGGCGTCCGCGCCATCGAAAGTTGCACTCGGTCTCGACCGCCTCGGTCTCAAGTTCTAACGCCTCGCGGTGCCGAACCGCCGCGCTCTTCCCCGATTGCTATTGGTCACCGGACTCTCCGGTGCAGGCAAGTCGACCGTGCTCGACGCGCTCGAGGACATGGGCTGGGATGTCGTCGATAACCTGCCGGCCGATCTGCTTCAGCAGTTCGTGAATGCCGGCGGCGCCGAGTGCCGCGTGGCTCCCGCCGCGGTTGGAATGGATGTCCGCAGCCGCGGCTTCGATCCGGAGACCCTCGCCGAGACGATCCGGTCGGTCCAAGGCGTGAAGCCCGAAATCCTTTACCTCGATTGCTTCGGCAATGAGCTCCTCCGCCGCTTCGACGAAACGAGACGCCGGCATCCGTTGGCGCCTGATCGCCCGGCCGAAGATGGAATCGCTCGCGAGCGCCATTTGATGGCGCCGCTGCAGACCGCCGCCGACAGCATCATAGACACCACCGACCTCACCCCCGCCGAGCTCCGCGACGAACTGCGGCGCCGATACGGCGGCGATTCCGACCAGCCGGTGCTGACCGTCGCCTCGTTCGGCTTCGCGCGCGGCATCTCACGCACAGCGGACCTGGTGTTCGACCTCAGGTTCCTGCCGAATCCGCATTGGGTGGACGCACTTCGTCCCCTCACGGGCGAAGACGAGCCAGTGCAGAAATATTTGGCGGCGGATCCGGCCTGGAATGAGACGATGGACCGTATCGAATCGCTTCTCATCGACTGGATTCCCCGCTACTGGGCCGCGGGCAAAAGTTACGTGACCGTTGCATTCGGCTGCACCGGAGGGCGTCACCGGTCGGTGGCGGCGGCAGTCGAAATGGCAGAGCGGTTACGCAAATCTTCTTTTGCACCGAATGTGCGCCACAGAGACCTCGCCTCGCCGCCAAGCGATACGATCGAGGCCGAAACGCGGCGGGATGCTGAGGCAGGCGAGTTGAACGAATGATTGGACTAGTGCTGGTGACCCACGGCCGCCTTGCGGCGGAGTTCGTCACTGCGTTGGAGCATGTGGTTGGGCCGCAGGAAGCTGTCGAAGCGATCTGCATTGGGCCCGACGACGACATGGAGCGGCGCCGCAAGGACATCGCCAAGGCCATCGGCAAGGTCGAGCAGGGCCAGGGTGTCATCATCCTCACCGACTTGTTCGGCGGCACGCCGTCCAACCTCGCCATCAGCCTGATGAAGAGCGAGAATGTCGAGGTCATCGCCGGGGTGAACCTGCCGATGCTGATCCGGCTCGAGGGCGCCCGCAAAGTCATGGGCGTCCATGCCGCAGTCGCTGCGGCGCGGGAGGCTGGGCGCAAGTATATCTCCGTCGCCAGCGAAATCCTTGGCGAGGCCGCGGCTTGACCGCGGTTAGCCGCGAAGTCGCGATTACCAACGTTCGGGGCCTTCACGCCCGGGCCAGCGCGAAATTCGTCGCCATGGCCAGCGAACTCGACGCCGACATCGAGGTCGAGAAGGACGGCAATCGCGTCTGCGGTACGTCGATCATGGGCCTGATGATGCTGGGGGCCGCGAAGGGCGACAGCATCGTCATTCATTGTACCGGCCCAAACGCCGAGGAAGCGCTGGCGAAGCTTGCCGCGCTCGTCGAGGACCGCTTCGGCGAGGAATAGATGCCTCGCCAGGTCACCAGCTTTTCCAACGAGACGGTCAAGCGGCTGCGATCGCTGCGCGACAAGAAGCATCGCCGCGAAGAAGGACTGTTCCTCGCCGAGGGGTTGAGGATCCTGACCGAGGCGCGGGACAGCGGACAGTTGCCCGAGATCGTGGCGTTTTCGGCTGACGGGGCCAAGCATCCGTTAGCCGCCGAGATCATCGCTGCAACCGAAGCCGCAGGCGGCGATGCGGTCGAGACGGCGCCGGACATCCTCTCCAAAATGAGCGGCAAGGACAATCCGCAGATGCTGCTCGGCGCCTATCGGCAACCCGACGCGTCGTTGGATCAGATCGATCGCAGCAACTCGCCGCTGTGGATCGTGGCGCAGGCGCTGCGGGACCCCGGCAATATCGGAACCATCCTCCGCACCGGTGACGCCGTCGGCGCCGGTGGGCTGATCCTGATCGACGACTGCGCCGACCCTTATTCGGTCGAGGCGGTACGGGCGTCGATGGGGGCGATCTTTACCCAGCGGGTCGCAACGGCTCGCTGGGAGGAATTCCTGCCGTGGCTCCGTTCGGTCGAGGGCCAGTTAGTCGGCACCAGCCTCACGGCAACGCATGACTATCTCGATGCCGAGTACCGACAGCCCTGCTTCCTCCTGATCGGCAACGAGCAGCAGGGTTTGCCAGAAGCCTATGAAGCCGAGTGCGACCTACTCGTCAAAATCCCGATGGCGGGGCGGGCCGACAGCCTCAACGCAGCGATCGCGGCGGCGGTGATGGCGTTTGCGATCAAGGCCCGCTGGCGCTGACGTTCAGGAACCGGACAAGCGTACTGTTGATTATTGCGGGTATGAAACAGCCCCTCGCCCTGATCCCCGCCCTCGGACTTGCCGCCTGCATGGCCGCGCCGCCGCCTCCGCCCATCACGCCCGCCCCGCCCAGCGGGGTGTACCAGGCTACCGGGACCGAGCCGTTCTGGGGTCTGACCATCGACCCGCAGCAGATGGTCTTCACTCTCGCCGGCGGCCAACCCGTTGCCCAGCCAACGCCGCGCGTGATCGTCGGCTTTGCGGGAGAGATCTACCAGACGCCGCGGCTGAACGTGAACATCGTCCACGGCCAATGCAGCGACGGAATGAGCGACCGGACCTATCCGGACAAGGTGCAGGTGACGGTCGACGGACACCAATTCAACGGCTGCGGCGGGCTTTAACTTCTTAACTTCACGGGATTCGGCGCGTTTTTCGGGAAGTTAGCGCGCCGTCAGGCGGCTTACGCTGATCGAAGCAGCCGAAACCCTATTTCGCAAGCTACTCCGCGGCAATCTGCGGCGGGTCGTCCGTCTCGCTCAACTCCAGCTCCTCATCGGCGTAGCGCGGGAGCGCCTCGACCGGGGTCAGGACGTCGATGTCGCGTCGGCCAGGCTCGATATTAAGCTCGCGGAACTTGCGGGCGGTAACCAGCGAGCGGGTCTCAAAGCTGGCAACGAAGCTGTTGTAATTGTTGACCGCAGTCGAGAGCCCGCTGCCGACCTTGCGGAGGTCGTCGGCCGCCTTGGCGAGGCGCTCGTAAAGCTCCTTGCCGAGCTCGCCGATCTGGCGCGCTTCCTTGGCCAGCTTTTCCTGACGCCAAACGGCAGCGACGGTCCGAGCGATCGCGATGAGGTTCGTCGGGGTAGCGAGCAGCACGCGCTTCTCGAAAGCATAGTCCCAGAGGGTAGCGTCATGCTCGAGTGCTGCCGTGAGGAAATGTTCGCCTGGGATGAACATGACAACGTAATCGGGCGCGTCCTCGAACTGCGACCAATAAGCTTTGGCGCCGAGCGTGTTTACGTGGGCGCGGATCGCCTGTGAGTGGGCCGCGAGATGCGTAGCCCGGTCGGCCTCATCGACGGCGCCGAAAGCATCCTGATAGTCGTTGAGCGAGACCTTGGCGTCGATCACCAGGCTCTGGCCACCCGGAACACGAACGACGACGTCGGGGCGAAGCCGGCCGCCCTCCCCGTCCGCGACGCTGACTTCGGTCGCGAAGTCGCAATGTTCGGACAAGCCGCAGCTCTCAAGCACGTTGCGAAGCTGCTGCTCGCCCCAGCGGCCCCGCGCTTTAGGCGCGTTGCGAAGTGCATTCACAAGTTTGGCAGCTTCGGCAGAGACGCGCTCGGTGCCGGTCCGCATCGCCTCGATCTGGCCCGTAAGCATGCCGAAGGCGTCGCGGCGCTCGGCTTCGACCTTCTGGACGGTTGTTTCGTAGCGCTCCAGGCGATCATGGACCGGCTGCAGGAGCGACTTGAGATTCTGGCCGGCATTCTCTTCCGACTGGCGGAAACGCTGGTCGGCGCGCTTCAAGAAGGTTTCCTGCGCTTCGACGAGCAACTTGTTGCTGATCTCGGCGAACTGGGCCGAAAGCGCTTCCTTGGCTTCCACCAGTTCCTTGATGCGCCCTTCGAAACCCCTCTCGCGTTCCAGCTGCGAGGCTTCGAGTGCGGCCAGTTTCGTCGCGGCTTCACGGTTCGCGTCGCGTTCGCGCACCACTTCGTCGAGCTGCGCGCGAAGCGATTGCACCGTCTGCTTCGCGCCCGCAGCCTCACGGCTCGCGAACAGCCAACCGATCAACGCGCCAAGGGCAAGCGCAACCAGTCCGACTATGATAGTGGTCGCATTCACGGGCCGCTTCTCCTGCGGAACAGAACGCGAACTTTACGGTGATTTGGCTTTTGTCACAATAGGAACCGCCTGCACCCGCACCGGTTCTCCACAGATATTCGGGAGCAACTCATGTCCATCCGCAAGATGATCGGCCTTCACCCTGACGTCGCGGGCCACGTCAACCAAACGCTGGCCGATGCCGCGCATCACCTGATGTACTGCGCGCGCATGTGCCTCAGCTGCGCCGATGCCTGCGCGGCCGAGAAGATGGACATGGCGCAGTGCATCCGCACCTGCCTCGATTGCTCGGACATTTGTGAAGCGACGGGCAAGCTGGCGGTTCGTCGAACCGGTTCCAACGAACAGATCCTGCGCGAGGCTTTGGAATTCTGCGCCCGCGTTTGCGAGGATTGCGCGGCGGAGTGTGAGAAGCACGATCACGAGCATTGCAAGCTCTGCGCGCAAATGTGCCGGGAATGCGCCGCCGACTGTCGGACAGCCGCGGAATCGATCTAGAAGTCGGTTTTCCCGAAGCGGGGAATGCCCTGGTTTACGCCGGGCGGATCGAGCGTGGTGACGTCAAGGTCCACGGGCTCGCCAATCCAGTGTGCCAGGGTCGTGTGATCGGCGAGATCGTCGTCGGTCAGTGGATGGACCAGCGCCCGCAGCCCTGAGGCCTCGATCGCGGCGACGACGTCAGGACGGGCGGCTTCAGGGAAATGGACCTCATACTGGGGAATGGGATGCGGACCGACCCCCTGGTCCATCATCCGACCGATGAACAGGACTTCCGGGTCGCCGGCTCTGAACCGGTCACGAAGTGCTAACGCAGCCGAACGATCCACATCGGTGTAGTAGATGTGAGCGTGGTAGGGCGCGTCACTTGCCACCGTCACGCAGCCTTTTGCTGGTTCTCTTTCCGCCACTTGGTGAGTTTCTTTAAGACCATGTCTCGCTTCAGGCGCGAGAGGTGGTCGATGAACAGAACGCCGTTAAGATGGTCCATCTCGTGCTGCAGGCAGACCGCGAGCAGTCCCTCGATCTCTTCCTCGTAAGCCTTGCCGGTCTCGTCCTGCCACTTGGCGCGAATCTTATCGGGCCGCATCACCTCGGCATATTGCTCGGGCACCGACAGGCATCCCTCGGTGTAGGGGACCTCCCTGTCCGAATGCCACAGGATTTCCGGGTTCACGAACACGCGCGGCTCGCGCACGATCTTGCTCTCCGGGTCTTCCGGATTGGCCGGCTCCTGGAGGTCGATCACGAGCAAACGGATCGGAACGCCGACCTGTACCGCCGCAAGGCCGATCCCCGGGGCGTCGTACATCGTCTCTAACATGTCGGCGACGAGCGTCTTCAACTCATCGTCGAACGTCTCCACCGGCTTGGAAATCTGCCGGAGGACGGCGTCGGGCGTCTCATAGATGCGGCGAATGGCCATAAGCTGGATTTAGTCTTTCAGGTCAGATGCTTCAAGCAATGGGGCGGCGCGCGCGAAGCGCTTGGGCCAAGGTGCCATCGTCGAGGTAGTCGAGCTCACCGCCGACAGGAAGTCCGTGCGCCAACTGGCTGAGACGGATTGGAAAACCTTCCAGCCGTTCGGCGACGTAATGGGCGGTGGTCTGGCCTTCTAGGGTCGCGTTCATGGCCAGCACGACCTCGTCGATACCGCCCTTGGAGACGCGGCTGACGAGTTGGTCGATGGTCAAATCCTCTGGCCGGACGCCTTCCAGCGCCGACAATCGCCCCCCGAGCACATGGTAGCGGCCCGGGAACAGGCGCGAGCGGTCGAGCGCCCACAGGTCGGCGACCTCCTCGACCACGCACAGCATCTTCTCGTCGCGGCGCGGGTCGCGGCAGATGCTGCACGGGTCGGACGTATCGACATTCCCGCAGGTCGAGCAGGTCGATAGCTTCTCCGACACGCTTTTGAGGGCGCTCAGCAACGGCTGCAGCGCCGTCTCGCGCTTCTTCATCAGGTGAAGCACCGCGCGGCGCGCCGAGCGCGGCCCGAGCCCGGGCAGGCGCGCGAGCGCTTGGGACAGTGCTTCGATTTCCTGACTTGCCACACCGGCGAGGTAGGCAATTCCGCCGTCATTCGCCATAGGGCGCGGCGATGCGCATCGTCTTCATGGGATCGCCGGATTTCGCGGTGCCGAGCCTCAACGCCCTGGTCGAGGCCGGGTATGACGTCATTTGCGCGTACACGCAGCCACCGCGGCCAGCTGGTCGGGGGAAGAGCGACCAGAAGACGGCCGTGCATCAGCGGGCTGATGAACTCTGCATCGAGGTGCGGACGCCGAAAACGCTGCGCAACGAGGAAGAACAAGCCAAATTCGCCGCGTTGGACGCCGATCTCGCGATCGTGGCGGCTTACGGCTTGATCCTGCCCAAGCCGATCCTTGAGGCCCCCAGACAAGGCTGCGTCAACGTGCACGCCTCACTGCTTCCGCGCTGGCGTGGAGCCGCCCCGATCCAGAGAGCAATTCTCGCTGGGGACAAGCATACGGGCATCACGTTGATGCAGATGGAGGCAGGCCTAGATACTGGCCCGATACTGCTCGACTGGCCAATTGAGATTGATGGCAAGACCGCGGGCGAACTCACTGAATCCCTGTCCAAATTGGGAGCGCAGGCGCTTCGGCGCTTCCTCGCAGAGCCCGAACGTTTCCCGCCCGCTCCCCAACCCGAAGAGGGCGTGACTTACGCAGCGAAGATCGACAAGTCGGAGGCGCAGCTAGATTTCGGGCAGGATGCTTACGCCGTGGAGCGCCAAATCCGAGCATTCAATCCCGCACCCGGAGCGTGGTTCGAATTCATGAGCGAGCGGATCAAGCTGCTCGAAGCCGAGGTCGTGCCTGGCATCGGTCCACCAGGAATGGTCGCCGACGATCACCTGAAGATTGCCTGTGGAGAGCGTGCGCTAAGGCCGATCGCCGTCCAACGCGCGGGCCGTTCTCGAATGCACCCCGACGAAATGCTTCGAGGCTTCAAGATTCCGAAAGGCGCGCAACTGAACCCAAGGGGCCGGGCGAGCTCGTGACCCGGTGGCGGTTGACGATTGAGTATGACGGCGCGCCCTTCATGGGTTGGCAGCGGCAGGAGCATGGGCCGTCGGTCCAACAGGCGCTCGAGGAAGCGCTGAGCAAGATGACTGGGGAGAAGGGCCAGTTCACCGCT
>Ga0207648_10003547_pt1 | contig 16321 bp, 12 predicted proteins | sample KBSMisM32_FD_184310 | JGI IMG/M metagenome (GOLD analysis project Ga0207648, IMG submission 184310) | Miscanthus rhizosphere microbial communities from Kellogg Biological Station, Michigan, USA - KBS Miscanthus M3-2 (SPAdes) (version 2) | ecosystem: Host-associated > Plants > Roots >...
GACGAAACTCCCGCTCCAATGATCGTTAACAAAGATTTGATCACTCCACCACAACTAAAAGAAACCTTGATCTATGATATTCCAACTCAGCCAGGAAAAATTTATACCCTGGTAGCACAATAACGAATTATTTTTGATAATAACAGATTGCTCATGAAAAACAAACATTTTTACTTCTTTTTTTATTCTACAGCTATCATCATCCTGGTTGTAGTTATGGAACTCACGGGATGCAAGGTTCAATCAGATAAACCACTTTCCCAGCTTCAGCATAAGGAATGGAAAGATTATGGAGGAGGGCCTGACCATTCAAAATTTGTAGACCTGGATCAGATCACAAAATCCAACGTTGCCAATTTGCAGGTTGCATTTGTAGTTCCAACTTATGATAATGTGGGGTATACCTTTAACCCGATTGTTGTTGACAATGTGATGTACGTCCTTGGAAGGAATAATTCGCTGATAGCTGTGGATGCAGTTACCGGTAAGGAGATCTGGATACATAAGGACCTGAGGGGAATCATCGCAAGAGGGATCAATTTCTGGCAGAGTAAGGACAAAAAACAGAAACGCCTCATTATTTTCCTCAACAATACCATGCAGGCCATCGATGCCAATACAGGTAAATCGATCATGAATTTCGGCGATAGTAGCAAAGGATATGTTGATATGCGGCTGGGACTTGATCGTGATCCGCAGACCCTGGGAAGAATGACCTCTACCACTCCGGGACATGTATTCGAAGATCTTATTCTCGTTGGTTCAGCACCTGGGGAAAATCTTTTTGACGGACCCGGACATCTACGGGCGTATAATGTTATTACAGGCAAGCTCGTATGGGTTTTTCATACCATTCCACTGCCTGGAGAATATGGATATGATACCTGGCCAAAGGATGCATATAAATATGCGGGTGCCGCCAATGCATGGGGTGAAATATCGGTGGATGAGAAACGTGGGATCGCTTATTTTCCGCTGGGTTCACCAACTTATGATTATGATGGTGCAGACCGGCACGGAAAAAATTTGTTTGGTAATTGCATATTGGCGCTTGATGCACGCACCGGTAAACACATCTGGCATTTTCAAACAGTACACCATGATCTTTGGGACTATGACCTTACTGCAGCGCCTCAATTGATAACCGTTCAACATAATGGTAAGACCGTGGATGCAGTGGCAGTTGCCGCTAAAACGGGTTTCTTATATGTATTGGACCGGGTAACTGGTGAGCCTCTTTGGCCAATAGAGGAAAGGCCTGTGCCTAAAAGTCAAATGCCGAATGAGGAATCCTGGCCTACCCAACCATTCCCAACCGTAATACCTCCATTTACCCGCCAGGCTGTAACGGTGAATGAGCTCAATCCTTATTATGATTCTGCAAAGAAAGTTGAATTGGTAAAAAGGATAAATGCCGCTAAAGTCGGAATGTTTGAACCTCTTTCTGATAAATATGAAACCATTGCCATGCCTGGTTCCACCGGTGGCGCCAATTTTGGCAACACAGCGGCTGATCCTGAAAAAGGGATCGTATTCATTCAAACAAAAGAAGCGGCTTCTTTCTATAAGCTAAAATTAAGTACAGAAACGAGTTCAAATGAAGACAGGTTGGCAAAGGCTCAGACCTTATACACCCAAACCTGCCAGGCATGCCATGGTGCAGATAAAAAAGGGCTGCCAGGATTGGGAATAAGTTTGATGAACCTTGCTGATGATGGAATAGATCCTGAAGCTTTCAAACAGATCATTACTAATGGAAAAGGAAGAATGCCTCCCATGCCTCACCTTGATGATAATGCCATATTCAGCATATATTTTTTTCTGATGAGAGGAGCACGTGCAGGCGGTGGTGGCGGAGGCGGGAATATGTCCAAAATACCACCGGGTCCTGTTGTAGACTCTGGTGGTGTGGATGTACCTCCCTTTCCTCCTAAAAAGAATGTTGGTTACCCGGAAAATTATACTGGCCCCAAAATAACTCAACATGAAGCTAATAACTGGGGTGAAGCTGCGGCAGATATACTAACGCCTGCCTGGTCATCTGTTGTAGCTTATGATCTCAATAAGGGAATCATAAAGTGGAAAGTTCCATTGGGTACTGTTGATAGCCTTCATGCCGATAAAAATACCGGTACGCAAAACGGTTCATCCCGCAAGGGTATGGTGGTGACCGCAACAGGACTGGTAGTTGCCACTGCAGGTGATGGAAGAGTGTATATTTATGATGCTGAAAATGGTAATGTACTTTGGCAAAAAGATCTTGGCCGCAGAAATTCAGGAGGCATTCCTGCCATGTACGAAGCTAATGGGAAACAATACCTGGTTGTGTGTGCTACTGGAAAAGTAAAAGATAAAACAAAAAAGGAAGAGGATGTACCTAAAGGATATATTGTATTTGCGCTTCCTGAATTGAAAAAATAAAACAATAGTTATGAATCTAACAATCTGATGATTGCAAACCAGAAATGTAGGGCCTTTCACATAACCTGGTTAGAGGAAAGTTAATGTTCTTGCGAACTTCTACGAATTAGCTTCCTTTTTCTCAATTTTTTTGCTGCCAAAGCAACTAGCTTTAGCTTGCAGGCAATTATGAAGATTACGCGGCTTACCATTGCCATACATGCACTGGTGTGGATCCTGTTGCTGGTTATTCCTTATATTTCAACGGACCAGGTCTTTAATTCGCTGGACCCGGCATCTGACATAAAGTATCTTTTACACTGTATTGCATTAAGCGCCATATTGCTGATAAATTTCTATTTCAACTATTATTTCCTGATTCCTAAATTCCTTCTTGCAAAAAAATACTGGCTTTATTTTTCATCCCTTTTATTGATAATCGTTTTTGTACTATCACTGACAAGTGTGCTCTTTATATTTTCTGACTTCAATCCACATATATTGGCAAAAACCAACCCCGGGATTGAAAAAATTATTCCTGTTATTATCATCAATGCCCTTTCATTGTGGCTTTTATCCATTGTATTATCGATATTATGGAAAGTATATAGCCAGCTGAAACAGGCAGAAAGTGATAAACTTTCTGCACAAATTGCTTCTCTGAAATCACAGATTAATCCTCATTTTCTCTTTAATACATTGAACAATATATATGCTACTACTATCGACAGTTCGCCTAAAGCGGCAGACATGGTGGATAAGCTTTCAGAGATGATGCGTTATACCATGAGGGATATTCAACAGGATTTCGTTTTGTTAGAAGATGAGATCAATTACGTATGCAACTTTATTGAATTGCAAAAACTTCGGCTGGACAGAAGCATAAGGCTCGAGTATAAAATGCCGGAAAGTATACCGGCAGTCCGGATTGCACCCATGCTTCTGATCCCATTTATTGAAAACGCATTTAAGCATGGGGTGAATTCTGAACAGAAGAGTCATATTAATATAGAAATTGGACTGGATAAAAATGAACTTCAATTAAAGGTGGTTAACACCAAAGTGAATGTGCAGCGGGATATTTTGGAAAGGAGCGGATTGGGAATTGAGAATACGAAGCACCGCCTGAATTTGATCTATCCTTCCGGCCATTTATTGGTTATCAGCGATCAGGAAAAGGAATTTTTTGTTTCCTTATATATTAATTTACAATGATAAATGCTATTGCAATAGATGATGAACCCCTGGCACTTACCGTGATTCAGTCCCTGTGCGATAAAAGTGGCAGGATCCATTTGCAGAAAATATTTACAAAACCAGGCGAAGCAGTAAAGTATTTACGGAAATTTCCAACCGATCTTATTTTTTGTGATATCCAGATGCCTTCCATGACTGGAATTAGCCTGGTTAAATCATTGCAGCAAAACACAATGGTAATTTTCACAACAGCCTTTAGCGAGTATGCTGCTACCAGTTATGAATTAAATGCTATTGATTATTTACTTAAGCCTATTAGCCAAAAACGCTTTGCCCAGGCTATTTTAAAAGCAGAGGAATATTTCCGGTACATCACAAAAAAAGATCAGGATGCTGATAATACCATTTTTGTACGCGCCGATTTCAGTCTCATAAAAATTCGATTGGCGGACATCCTTTACATTGAGGGATTGGCTGATTACCTGAAAATTCATATAAGGGATCGTAAACCCATTGTAGCACGAATGGCAATGAAAGAAATGATGGAAAAATTGCCGTCCGGCGACTTCATACGTGTACACCGGAGTTTTATTTTGCCTTTCAGTAAAATTGAGGCGGTGCGTGGAACTACAGTATTCATTGGCGAAATGGAGTTTCCGATTGGAAGAACCTACGCAGAAGAATTCTTTAACCGCTATTCTCCCAAATAATTCCCTTCTTCGCTTATCTCTTTTCCTTCTTCTCAAAAATTTTAATAACGAAGATTTCGATTCAATCTTTGTATCGGATCATTTTAAATAATCTGAATAGAAGTATTGTATTTCAAATTATGATTAGAATAATAGTTACTACCCTGGTTCTTATAGCTAATTCTTTCCTGGTATCCGCGCAAACAAAATATACAGTGAGCGGAAATGTGAAACAAAAATCCTCCGGCGAAACCCTAATAGGGGCAACTGTGGTGGTGGCAGAGAAACCAAATTTGGGAGTAACCACCAACGAATATGGGTTCTTTTCTCTTTTGCTTCCTAAAGGGAGTTATACCTTACTTATAACATTTACGGGTTACGAGCAGGGATCTATTCCCATTCACCTTGATTCAAATGTAAGCCTAAACATTTTCCTGGTGGAGGCGGGAACAATGAAAGAGATAGTGGTTAGTTCCAGGAAAGGGAACGAAAATATAACCAGGGCAACAATGGGCACAGAAGTACTGGATATGAAAGCTGTGGCTAAAATACCCGTGGTATTTGGGGAGAAAGACCTGGTAAAAACCATCCAGTTACTGCCCGGTGTAAAATCAAATGGAGAAGGAACTAACGGGTTTTCCGTTCGGGGCGGGGCTACAGACCAAAACCTCATACAACTGGATGAGGCACCAGTGTATAATGCCTCACACATGTTGGGCATCTTTAGCGCTTTTAATAGTGATGCAATTAAAGATGCAACAATTATAAAGGGAAACAGCCCGGCCCAATTTGGCGGACGTCTTTCCTCCGTATTGGATGTAAAAATGAAGGAAGGGAATAACAAAGATTTCCATGCCAGCGGAGGATTGGGTTTGATCAGCAGCAGATTAACCCTGGAAGGCCCTATTCAAAAAGACAAATCTTCTTTTATAATATCCGGAAGACGAACCTATGCTGATCTTTTTGCAGGGCTTTCATCCGATATGAAGGATATAAAACTATATTTCTATGATCTGAATGCAAAGGCCAATATCTGGCTTAATCCCAGGAACAGGATTTATTTCTCCGGTTATTTTGGGAAGGATGTAGTGGGAGTGTCCAAAGTATTTGGTAGTAAATGGGGTAATACTACCGGCACAATAAGATGGAATAGTATTTTAAATACCAAATTATTTTCGAATACCAGTTTCATATACAGCAATTACGATTTTAATGTTGGTTTTCAAAGTGATGGCAATGAAGTAAACTTCAATTCGCATATTAAGGATATTAATCTTAAGCAGGATTTTACTTTTTATTTGAATTCAAAAAATACGTTACGCTTTGGATTTAACGCCATACATCATACCATCACTCCAACAAGGGCAGGAGGAACTGATATAATCAGTGATAAAAAAAGTCGCAAAGGATTAGAAAATGCTGCGTATCTGGGTAATTCATACAAAGCGTCCGATAGAATTCATATTGACTATGGTTTACGGTATTCTTTTTATAATATTTTGGGTGGGGATACTTATAATATATATGAGGGTAATAAAATCGTCCGGTCAATATCACTGGAAAAAGGGAGGATAGGTAAGACATATTATAATCTGGAGCCACGAGTATCCACTAATTACAAGTTGAGCAATACTGCCAATTTGAAAATGGGTTTTGCCCGGAATACACAAAACCTTCACCTGATGAGCAACTCAACCGGGGGAAGTCCTACGGATCAATGGATCGGTAACAGTTATAATATCAGGCCTGAAATTGCTGACCAGGTAAGTGTTGGATATGGGAAAACATTTAAGAACAATGTATTTGATTTTAGCGCGGAAGCGTATTATAAAATAATGCGGCACCAGGTAGATTACAGGGATGGGGCGGATATAAACACGGTGCCCGATATTGAAAGTGAATTGCTTTTTGGCAAAGGACGGGCTTATGGGCTGGAGTTATTGTTAAAAAAGAAAGCGGGAAAATTAACGGGGTGGATAGGATATACACTTTCAAAGACTGAAAGAAAAATTGCCGGGATCAATAGCGGGGAATGGTACAATGCAAAACAGGACCGTACACATGATCTTTCAATTGTAGGTATATATACCCTTTCGCCACGATGGACGGTTTCCGGCACATTCATTTATTCTACAGGAAATGCTGTAACATTCCCAACAGGAAAGTATGAATTAAATGGGATGACGATCTATCAATATGGTGGTCGCAATGCAGACAGGATGCCAGCCACACATAGAATGGATATCAGTTTTACCTATGAAAAGCAAAGCAGTCGAAGATTTCAGGGTTCCTGGAACTTTGGACTCTATAATATTTATGGCCGAAAGAATCCCTACAGCATAAGTTTCAAAGAGAATAAGAATAATTCCAAAATAATAGATGCGGTCCAAACCTCGCTATTTCAATGGGTGCCTGCAGTTACCTATAATTTCAAATTTTAAAATCGTAAAATGAAAATAATTACCGGCCTGGCTTTATTAGTTCTTTTATTTGCCAGTTGTGAGAAAGTGGTGGATTTGAAATATAAGGATAACCAATCCCGGGTTATCATCGAAGGAAACATAACAAATGCGGTCGGACCGTATTATGTAAAGATCAGTAGATCTATTAATTTATCAGATACGGGAACTTATCCGGTAATTGATAATGCCCGGGTTATAATCAACGATGGTGCAGGAAATAGTGAAACACTATTACCTCTGGGAAACGGAATTTACAGGACTGGCTCACTATCCGGGGTACCGGGTAGAACTTATTCCCTCACGGTATCGACAGAAAACCAGACTTATATTGCACAAAGCACTATGCCATCGCAGGTACCATTTGATTCCATTAAAGTTGAAAAAGTGATTTCAACCGGGGAAACGTCCTACAATTTTATACCCGTGTATAAAGACCCGGTAACAAAAGATAACAACTATCGATTTGTGCTCATGGTAAATAATGAATTGATAAATCAGCACCTGGTACTGAACGATCAGGTTAAAAATGGGCAGGTAAATACACTTCGTCTTGAAATAAATGATGAGGATTTGAAGTTTAAATCCGGAGATTTGGTGGATATTACTATGCAGTGTATTGATAAAAATGTGGCGGCTTATTACACCACATTGGCACTCATTGCAGATAATGGCCCCGGTGGGGGAACTACACCCAATAATCCTCCGGGTAATATTTCTAATGGAGCGTTAGGGTTATTTTCGGCACATACAATAGAAACAAAAAGTGTCAGAATACCGTAACAAAGAAGATAGACAAATTACCTTTTGAGTCTCTCCAAATATGATTTTTCAAGGTTCCCAAGAGTTTCATCATAACCGGCCCTGTCAATAAATGCCTGTGGGTTATAACCATCTTCGGGTTTGTGTTTCTCATGCAATTTAAATTGCCCGGCGTGAGAAGATAGCCAGATATCAAATTGCAATTTCTTTAATGCAGTAAAGGTATAGGCATAATCCTTTGCAATATCCGGGTATCCTTCCATACCAGCCAGGTTTGTTTGTGGCTGCATGCTTGGCATATTGGCAATGAGAACACGATAGGTCTTGGTGTCATCCTTGACATCAAACAGGAAGCTATTGGCGCCCTGTGTATGGCCGGGATGATTTAATACCACTATCTGCATATTATCCAGCTTCACTGTATCCTTATCATGCAGCAATCGGTCAGCCTTCACAGGTTTGAACGTGCTTCCTTTTCCACCAAATACGAAATCTGAATTGCCACCATCTGCAAGCGCCTGCGCATCCCTTTCCTGGATCATCATTTGGGCTCCTGTCATTTGTTTTATATCTGCCATCCCGGCCACATGATCAAAATGGGCATGAGTTGCCAGTAATATCTTAATGTCAGAGAATTTAAATCCCAGGGATTCCACATTGGATTTGATCATGTTTACCGATTCTGCAAGCCCGGTATTGATCAGGATATGGCCCTTTGATGTGGTAATAAGGTAACAGGCAAGATCATAGGTGCCTACATAGTAAAGGTTGCCAACTATGCGGAAAGGCTTATTCTCCATCTGCCATTCTTTTGTTACGAACGGGGGTGGTATAAGTTGTTGGGATTGACACTCAATGCCGTATAGAAGGCAAAGACAAATTACCAGTGCTTTTCCAGAAATTTTGAAGTTAATCATCATTTAAAAATAATGAAGTTGTACGTTCTATCAGTAGTTTTTTCTATGTAAGGGAACCTTATTATATTATGGAGGGGCCTCGAATTTAGGTGAGAGAAGGGTAGTTGATAGGGGCAAAAATGCCCCCAAAAGCCATTTACCAAAATTCCTTAATTAAAAAAAACTTGCTTAATTGAAAATGAAAAAGTTAACCTGGATATTACCCTTATTGCTATTACTTTCCTGCAAAAAGGATAATGATCCCAGGGACCTGAGGCTGTTGCGGGTAGAAACAACTACCTATTCGGGCGATATTATAACCACGGAATACCAGTATGATAACCCGGGCCGAATTATTGGTATCACCAGCAGGAAAAATAATGAGTCACCTGTTACCCTGGTTGGTGTTGCTTATACCGGGAATGAAGTATGGATGGTGAGTTCTGCTGAGTATGATCCTTCCTTTACTGAAACCAAAGAAGTTCGTTTCACAACTGATGCATCAGGAAAACCACAAAAAAGAATTGAATACCGCCAGCGAATTTCTAAAGCGCCATCTACTTCCCGGGAGTACAGCTATGATACTGCAATGTATGTGTATGATGCAGCAGGGTTATTGAAAAATATTACCAGGGTCCGCAGAGATTCAATGTGGATCAGGCAGGATCTTATTATTAAAAGAAAGTTTGATTGGACAATTAATTATACTAACAGCGGAGGAAACCTGGTGACAAGGGATGAGTATGTAACTTATCCAATTACAAGAATCGAGAATGGGGTCACCACCCTTTCAGGGGGCAGTTCAGAGTATCACCAGGTCTACGGTTATGCAAAGGGTTTCCCCAATAAGACCGATTTTAATAATTCAATTGTGAAAGATGAATACCCGGTATTTGTTTATGACACGCCACTTAATAGCAATTATAAAAATATGCATGACCAGGTAGCAATAGACAATACAGACCGGGATCTTAGTGGCACTATCATATTCAACTCAAAGGGAACAATCTACATGGACAGGGCGTATGATAAAAAAGGATTTTTGGCCACAATGACAAAACCGCCCGGTAACACCCAGGACATAAAGATCAGCTATATCTACGGCAAAAAATGATCCCGTAGATCATTTAAAAAGTTGCTGTAAAGAAGTAGCCAGGTACATTTTTACATTCATCCACGTGTGCCCACCAGGAACAAAATACGTTTCCAGGTTGATACCTTTCCCTTTGAACATTGCCATATTTTCTTTAACACTCTCATATAGAAAATCTTCAGTACCAACACTTAGTGTAAACAGCTTTAATTGTTTATTTATTAGCGCCGCATCAGGTGAATAGGTGCCAAAGTTTTTCCTGAACTCTTCAGTTGCTGTAAAAGGCGCATAAGAGAATATATAGGAGAATTTGGAGGTGTTTGTTAACCCAATGTTTAAGGTTTGGCCGCCGCCAACAGAAAAGCCTGCAATTGCCCTGTATTTTGTATCTGTAAGAACAGGATAATTTGACTCTATAAATGGAATAATATCATTCATCACATCTTTTGTAAAGTCCGGCATTGGAGCAGGCCTTACATTACCGTATGGCATTACAATGATCATAGGTTTTGCTTTCCCCTGTGCAATCAGGTTATCGGCTATAAAATTGGCACGTCCAACCTTGATCCATGTCTCGGGTATATCAGACCCTCCATGAATGAGGTAAAGAACCGGATATTTCGTTTTGCCGGAAGCATCAAAGCCTGGGGGTGTGTAAATAATTAACTCACGAGTGGTCCCAAGTGTACCTGATTTATACAGGCGAAAACTAACCTTTCCATGCGGAACGTTTTGTAAGGAATGAATTAATGGTGTATTGCCTGGTATATCTACAATGCTACGCTTAAATCTTTCATTCGGAAAGATGTAAGTGTTATTGGGATCTGCAATCTGAACACTATCCACCCAGAAACTGTACGGGTAAATATCTGGTTTTATCGGACCAATCGTTATTCTCCAGATTCCTGAAGTATCTTTTTCCATCAATTTAGGTCCCGTTAAAAATTCTCCGCTTATGGATACGTTCTTTGCAGTTCTGGAATAATAGGTGAATGTGACTGTATTATCGGCATGAACTTCAGGTGAAGTAATGGAAGGCGGTCTTTGAGCCGATAGGACAATACCTGAAAAAAGTATGACCAATAAAGTATTGAATAGCTGTTTCATTGATTTACTAAAAGTTTCTGAAGAAATAAATACCTGATCAAAGAATGGTTCTGTTATTTAAATAGCAACTGGGCTGTTTCCGCCAAATAGGTTTTAACATTCATCCAGGTGTGCCCGCCTCCGGTAACAAGACTTTTATAATTAATCTTTTTTGACTTCAGGTAATTCAAAAACTGGGCAGTATCATTATAAAGAAAATCCTCATTCCCAACGCTTACCCATAAAAGTTTCAACTGTTTGTTGGTTATATCCGGGTTAGATACAATGTTCTGGAAACTATTGTCCATTTCAGATGCTGGCAAGTAAGCACTATAGCAACATATCCATGCAAATTTATCCATGTTCCAGAATGCAGTTCTTAATGTTTGTCCGCCTCCACGTGAGAATCCTCCAATTGCCCGATACCCCCTGTCTGGAATTGTACGATAATTTCGATCTATATAGGGAATAACATTCTTTGTAAGATCTTCTGCAAAGCTTTTCATTCTCGCCATTGCATCAGCGCTTTCCCTGGCCTGGGGATCTGCTGGTTTGGCTCCTCCTTTTTGTTCGGCAATTCTTGCTTCAATATTACCATAAGGCATTACGATGATCATGGGCCTGGCTTTCCCTTCGGCAATCAAATTATCCAGGATCAGGTTGGTGCGGCCAACCTTAAAAAAAGTTTCTTCAGTATCTGTTGTGCCACTGATCAGGTAATAGACCGGGAATTTTTTGAGCTTGTCTTTTTCATAACCTGGTGGAGTATAGACCATTATTGTTCCTGTGGTACCCTGAGCAGAGGGATAATATTCATAGCTTACAGTACCATGAGGAACATCCCGGACGTCATGAATAAGAGTTGAAAATCCCTGGACATTTACAAGGCTTGCCTTGAATCTTTCATTGGGGAAAAAGTCCACATTGGCAGGGTCCATGACTGTTACTCCATCTACCACGAAAGAATAAGGATAGATATCCGGCCTCACCGGTCCAACTGTTACGCTCCAAATGCCGATTGAGTCTTTGGTCATTGGTACCTGGTTAGCTCCAAATTGACTGCCTCCCAATTTTACTTCCCTGGCAGATGGTGCCAGGTACCGGAATGTAACTTTTTTGTCAGGAAGCACCTGCGGAGAATTTATAAAGGGTCCCCTTGGCGGTTGGCTCATTCCAATGAAGGAGTAACCAAAGATTAACAGGGATAAAAATAAAAAGTGGATTGATTTATCATGCATGTTCATAAGCAATGTGTAGATAGGCTTTTAAACTTACAATTTACTTCTATTTTAGATGTATAAGAATAACCGCCGAATAAGGTTATACACCATGTTAAATATGAAGTGGTTAATTTGGCTGAAGTTTTAAATTTATTATGACCAGAACCACTCTTCTTCTTGTGACCATTTGTTCAGGATTATTCTGTGTTGGACAGGTGCCCGTAAGAGATGAACCGCATCACCACAATATTTTTGAAAACGAATATTTACGAGTATTAGATGTACACATCGGACCGCGGGATACTACACAGTTCCATGAGCATAACACGCCATCTGTTTTTTTTACTTTCTCTAAAACATTCACTACTTCTCAACTAATAGGAAGGCAGCCTTCTCGTAGCAGTGCGTCTAATCCTGGTCCGCCATCTTATGATAGCCTGGGTACCTCACGCATTCATCGTGTTTGGAATGATGATACTACCTGGTTTCGTGTAATGGATATTGAATTGAAAACTGGAAAGCCGAAAAGCAATCAGGTTGTAATACAGAATTCATTATTAACACTGGCATTCAACAGATACCTGGCTATTGGTTACTGGGTGAAATTAAAAACCGGGGAAAGTATTGACCTGCCTTCATCCACTATGGGGTATTTACTGGTTAGTCAGGGAGATGCAACTATTCAATACCGCGGAGGCAATTCCAAACAACAACGGTTTATGAAAGCGGGTCATTATATATGGATTCAACCCGGTGAGATTTTGTCGCTGACAAACTCCAGTAACCTTGCAAATTTTATGTTACTGCAAATAAAATGATTTGATAAGCTGATCCGAAACCTGTTTATTGTAGCTTCTTTAAAAAGAAGGGGATTTTTCCCCCTCTTTTTATTATACTCACCAGCTAAGATTTGATTCAATCCTGATTTACAATTATTCAGGTATTTTCCTGTAGTGCTGGAAATTGCCGCTTAATCCATTTTTTTGTACAATATTCACCGTTGGCTTAATATAGTAGCCTGTACATTTATTTTTAATATTCTTTGTATTGCTGGTATTACCTCACTCCTTGTTTAATCATTCGGGAAGTATATAAAACAGAGATGATTTTTTGCCTTATATATTGAGTTCTTCATTACACTACAACCATTTATTCTTGCTCTAAGGAATGCAAATCTGTTTTATGATCTAATAAAATACTATTTTAAAACCATTCTCGTCGATTGCTTCAGGATAATATCATAAAAGATCTACAACTGCGGATAGCTTTGTCAGAGGATATGAAATCCTATAGAGAGCTTTATCTCCTGATGTTTGACAGTCTCTTTAAATTTTCCTACTCCTTTGTAAAATCTAAACAGGTTGCACAGGAAATTGTGTCTGATGTGTTTATAAAACTTTGGAAGATAAGAGGTCAGCTAAATAGCATTGAAAATCTAAAGCTGTACTTATTCGGCATCACAAAAAACATTTCGCTTAGTTACCTGGCCAGGGCCTCTAAAAATTTACCCATTCCATTGGATGGCTTAAAGGAGGATCAAATGGAATCCGAATCGTTAATTGAATTCAAAACCCCCGAAGATTTATATATTTCAAAGGAAACAATCCAAAACGTTTTACAAGCCATCAGGGAATTACCCTCTCAGTGCCAGGTAATCTTTTCCCTGGTGAGAGTGGAAGGTTTAAAATATAAAGAAGTTGCCAGCCTGCTTAATATTTCAGTGTTTACCGTACGTAACCAGGTGGCCATTGCAACAAAAAAGATTGAGGAGGCGCTGCCCCAAAAACACAAATTCCATATTCGCTTCCAGGACAGGTTTTCAAACTCCTGAATTTCTGATTCACCACCACTATTTTCCCAAATTTTAAAAAAATCCTGCTCCCGGTTGGTACATATTCTCCTTTTTATGTGTCTTTTATTATAGAGGAGTATTAAATGTCAAAAGATTTACGTATTAGTTTGCTAATCAGTCTAAAATTAAATGAGGAAGCTACACCAGAGGAATTAAGGGAGCTTGAAATGCTCCTTAAGAATAATCCTGAACTACAGGAAAGACAAGATAATGTTGCGAAAATATATAAGCAGTTAGGAGGGCATGCAACCGGCATGGCCGAAGAGGCATTTGAACAGCATTTGGAAAGATTAAATAATGAAGAATTTGTCCCGTATGTCATGCCGGAAGCATCGTTTGAAGATCAGAATATAGCTCCAACCCGAACGCTATGGCAAAACTGGCGTTACAAAATTTTGTGGGTAGCTGCTGCTGCCTCCGTTTTACTCTTCTTGTTCCTTTTTAGAAAAAATGAAAATAGTCAGCCGCCACTTGCAAAGAATACTGTCAGTACCAAATCGGGCGATAAGGCCAGTATTACACTGCCTGATGGCTCAAAAGTATGGCTTAATGGAAATAGCAAGATAACCTATGAAGATTTCCGGAAGGAAACCCGGGAAGTATTTCTTTCCGGGGAAGCCTATTTTGATGTTGCCAAAGACAAAACAAAACCCTTTATTATTCATACACGTACAATAAGCCTGAAAGTTTTGGGTACTGCCTTTAATGTCCGTTCTTATGATAACGAGATAGAAACTGAGACGGCCCTGGTGCATGGCTCTGTGGAGGTGACACTCCGCAACAGACCGGACCAAAAAATATTTTTAAAACCAGGAGAGAAATTATTAGTTAAAAATATTCCGGTTGATACTTCACTTAAAAGCAAAAAGGTGAAACGTAATGAAGATTCGCCTATCGCTGTATTGACAAATATGCATTATTACGGGGCTGATAGCAGTAGTGTTGAGACATCCTGGACAAAGAATCAACTGGTCTTTAATGATGAATCACTTGATAAAATTGCTTTAAATCTTGAAAGGTGGTTTAATGTTCGTGTAACTATAGTGAATGAGAGTTTGAAGAAAGAGAAATTTACAGCAACTATTGAAGAAGACGATAAGCTGGAAGAAGTTTTAGAGGCACTTAAACTTATTGAAGGATTCCATTATTCTGTAAAAGATAAAGAGATAATTATAAGCCGATAAATATTTGTAACAACGATTGGAATAGATATGTCCCAGGCTATTTACTGAGTATATTATTTAACTAAAACTTGCCATTATGATAAAAACTCCTTTTGCTGGTAGTTCCTGATCAGCAACACTCATCAATCTCTGCCACATATTATCATGCTAAAATGGTACCCGGGTGGGTAATCATTTTTCAAATCATCTAACATGAAAAAAAATAGACGAGCTGCATCGTTCGATAGTGCCATGCCACTACTTAAAGCTTTACTCCGTACTAAATGCCTTATAGTTCTGTTATGCTTTTTATCCGTTCAATCCTTTGCAGGTATCAATGCACAGGATAATATAACCTTAAGTCTCCAAAATGTGGGATTGACCAAAGTCTTCCGGGCCATAGAAAAGCAGGCAAAGTATCGCTTTGTATATAAAAATGAAACAATCCCCGGGAATACTATTAGCATTGACGTTAAAAATGCTTCTTTAGAGGAGGTGCTTAGAATAGTACTGGATAATACCCAACTTACTTATAGAAAGGTTAATAACAACCTGGTGGTAATTATAAATTCAGCTACAAAAACTGTAACAGGGCAGGTAACAGACAGCAAGGGGGAAGCATTGAACGGTGTTAGTGTTTTTGAACAGGGTAGTTCAACCGGCACACTCACAAATCAGGACGGCAGATATAGTATCTCAGTCGCGGGAGAAAATTCCTTATTGGTGTTTCAACATACAGGATTTGAAACAATGACTGAAACGGTTGGTGCCCGATCAGTTATTAACGTGGTCTTACAAACCCAGGTTAAGGCGCTGGATGAAATCATTGTAACAGCGTTGGGTATTAGAAAAGAATCCAGGAAACTGGGTTATGCTGCTTCAAATGTAGCCATTGATGAGATTACCAAAAACCGTACAACCAATGTAATGACCTCTTTGGAGGGAAAAGTTGCAGGTTTGAATATTGCCCCGCCAACCGCGGGTGCAGGTGCAAGTAACAGGATCCGTTTGCGCGGACAGTCTGGTTTTTCAGGCCAAACCAATTCACCGTTAATTGTTATTAATGGCCTGCCAATGGATCAGGGTGCACGTAGTGCCGAGGGCCAACCTGGAATGGATCAGGGCGACAATCTCCAACAGATCAATCCGGATGATATTGAATCAATGACCGTGCTGAAAGGTGCAACAGCAGCTGCCCTTTACGGTTCAAGAGCTTCAAACGGTGCAATTATCATTACTACTAAAAGCGGCAGTAAAAATTCCAAATTTGGAGTTGAGTATACTTCAAACTTTGCTGCTGATGAAATAATGGATTTTACCAATTATCAAACTGAATATGGTACTGGCTCCAATGGTGTTCGTCCTACTTCACAGGCTACTGCAAAATCAACCGGTAACCTGTCATGGGGAGAAAAATATGATGGGGTTCCAACTTACCAGTATGATGGTGTTTTAAGACCTTATCTTCCAGATAAAAACCGTTTCAAAGAATCTTATAGAACCG
>Ga0207648_10003548_pt1 | contig 16321 bp, 10 predicted proteins | sample KBSMisM32_FD_184310 | JGI IMG/M metagenome (GOLD analysis project Ga0207648, IMG submission 184310) | Miscanthus rhizosphere microbial communities from Kellogg Biological Station, Michigan, USA - KBS Miscanthus M3-2 (SPAdes) (version 2) | ecosystem: Host-associated > Plants > Roots >...
CCGCCGCGCGTGCCACGCCAGGTTCTGGGCGACCTGAACCAAGAAACCCCGCTCCGCGCCGACCTGAACGTCGTCGATGCGGGTCGCGGCGACCATGAAGGTCCGCTGGACCTCGTCGTCGAGATCGGACGGCGGGACGCCCGCACGGCGGAGCGTGCGCGTCACGACCTTGAGGTGTTCCTCGACCATCGCACGCACGCGCGCATGCCGGTCGCGCGGCGGCGGTGCCGTCGGACTGCGCCGTGCCCTCACGAACGCGATCAGAACTGGTTGAAGAAGGTCCATACGGCGGCGGCGTTCCAGCTGCCCGACGACTGGCCGTTGTCTGGATACGGCGTGTGGTCGCCGTTGAAGGAGCAGAACTGGACCGGATAGCCCGCCATGCACCCCATCTCGTTGGTGCAGACGTGAGCCCCGCTCGTGACCGATGTCGGTACCGCCCAGGTGCAGCCGTTGGCCTTCGCGAAGTTCTGGGCCAGGCCCACGCCGTTGTTGTAGTTCAGCACCGAGTCGTGCGTGCCGTGGGCAGCGTAGTAGGCCACGGGTTTGCTGGGTGTGCAGTTGCCGCTGAGCTGGGAGCCCGAATAGACGGCCACGGCGCGGATGTAGCCGTTCGACACGCCGCCCAGCGGTCGTTCGCACGCCGTCTTGTAGGACATGCTGCCGCCGTAGCTCCAGCCGTTCGCGAAGATTCGATTCGTGTCGACGCAGAAGTTGTCTTCGATGTATTTCACCAGCGCGTCGGCGAAGTTCAAATCGTTGTTGCTGCTGTTCGGCCAGCCGCAGCCCGAATCACCTTGGCCGGTGCCGGTGCAAGGTCCACCCGACTGCGACCCGTTGGGTGCGATGAAGATCGCGGTGTTGTTGGATTGCGGGAGCACGTTGTAATACTTCTGGTTGTACATCTCGACGTCGTTACCGTTGAGCTCGTGATACGCAATGATGAGCCGGTACGGGTGAGTGTTGTCGTAGTTCGTCGGCACGTTGAGGATGTACCGCCGCTGCTGAGACCCCGACATGAACGGGATGCGGGTGCCGTTGTTGTACATGCTGCTCGCGATGCCGGGCGCCTTGCCGCAGCCGGCCGACATGCCGGGGGTTCCGGAGCCGCCGGCGCCGCCGGCGCCGCCGCCCGTACCCGCTGTCGCGCTTCCGCCGCTACCGCCGCGGCCCGCCGTTCCCGTGCCGCCGCGGCCACCCGATCCGACGGTGCCTCCGGTGCCGCCGGCATATCCGCCGGTGCCCGCGTTCCCGCCGCGTCCGCCACTGGCGCCGGACGCGCCGCTCGTGCCGGCCGTACCGGTGCTCATGCCTGTGCCGGCGGCGCCCGTAGTGCCGGCACTGCCGGTGGTACCGGCGGTCCCGGTCGTGCCGGCGCTCCCGGTCGTACCGGCTGAACCCGTCGTCCCCGCCTGGCCGCTCGTGCCGGCCGCCTGTCCGCCCTGCCCCATCGTTCCGGCCGCGCCGGTCGTGCCCGAGGCGCCGGTTCCCGCCGTCCCGGTGGTGCCGGCTGTGCCGCTGCCTTCGCCCGGTCCGGTCCCGCACCCGACGGCGAACGCCGTCGACAGCGCGAGCCCGCTGACGATCAGTCGAAACGATCGCGAACGCGAACGCGCCGCCCCAATTTTTTCACCGATTGATTGTGACCACATTTGCGTCCCTTTCGCTTCGTTGGTTAACGGCCCAGAAAGCTCATGAGCCACGTCATTGCCGGCCGCATGGTGCCGCTGCTTGTGATGAGTCCGCTGTTCGCCACCCACGTCGTGCCGACGACGTAGCCCCACAGCGTGATTCCAGCGACGTTCTTGTCGTTCCAGAACATCGTGAACTGGCTCTGCATGACGTTCTTCTGCTGGTTGTCGTCAGCGATGTTGAGGTCGTACTCGCTGATGTAGACCGGCAGGCCCGTCTGCGCGGTGATCTTGTCGATGTTCGCCTGGATGGTGCTCGCGGAGAGATTGCCGCACGCGTGGGCCTGCGCGCCCACGCCCGTTATCGGCGCGCCCGCCGCCTTGATCTTGGTGACGATGTCGATCGTGTGGGCGTTGTCGTTGCCGTACTCGATGTTGTTGTAGTCGTTCAGGATCAGGATCGCGTTTGGGCAGTACTGGTGCGCCCACTTGAACGCCTGGGCGATCCAGTCGTACCCGCTGGCGCCGGACCCGCCGAGCGCGGCCACGTACGGCGGCGTGGTGTGCGGCGGCGGCTCGTTGACGACGTCGATCAGCTGTACGTCCGGGTAGCGTTCACAGAAGAGGCGGATCCACTCTTCGACCTCCGCCTTCTGTTCTGCCTGCGACAGCCCGCCGAGCCACCCGGGTTGCTGGCTACCCCAGATGAAGTTGTGCTGCTTGAACGGAATGTTGTTCTGCTTGGCGTAGTCGTGCATCGCATCCAGGCTGGTCCAGCGCATCGTGTTGCGCGTCCCCTCGATCGATCCCCACTTGCCCGCGTTCTCGGGCGTGAGCTGATCCCAGTACTTGCTGAAGTCCGAACGGACCTGCCCGCGCGTGTCGATGTTGCCGACGTACTTCTTCACCGGTGGCGGCGCGCCACCAGTGCCGGCCGACCCGGTCGCTCCGGCGCCGCCCGCGCCGCCACGACCACCCGCTGCTCCGCCCCGTCCCGCCGCCCCGCCGCTGCCGCCTCTCGATCCCGCGACGCCGGTGCCGGCGGATCCGCCGGCGCCGCCTAAACCACCCTTGCCACCCGCGCCCGCACTGCTGCCGCCCGTACCGGTACCACCCTGCCCTGCGGCGCCCGTCGTGCCCGCCGAACCGGAAGAACCCGCCGCGCCTGCGCCGGTCGTGCCACCGCCATCGTTCGCGCCGCCAGAGCCCGTGGTGCCCGCGACGCTCGTACCGCCGGCCGCGCCCGACGCGCCGCCGTGTCCCGCGGTTGCGCCGGCCGTACCGGTCGTTCCCCCGTGGCCGTCGTCGATGAGCGTTTCAGTCGGAGCGCAAGCGATATGAGAAACGACCGCAAACAACACGGCGGTCGTGTGGCGTAACGCTCGCGGGGGCGAGCAACGCATGCATTCCTCCTCTGTTGAGCGTGGCCCGAGCCCGCCCGCTGCCTTTGTTGGTGCTATCCCCGCCCCGACCCGCGAGGATCACCAACATGCCGACCGCAAATGAGAACTTGTTTGAAACCGTGACGCGGTCGCGCTCGGGCGCTCGCCGATCAGCGCGCCACGGTCAACCGACGTTCGCGCAGGCGGCGAGCGTCCTTTCACGCAGCGACGTGCGCGCATGTTTCATTGTGCCGGTGCGGAGGAGAGCGCGCTCCAGTCGACTGACACGTTCGCGCCGCAACACCGCCGGTCCCTCGGTGTCTTCCACGCCAGGTACGCCGAGCTCCTCGGCCAGCTCGATCGCGGCGAGGTTGCTCCGGAGCTGCTCGCGCGCCCGCCGCAAGCGGGAGGCCACCGTCCCCCGCGGCAGCCCCAGGGCGGCCGCGATCTCGGGCATGTCCATCTCCTCGAGCTCGTAGAGCAAGAACACCGAGCGCAACGCTTCGCCCAGGCTCTCGACGGCAGCGTCGAGGAGGGCGCGCATCTGCCTGCGCTCGGCCATGTCTTCGGGCGTTCCGCGCGGCTCGCTCGGCTCGGGCAGCGTTTCGCTGGGAAATTCTCGCCGGCGCGCGTGCGAGCGGCGGGAGTGAAATGCCCGGTGACGCGCGACCTGGCACAGGAAGCTGCGCTCGGAGCCCTGCCTGACATCGTCGAGGCGGTTCGAGACGATGATGAACGTCCGCTGGACCTCGTCGTCCAGCTCGTCGCGCGGAACGCCGCCCTTTCGCAACGTACGCACAACCAACCGATGGTGGTCATCCACCAGCGAGCGCAAACGCGCCTGGCGTTTGGAAGTGATGGTTTCAGCTTTTGGGAACACCCAACAAACCAATTGCTGGGACGTGCTCCGACTTGTTAACCGAAATAATTTGGGTTGTCCGCCGACGAGAGCGCGTACAGCGCGCCCGAGACGCAGTCGCGGCGCTCGCGGAATCTGGTTCAGAAATTTTCTGACAACTGGTCTGCGCCCAGGCCAATACCCCGGGTTGTTTTTCGCCTGGAAGGACGTCGATGACGCAGAAGAACGTCCGGGGGGATCCCGAATCTGACAGGCGGGAATACCCCAAAGAACCAACATGATGAGAACGTCCCTGCGATTCGAGGCGGTGCCCGCAGCGTTGCTGGTCGGGCTGGTGACAGGCGTCCTGGCATGCGCGGGCGGCAATCCCGGAGCGCCGTCGGGCGCGGGGGGATCGGGCACCTCGGCCGGCGCGGCCGGAACGGCGGCCGCCGGCGATTCGGGAACGGGCGCGACGGGCGGCGCCAGCGCCGGCGCAGGCGGAACCGTCGATCCGTCGGGAAGCGCCGGCGACGGTGCGGGCGGGGACGCGGGCACGACGGGCAGCGGCGGTTCGTCGTCGACCGCCGGCTCGGGAGGCGCCGGGACGACCGGCGCGGCGGGGACGTCGTCGACGGGCGGAAGCGCCGGAGCGAGAGGCGGAACGACCGGGACGGCCGGCCGCGGAGGGACCGGCATCAGCGGCAGCAGCGGCGGCGGCGGCGCATCGGGCTCGGGCGGATCGGCTGCTCCAGCGAACGCGCTCATCACCTCCGCCAACGGTGCGTTCTGGAAGACGGGCACGTGGACCGAGTCCACCGCCACCGCGACCGTCACCGTCAACGACGCCAACGCCTACCAGACGTGGGAAGGCTTCGGCGGCGCCTTCAACGAGAAGGGGTGGAGTTACCTCACGACGAAGCAGCTGCAGGATCAGGCGATCCAGCTGCTGTTCGGAACGGACGGCTGCAACTTCGCGTGGGGACGGATCCCGATCGGCTCCAGCGACTACGCGATGGATCGCTACTCGCTGAACGAGACGGCCAACGACACCACGATGGCCAACTTCTCGATCGCCCGCGACAAGATGCGGCTGATTCCGTACATCAAGGCCGCGCAGATGGTGAAGTCGAACATTCGCTTCTGGGCCAGCCCGTGGTCGCCGCCGACGTGGATGAAGACGGGACCGTACAACCCCAACACGGGCGCGTCGCACTCGAACTTCGACGGCGGCGTCATGAAGAGCGACGACGCGACGATGAAGGCGTTCGCGCTCTATCTGGTCAAGTTCGTTCAGGCCTACTCGGGCGAGGGCATCAACGTCGAGATCGTCTCGCCGCAGAACGAGCCCAACTACCAGCAGAACTATCCGTCCTGCCACTGGGACACGACCGTGTTCGTCAACTTCGTCAAGACGTACCTGGGGCCGGCGCTGACCACCGCAAACCTCGCCACGCGGGTCATGGACGGCACGCTGTCCAACCCCAGCGGCGACGCCCAGATCGGGCAGGGCGTCCTGCAAGACGCGACCGCGAAGGGCTACGTGAAATCGATCGGCGTGCAGTGGGGCATGGCCGACTCCGGCAACGTCAACCCGCTGAAGAACCTGGCTGGCGGCATTCCTATCTGGCTGTCCGAGACGAAGTGCGGCGGCTCGATCGGATCGACCGCGCCGGCGCCAAACGACTTCAACTACGGCCGCGACACCTGGGGCTACATCAGCACGGCGATCAAGAACGGGCTGACCGCGTACAACGCCTGGAACATGGTGCTGGACCCGGGCGGCCTCGGCATCGACGACACGCGCAAGTGGCCGCAGAACGCCTTGCTCGTGGCCAACGCGGGCGCGCTCACCCTGACGCCCGCGTACTACGTGTTCCGGCACTTCTCGCAGTTCGTCGATCCGGGCGCGAAGCGCGTCGACGCCACCGGCGGCGACGCCGTGGCGTTCAAGAACCCCGACGGCAGCCTGGTGGCGGTCATGTTCAACAGCGGCGGGGCGAACAACAGTTACGTCGTCGCCATCGGCGGCAAGAAGCTGCAATTCGCGATGCCGGCCACCGGCTGGGCGACGGTCAAGTACCGGCCGTGACGCGGGCGCGTCCGTCAGGGCCGCCCCGCCTGCGTAACTTTAGTTAACAAACGGGCGGGACTGCGGGCAGTACCGGTGAGGTGCCCGGCGCTTCGCGCCGCGCGCCGTCGCAAGCAGGACGATCATGCGCTCGATCTTCGCCCGCCCCTCACGACGCTTCGCCGCCCTCGGCGCCGTGGCGGGCGTCGTGATCGCGGGCGTGGCCGGCTGCGCCGGCGAGATCGATCCGTCGCTGCTCGCGGGTCAGGCGGGCGGCGGCGGGGGCACGACGGTCTGCAACGCGCCGCAGATGGTGTTCGCGACGAACTGCTCGCTTTCCAGCTGTCACGGCGCCACTTCGATCGGCGGCGCCGGTCTCGATCTCGTTTCCGCTGGGGTGGTCGGGCGCCTCGTCGGCCAGGGGCCGTCGACCAATGTCGCCGCCGGCGCGCTCTGCGGCGACGCCGGGAAACCGTACCTCGTCGCGGGCTCGAACCCGGCGACGGGCTTGCTGCTGGACAAGATGGACAGCAACAAGGTGACGTGCGGCAGCACGATGTCGGTGCTCGCAGGGCTCACGTCATCCCAGGTCGCCTGCCTTTCCGCCTGGGCCACCGCCGTCACGACGGGAGTGATCACGCAATGACGGCCGCCCGCACCAGTCTGCTGGTGGCGTTGCTCGTCGGCACGTCGGGCGGCAGCGCCCTGGCCGCGCCCGCGAAACGCGCCGGCGTTCCGACGTTCGACGGCGCCCAGGAGGTCGTCGTCCGCAAGCAGGTGATGCGCGTGCTCAAGGCGCACGGCTACGAGCTCGCGAAGTCGCGCGAGATGGAGCTCGGCCTCGCGAACACAGGCGCGCTGCTGGACTCCGACGACGGTTTCGCGAAGGTCGCGAGAGAGCTCGCGCTGTCGGTGATCGTGACCGGCGAGGTCGGGAAGAAGCGCGCGAAGATCGCCGTTCATGACGGCCGCGATGGGGGGTTGCTGGGCGAGGCCGCGTTCCCGGGCGCGAACCCGCGGAAGATGGCGGCCGAGGTGGCGCGCGCGTTCTGGGCCAAGCTGGGCGGGGAGATCGAACGTGGGCGCGTGGCGCCGAACGCGAAGAAGGCGCCCAAGGTCGTGGCGGAGGCGCCCGAAGACGACGAGAGCGCGCCCGACCCCGGTGACGCGATCGAGTCGAAGGCGAAGGTCGCGGGGCACGCCGCCGCATCGGAGCGACAGACGTCGCCCGACAGCGACGGCGGATCCGGCCATGACGAGGACAAGGCGGCGGACGAGAACGTGCTGCGCGAAGAAGCGAGCGCCGCGCCGTCGCCGTCGGGCCCCGTGCCGCCCACCTTCGACGCGTTCCTCGCGCCCACCGGCACGAACCGGGCGTTCGTTTACCACCAGGACATCAGCCCGATGGGCATGCGGCCCTACACCCTGCCGCTGGCCGCCGCGACCGCCTTGCACATCGCCTGGTACCCGGTGAGCGCCCTGACCAGCGGACCGTTGCAACACCTGGGCGTCGAGGTCGGCGTGGAGCAAGCGTTCGGCCTGCGATCCGCCGCGGGCGCCGACGGCAGCGCGCTCGCGGGCAAGACGTTCGGCAACTCCGTGCACGATTACGAGGGCGGCCTGCGCTACCGCGTTCCGTTCGGCGCCGGGCACCAGCTCTGGCTCTCGGGCACCGCCGGCGAGCACGCCTTCGTGTTCACGAACCCGAGCGGCTGCGCCGACTGCCGCGCGATGCTCCACATTCCCGACACCGTTTACCGCTACGGACGCCCCGGCATCGGCCTGCGGCTGGAGCTGCCGGCGGCGTTCTCCCTCACGCTGGGCGGCGGTTACCGCTACATCTTCAACGCGGGCGGCACGCACCTCGACGGGTACTTCCCGCACCGCACCGTCGGCGGCGTGGATGCGGAGCTGGCGCTCGGCTACCGGGTCACGCGCAGCCTCGAGATCCGCGCATCGGGCCAGCTGCGCCGCTACTTCTACGACATGCATTCGAAGGCCGGTGACACCTACCTCGCGGGTGGCGCGATCGATCAGTACTGGACGGTCGGCCTCGGGATGGCCGTTCTGCTGGGCGGCGACGACCCGCAATGAGGTCGGGGCGAATCCTCGTCGCAGCGCTGCTGGCGGGGACGCTCGTCTTGATGACGGCGCGCTTGGGCAATGCCGCGTCGTTGCAGCAGGTCAGCAACTGGGGCGTGAGCGGGCTGCCGGCGGACGTGAGCATGTACATCTATGTCCCGGACCGCGTCGCGACGAACCCGCCGATCCTGACGCTCATTCACTACTGCGGCGGAACGGCGGCCGCGGTGTTCGGCCAGGCCAGGACGGGCGGCGTCGTCGGCGCCGCGGACCAGTACGGCTTCATCATGGTCGTCCCGAGCAGCGGGCGCTGCTGGGACGTCCAGTCGAACAAGACCTGGACGCGCGACGGCGGCGGCGACAGCCACGCGATCAGGCAGATGGTCAGGTACGCGAGCAGTCAGTACAAGGGCAACGCGGATCGCGTTTATGCGACCGGCGACTCGTCGGGCGGCATGATGACGGAGCTGCTGCTCGCGCTCTACCCGGACGTCTTCACGGCGGGGTCCGCGTTCGCGGGGATGCCGGCCGCCTGCAGGGGCGCGAGCGAATCAGGAAGCGGCGGTGGCTACAGCGGCGCCTGCGCAGGCGGCTCGGTGACGCACACGCCGCAGGAATGGGGCGACATCGTTCGCAAGATGAACCCGGGCTACACCGGCCACCGTCCGCGCGTGCAGCTGTTTCACGGCGACGCGGACACGACCATCCGCTACGCGAACTTCACCGAGGCGATCAAGGAATGGACGAACGTGCTCGGCCTCGCGACCGCGCCGACGGCGACGACCATGAACGTGCCGCTGGGCGATCACCAGGCGACGCGGCAGCAGTGGCGAAATTCGTGCGGCTATCTGGTCCTCGAGGGGTTCACGTCGCTCGGCGGCGATCACGGCCCGTCCGATGCGCTGTTCAAGGCTGAATACGTCGTTCCGTTCCTGAGCCTCGACAAGACTGGAACGATCGATCCCGAGATCCAGCAGTGCAGTGGCGGCGGGACCGGCGGCACTTCGGGAGTAGACGCGGGCGCCGACGGAGCTGGACGTGGTGGCGGCGGCGGCACCGGCGGCGGCGGCGGCTCCGGAAGCGCGGGCGTGGGCGGGAGCGCCGGACGCGGCGGAAGCGGCGGGACCGCAGCGGGTGGCGCGAGCGGCGGCGGCGGTGGCGCGAGCGGCGGCGGCGGTGGCGCGAGCGGCGGCGGAGGCGGCGCGACCGCTGGTACGGGCGCGGGCACCGGCGCGGGCGGAAGCAGCGGCGCCTCCGGCGCTCAGGGACAAGGCGGTCGAGGCGGCGCGACAGGGGGAAGCGGCGGCGCTGCCGGGACCGGTGGCGTCGCGGACGGCGGGCGCGGCGGCGGCGCCGGCTCGGGAGCGGGCGGCACGGCGAACAACGATGGGGCGGCGGGCAGCCGCGCGGGCGGCGCCGACAGCGCCGGATGCAGCTGCGGCCTGGCGGCGACTTCAACCGACCATTCCGAGATTCGTTCGCTCGCGGTTGGGCTCGCGCTCGTGATCTTCGCCGGCACCCGGCGAGGGTGCCGGCGGCGCATCCGGCACGCGCGCCGAATTTGTTAACAACCTAAATCGAATACCGCCAATCGTCTGTTATGACGGCGCGTTCAGCGGTTCTCGTGTTTGCGGTCGTGGCCGGAATGTTCTCGGGCGCGTGCGCCCCGGGCCCAAGCGGATCGTCCGGCGCAGCCGGAACCCCGGGCGCCGCGGGCACGGCGGCGACGGGTGGAAGCGGCGGGCAGGCGGGAGCATCTTGCCCGAACGTCACGGCCTGCGGCGGCGACGTGGTCGGAACCTGGACCGTGATGTCGTCGTGCCTGACGATGAGCGGCAATCTCGATCTCACGCTTGTCAGCGCGGATTGTGCGCCTGCCCCTGTGACCGGGCAGCTCATGGTCAGCGGGTCTTGGAGCGCCAAGGCTGACGGAACGTATATCGACGACACCATCACGACGGGAACCGAGCACTTCACTATGGCTCCGTCCTGCCTTGTGATCTCGTCGACGCCGGTCACTTGTAGCGGCGCCGCTGGCTTGCTCACCGGTCTCGGCTACGAATCCGTCAATTGCACGAACATCGCGGGCGGCGGGTGCGACTGCTCGGCCACCGTGCACCAGTCGGGGGGGATGGCGCTTGTATCCCCCTCCCCGTCGACCAGCGGCAATTTCACACGATCGGGCAACGTGCTCACCCTGTCGGGCGACTTCGCCGACGGACATTATTCTTACTGCGCGACCGCAGACGTCATCACGCTCACGCCCCAGACCACAAACGGCACCATCACGGGCACGATCGTGCTCCAGAAGCGCGGCGGCACGGGGACGGGCGGCACGACGGGCGGCGGAGGCACGACGGGCGCGGCCGGGCGCGGAGGATCGGGCGCCGCGGCGGGAACGGGCGATGCGGGGACCGGCGGAATTTCGGGCGCGGGAGGATCGGGAGGAGCGGCCGGGGCCGCCGGCGCCGGCGGCCGCGGGGGCGGCACAGCTGGCGCCGGCGGGCGCGGCGGCGGGGGCGGCACGGCGGGCGCGGGCGGTCGGGGCGGCTCCGCGGGGACGACCGGCACGGGCGGCGGCGGCGCGACCGGAGCGGGCGGAACCGGCGGCTCGGGCAGCGTGATCGGACCTTGCGACATCTACAAGACCGCCGGCAACCCCTGCGTCGCGGCGCACAGCACGGTGAGGGCGTTGTTCGGCGGCTACAGCGGCAAGCTCTATCAGGTCCGCAATGCGGCTGGGGCGACCAAGGACATTCTCACGCTGACGCCGGGGGGGGCCGCCGACGGTCCCTCGCAGGACGCGTTCTGTATGGGAACGACTTGCGTCATCACGGTCCTCTACGATCAATCTGGGAAGGGGAACGACCTCTGGTATCAGGGGTCGACGATGGTGCCGGGATCCCCGTCGAGCAAGCCGGCGACGGCGACCAGCGAATCGCTGACGCTCAACGGCCACAAGGTGTACTCGCTCTACATCAACGCGGGGAACAGCTACTGGGTGGACGCATCCAAGTCGGGCATTGCGCTCGGCAGCCAGCCGGAAGCGATGTACATGGTCACGAGCGGCAAGCACTGGAACAGCGGGTGCTGCTTCGACTACGGAAATAGCGAGGTCGGTCGAACCGCTGACGGAGCGGGGAGCATGGACACCGTCAACTTGAGCGGCTCGGGCGAATGGGGCTCTGGAGCGGGTCCCGGACCGTGGGTGAAGGCGGACCTGGAGTATGGCGTGTTCACCGACAACGTGAACAACACCCACCAGAATCCCAACAATCCCAGCCAGACGAGCACGTACGTCACGGCGATCCTGAAGAACAACGGCACGACGGAGTGGGCGCTCAGGGGCGGCAATGCCGCCTCGGGTCCGCTGGGCACGTATTTCAAAGGCTCGCTGCCGCCCGGCGGCTACAGTCCCATGAAGAAGCAGGGCGCGATTGTCCTCGGAAGCGGCGGAGACTGCTGTAAACCGAGTGGCGGGGCCAACCTGAGCATCGGGACATTCTATGAGGGGTGCATCGTGACCGGCTATCCCACGGATGCCACGGAAGATATGGTCCAGATGAACATCGTCGCGGCGGGGTACGGCAAGTAATCGTCAGTCGGCACGTCTAACGCCGGCGACGCAGCCCGGCTGAGCGGGTTCGCAGTGTTGGCAGGCGGTGGCGTCTTGAGCTTCGCGTCTGGTCGCGCCGTGCCGTCGCGGCGGGGTACGGCAAGTAAACCTTCTTTCTTCGACAAATCCCCTCTCCAGCCGCCAAGGAACAGAGAAGGAGGACCGGATGGATCGGCCCCTGACCGCCCCCAAGTGCGCGAGAACCTTCGGCCGACGCCGCGCGCTGTTCGTGGCCGGGGCGTCGCTGTGCGGGACGCTGGTCCTGGGGCTCGGCTGCATGGGCAAGATCGGAGCGGGCCCCGGCTCCACCGGCCAGGCCGGTTCGGGAGCCGTCACGGGTGTGTCGGGCGCCGGCGCAGGCCAGTCGGGCGGCGCCTCGGGTCAACAGGGGACCGCCGGCCAGGGGAACAGCACGGGTATGGGCGGCGATCCGTACGCCATCCCGTCGTCACCGCCGTCGGCGGTGCTGGTGCCGAGCGCGCGGGTGGCGCGTCTCAGCCGCACGCAGTGGTCGAACGCGGTTCGCGATCTTTTGAAGCTGACGGACATCTCGGAGATCGACAGCGGCGTGTCGGGCGACGCGCTGATCGGGTTCGACGATGAAGCCGACGCGCTGTTCGTGACCGAGCAGCTGCGCGCGCAGCTGTTCGACGCGGCGGAGAAGCTGGCCGACAAGGTGACGGGCGACGCGACCGCGCTGGCGCGCCTCGTTCCCGCGAACGCGCCCACTGACACCGCCGGGAAGGGCAAGGCGTTCATCACGTCGTTCGGACAGCGCGCGTTCCGGCGTCCGCTCTCGACCGCGGAGGTGACCACGTACGTCGGCCTGTTCAGCCAGGCGTCGACGCTCTACCCCGGCGTCGACGCGTTCAAGGCGGGCACCAGCCTGGTGATCCAGGCGATGCTGCAGTCGCCGTACTTCCTCTACCGGACGGAGCTGGGCACCGCGACCGCGGGCGCGACCCGCGTCCCGCTCGACGACTGGGAGGTGGGCGCGAAGCTCGCGCTCGCGATCACCAACACCATCCCGGACGACGCGCTGCTGACCGCGGCCGCGGCCGGGCAGCTGCACGACGCCGCCGGCGTTTCGACGCAAGCGAGGCGGCTGCTCGACGGAACGACCGGAACGACCGGCCTCAAGAACTTCAACTTTCAGGTTTACCGCCTCGGCGCGTACGACGGCATCATCCGGGACGCGGCCGCGTTTCCCGATTTCAAGACGAACGCCCCGCTGGCGATGAAGCAGGAGGTGCTGCAGTTCCTCGACGACCTCTTCAAGCAGGGGCGCGGGATCAAGGACTTCTACACGACGCCCGTGGGCTTCGTGAACGCGCAGCTGGCGCCGCTCTATGGCGTCGCCGGCACCTTCTCGAGTGATCCGACGATGCTCACGAAGGTCGACCTCGATCCGAGCCAGCGGTCGGGTCTGCTCACGCAGGCCGGGTTCCTCGCGTCGTATCTCGGGGTGGGCAACGAGCCCGACATCATCCATCGCGGCGTGTTCATCGCGACGCGGCTGCTGTGCAAGACACTGCCGCCGCCCGATCCGAGAGCGGCCGGAACGATGATCAGCAACACCCCGGGCCTCACCAACCGGGAACGCGTCGAGATGACGACCGGGAAGGGCACCTGCGGCGAGTCCTGCCACGGCATGCTGTTCAACCCGCTCGGATACGCATTCGAGAACTACGACGCCATCGGCAAGTACCGGACGACGGACCAGGGCAAGCCGGTGATCGCGGCGGACAGCTACGTGTTCGACGGCCAGCGAAAGAGCTTCTCGAACGGCGTCGAGCTGTCGCGCGTCCTCGCGGACAGCAAGGAGGCGCACGCGTGCTACGTGCAGAACATGATGAGCTACCTGCACGGCCGGGATCTCACGGCCGACGAGCAGGCGATGGTCGACTACTACGCGCGGGTGTCGCGCGCCGGGATGGTTTCGCTGCGCGACCTCGAGCTCGCCCTCGTGACGAGCGACGCCTTCCTCAATCGCCTCCCCTGAGCTGAGAGAGAACCGCATGAAACGCCAAAACGCGCTCCAGATGAATCGCAGGATGGTGCTCCGCGGCGCCGGCGGGCTGATGCTGGGTCTGCCGCTGCTCGAGGGCTTCATGCCGCGCAAGGCGGCCGCGCAGACCGCCACGCGCTCGCCGTTCGTGCTCCTCGTGGTCGGCGACAACGGCGTCGTGCAGGCGGGCGTCAGCCTCAGCGTCGCCTCGGAGCCCGAGAAGTTCTGGCCGACGGCCACGGGCGCCCTCACCACGGCCAGCATGACCGCGGACAAGGCGACGCGGTCGACGGGCGAGCTCGCGGCTTACGCCGACAAGCTGCTCATCGTCAAAGGCGTCAACCTCCCCTTCAGCTCGAACGGCTGCTCGCACTCGGCGGCGGACGCGCAGATCCTGACGGCGGCGAAGATCACCACGGGCGGGACCAACTGCAAGGCCATGGGGATCTCCGTCGACACGGCCATCGCGAAGGCGAAGAACCCGCCCGGGCGTGAGCCGCTGGTGATGCACGCCGGGATGTTCTCTCCGGGCGGGACCGGCTTCGACATCCCGGGCTACGTCTCGTACATCACGCCGCAGCAGGCGCGCGTCTACATCGATTCGCCGTACAAGGCGTACCAGCAGATCATCGGCGTGATCGGCAACGGCACCACGATGACGACGGCGGAGCAGCAAGCTCAGATGCAGCGGGCCGCGCGCAGCAAGAGCATCAACGACATCCTTCGCCCGCAGATCCAGGGCCTGCTCGCGCGGCCGGAGCTCAGTCAGAGCGACCACACCCGCCTCGATCAGCACCTGACCGCCATCCGCGACATCGAGGTGAAGATCGTGACGATGCCGCAGACGTTCTCCATCCCCGATGCGGACATCGCGACGATGAAGGCGAACGACCCCAAGCCGTATGACCAGTCGATCCGGGACGCGTCAGTCAAGCTGTTCATGGACCTGATGGCCTTCTCCGCCGCGGCGGACTACAGCCGGGTGGCGGTCCTGAAGATCGGCGATCGCATCGACGACCACGTGTACACGTACAACGGGGTGTCCGCGAAGTTCCACGACGTGTCGCACCGGCAGGTCTCCAACGCGATCGACTTCCACCACTACCTCGATCGCATGATGCTCAACTACTACAAGTACCTGCTCGACAAGGTGTCGACGTACAGCACCCCGACCGGCCCGCTGCTGGACCAGGGCGTCACCATCTACTGCAACCAGTGCGCGACGGGCGCCCACTCGTTCAGCAACATTCCGTGGATCCAGGCGGGAACGGCCAACGGCTACTTCAAGAAGGGGCAGTACGTCGTGGTCGGCAGCGGGCAGCAGCCGGGGGGAAGCCAGGACGGCAAGGGCGGAGACGGCTCCGTGTCGGGCGTGAACAAGATGCTCAACACCCTGCTGACGGCGGCAGGCGTGACGAAGACCGGTGGCGCGCCGACCGATGACTTCGGCGACACGTCCTTGCCCAAGGGCATCTTCACGGAGATGAAGGCCTAGGCGCAACGCGCTGAACGCAGTCGCGCCATTTCCGAAGATCGGTTCAGGAATGTTCGCGCTGCGGATTTTCTGACAACGTCGCGGCCCTCGCGGCAAACACTTCGGGGTTGTTTGCTCCCTTGTCGACGATCCGCGCGTGATCGTCGCGATCGAGAAATTGAACCGCCGATCGTTGATGGCGACTCAATCACCTTCGGAGCGGTCCACGCCGCAAAGGAGGCTAACTTGACCTACCGGTCCCTTCTCTTCGTGTTCCTCGGAGTCCTGGTCCCGAAAGCCGCGCTCGCCGTGCAGGGCGCCGAGCTCTACCGGAGCCAGACCTACTTCTATGGGCGGTTCGAAGCGCGCGTGCGTTACGCGCCCGGCGAAGGCGTGGTCAGCTCGTTCTTTCTCTGGAAGGACCGCCCCGGGAATACCGGCCCGTGGAACGAGCTCGACTTCGAGAAGATCGGCTCCGCCTGCCAGATGCAGACCAACATCTGGACCGGGACAGGGACGCAGAGCGCGGTGACGACCACGCCCTCGCCCAACATCTGCAACGACTACCACACGTACACGATCGAGTGGACGCCGGACTACATCGCCTGGTTGATCGACGGCGTTCAGCTCCGGAGGGTCACTGGCGCCAGCGTTGCCGAGTACACGCAGAACGCGTCCGGCGGCATGGCGATCCACTTCAACATCTGGCAAGGCGACTCGAGCTTTGGCGGAAACCTCAACACGTCGACGCTGCCCGTTTACCAGTACATCAGCTGGGTCCAGTACTCGTCGTACGCCAACAACACGTTCACGATGCAATGGCGCGAAGAGTTCACCGCAACGACGACGCCGAGCGGCTGGTTGCTCGGGAACTGGACCGCCCCGCTCAATCACTCGACGCACAACACGGCCAACGTGAAGTTCGTGAACGGGATCGCCGTGCTCGCGCTGACCAATGACAACGCGACCGGCTACACGGGAACGCCGCCCGCGGATCCGGCCAGCGGCGGGACGTCGGGAACGGGCGGCAGCGGCGCCGGCGGAACGGGCGGCGCGAGTGGCGGGCGCGGCGGCACCGTCGGCAGCGCAGGCAACGGTGGAACGACTGGCAGCGGCGGTCGCGGCGGGACGACTGGCAGCGGCGGCCGCGGCGGGACGACTGGCAGCGGCGGCACCTCGTCGGGCGCCGGCGGGACCGCAGCGGGCGGAGCCGGCGGAG
>Ga0207648_10003552_pt1 | contig 16306 bp, 12 predicted proteins | sample KBSMisM32_FD_184310 | JGI IMG/M metagenome (GOLD analysis project Ga0207648, IMG submission 184310) | Miscanthus rhizosphere microbial communities from Kellogg Biological Station, Michigan, USA - KBS Miscanthus M3-2 (SPAdes) (version 2) | ecosystem: Host-associated > Plants > Roots >...
TCACGGACGACGTCGTCGGGCGCCCCGATCGCACGCACACGCCCGTGGTCGAGCATCACGGCCTGATCGCACAGCTGCCGGACCTGGTCGAGCGCATGGCTCACGATCACGATCGACCTCCCCTCCCGTTGGAAGGATCGGACCTTGTCGAGGCATCGCGCTTGGAAGCCTTCGTCCCCGACCGCGAGCACCTCATCGATCAGGATGATCTCCGGGTCGACGTGCACGGCGCAGGCGAACCCGAGCCGCACCAGCATGCCCGAGGAATAGAACTTCACGGCCGTGTCCATGAAGTCCTCCAGCTCGGCGAAACCGACGACGTCGTCGTAGACGGCGTCGGTCTCCGCGCGCGAGAGCCCGAGGAACGACGCGTTCAGGTAGACGTTCTCGCGTCCGGTCAGCTCCGGATGGAACCCAGCGCCGAGCTCGATCAGCCCCGCGATGCGGCCGCGCTCGCGGACCAGTCCCTTCGTCGGTCGGAGGATCCCCGCGATCACTTTGAGCAGGGTGGACTTGCCCGACCCGTTGTTGCCGATCAGACCCATCGTGCCGCCCGTGGCCACCTCCAACGACACGTCGCGCAGCGCCCAGAAGTCCTCTGCACGCGTGCGACCGGAAAGGATGCGCTGCTTCAGAGACGTCGGTTTCTCGCGATACACGCGGAACCGCTTCGACAGGTCGGAGACCTCGATCGCGATGTCGCTCATAGCTCCTCGGCGAAGTCGCCGGACATGGAGAAGTAGAGCCGCCACGACAGGTACACGGCCACCGCGGCGATCGCGATGACGACCGACAGGCCGCCCGCGAGCTGTGGGGCCGAGTACGGCGCCAGGACCTTCGCGGCATCCGATGAGTGGTACAGCGCTCGCTGGAAACCCATCACGACCCAGGAGACCGGATTCACCAGATAGAGACGCCATCCGTTGATGTGGAACCGCGAGTCGATCATGAACTGGTACACCGCGCCCGCCGAGTAGACGATCGGCGTCATCCAGAACCAGACGAGCACCGCGAGGCCGATCAAGTGCTGCACGTCTCGGTATCGCACGTTGAGCGCCGCGACGAACATCGTGAACGCCACGGTCATCAACAACAACGCGACGAACGCGAACGGATACAGCCACACGACGTTCAGCTGGAACCCGTACCCGGAGACGACGAAGAAAACGATGAGCACCGTCGACTGCAGCACGAAGTCGACGAGGCAGACGCCTACGGTACCGAGCGGCAAGATCTCTCGCGGGAAGTACACCTTCTTCACGAGGTTGGCGTTCGCGATGACGGATTGCGCGCCGTTGGACAAAGAGACGGAGAACAGGTTCCACGCAAGGAGGCCGGCGAGGAGGAACGCTGGGTAGTCCGTGATCCCTCCCTTGAAGATCCTCGTCACGAACGCGAAGACCGCCAGGAAGACCACCGGGTTGAGCAACGACCACACGGCGCCGAGCACGGATGCGGTGTACTTGACCTTCAGTTCTTTGCGCACCAGGTTCCACAGGATCTCGCGAGCGCGGTACAGCTCGCGGGCGCGCTGTCGCACGTGGAGCCGAGGCGGCTCGGAGGTGCGCTCGGTAACGTTGGTCACGGCCGCGATCGGGAGACTCCTTGCGAGGGACGGGCTGCAGCGAACCCGCTGCTCAGGCCGAGTCTAGCAAGGCCGTTTCCCCGCCCCTATGACGGATGCGTGAAGCTTTCCAGTGCGCGTGCGAACCGCAGTCCGTAGCCGTCGGCGAGCTCCGTTTCGGTGACGCCGAGATCGGCCAATGCATCAGCCCACCGCCGCATGTTGTCACCGACGGGGTCGGCCACGAGGCCGCTCGTTCGGGTGATCGCGTCGGCGTAGCCGTGCGCGGTCGCCTCCCGGTTGGCGAGCGCGTCCATGTACTCGCGCGCGGTCGCACCCATCCGCATGCGCGTCGCCGCATCGTCGGCGAGCTCGGCGATCCGTGAGGCAAGCTCGGCGACATCCGGAGGTCCCGGAGCGATGGCGACCACGGTGCCCTCGGGGCTGTCGAGGTACGTGCCGGTGGCCGAGACGATCGTCGGGCGACCCACCTGCATCGCGCGAGCGAGCGTGCCCGACACCTCACCCCGATGCGGGAACCGAAGGTCGACGACGATGTCGGCAGCCTGCAGCCAGCCGAGGAACTCGACGTCGGCAACGTCGGTGGCGACCGTGAGGCGGTTGCCGAGCGCGGAGCGCTCGGCAACCGGGGCGAAGTCGTAGGTCGCCACCCTTCGTCCGACGACGGCCACATGGACGTCGTCGGGCAACGTGGCGACCGCGGCGAGCAACCCATCGAGCTGCTTCGACTCGGTGACATCGCCCGCGGCGACCACGAGCGTGCGGCCGCCGCGCGCCTCCGCGGCCGTCCGCAGCCGCGCGCCCACCGGTGCAGCCTCTGCGATCGCCGTCGCGGTTTCCACCGGCGGGTGCGGCACGACGTAGATCGGCGTCCGGCAGCCGAGCTGCTCCAGATACCGGCGGCAGAAGTCGGCGTGTACGACGATGCCGCGCGCACGTCGCGCCACCGCGGCGATCCACGGGATGCGCAGCGGGCGGTTCGCAAGCGCATCGGGCAGTGTCATCCGTTCCCGGGCCTCCAACGCTTCGCGCATCGCAACGAAGCCGAGGCGGTCACCGCTCGTCATCAACCCGCGCACGAAATCGTCCAGCGACAGATCGTGCAGGACGACCAGGCCGGGCGCCTGCCAGACCATGCGGTAGATCGGCAGGTGGAAGTCGGCGTTGTTGCCGAGGTGATAGATCCCGAGTCGGTACGCGGGGACGGTCGCGAAATCCGGATCTCGCACCGGCCAGATCGGGTCGACCGGGAGCTGCTGCGTGAACCCGATCCGCACGAGCCCCTGCAGCACCGCCCGGTGATACGTCGCGATCCCCGTCGGCGCCGGCGGGAGGGGCCCGAGGGACGCGATCTTCCGGATCGACCGTGGCGCGGTCAGGCGCTCGTTGACCGCGCGCTGCGCCCGTCGCAGGGGCGAGCGCATCAGTCCAGCAGCCGGGCGACGATCTGCGGCCAGCTCGGGACGACCTCGCGGACCAGGTCCTGCGCGGCCGCGCCCATCCGCCGCGCGGCGTCCGCGTCGCCGGCCAATCGGTCGAACGCGGCGGCGATCGCCCGAGGCTCCGGCTCGGTCACCAACCCGGTCGTCCCGTCCTCGACGAATTCTAACGGCCCGCCCGCGTCGGTGAGCGTCACGACGGGCCGAGCCGCCGCGAACCCCTCGATCGTCACGTAGCCGTAGTCCTCGTCGTACGGCCCGAAGTACACGGCTCGGGCACCGAGGTAGAGCTCGTGCAGGCGCTCATCGCTCACCGCGATCTCGATCCGGATCCGATCGCCAAGCCCGAGCCGCTGGATCTGGTCGCGCAGGCCCCGCTCGTCGGGCCCGCGTCCCACGAGGACGAGATCGATCCCACTGCGGGTGTGCTGCATCGCGTCGATCACGAGCGATTGCCGCTTCAACGGCTCGAGCCGGCTCGGGTAGAAGATGTAGTCGCCGTAGCCGCCCTTCGGCATGTCGAGCAGCGCCGTCATCGCGGGCGACGGGTGATACAGCGCCTCGGCAGGGATCTGGAGCCCGTCCCACAGGCGCTTGGCGACGTTCTTGGAGTTCGTGAAGATGCGCTTCGCCTCGCCGAGTGCCAGGCGATCGCCGGTGTGGATCAGCTCACGGACCGTCGCGCCGTCGTCTTGGACCGAGAGGTCGGCGAAATCCGGGTGATCCCACAACTCATACGCCGAGCGGTGTTGGTGGATGAGCCACACGATCTTGCGGTCGTGCGAGGCGAGGTACGCCGGGAACTTCAACGCGATCACGGCGTCGACGCGCATCCCGTTGGACTCGGTGATGTCGAACGATCGCCAGACGGCCATCTGATGGACGATCTCGGTCGCGAGGTACCACTTCCCTGCGATCGTCACGATCTCTGCGTCGTGGCCGGCCTCGATGAGCGCCCGGGTGAGCGCTTCGGTGTGGATCTCGGCCCCGCCGCGCACGAAGGCCGTCTGCGGGTGCAGCACGGCGATCCTCACGGTTCCTCCGGCGCGTGGCGAAGCTCGCCGACCTGGTGCTGCAGCTCCTCGACCTGCTGCTCGAGCTCGAGGATCCGCTCGGACAAAGCGACGGTGAGATCCATCGCGTCGCCCAACAGGCGGTCGTAGCGGCGCGTGGCGAACCGACCGCCCCGGAACAACGCGTACTTCACCTTCCTGCGAAGCGGCGTCGGCGCGGCGAGGTGCGGCTCACCCAGCGGCGTGGTCGCGCGCTCGTCGGTACGCATCTTCGCGACGAACTCGAGCATCTGCTCGCGCACCTGCCTCGTCCCCGCCTGTGGGCGTGCGCCGGCCTCCTGCGACCAATAGAGATGGCGAACGAGCGAGAGGTATCCCTCGTCCTCGGGCTCGGGGGACGTCATGGCGCGCAGCGTAGCAGTGCTTCCTGGCGCGCCGCTTCAGTCCTTCGGGAACTTCGGTCCGGTGCAATCGGTCCGCAACGGCAGCGGGTCCGGCGGCCGCGGATCCTGCTTGAAATCGAACGCCGAGAGCATCGGCGTCGCCTGCCGGTCGCGGTGCGTGAGGAAGGGCCTGAGCATCCAGTTGTCCTCGATGAACCGGATCACGCTCGAGAACTCCCCCTGCTCGTGACTCACCTTCCCAGCCACGGCGTATGGGCTGATCACCATGAGCGGGACCCGGAACCCGAAGCCTATACGGTCGACGTCGGGGGGCGGCACGTGGTCGTAGAACCCGCCGTAGTCGTCCCACGTGAGGAAGATCGCGGTGTCCTTCCACATCGGCGAGCGCATGATCGTGTCGATCACCTGCGTCGACCAGTTCTCCCCGTGACAGAACGAGTATTCCGGATGCTCCGACAGCTCGAAGCGCGGCGTGATCCACGTCACCGGTGGCAGCCGGTCGTTGCGGATGTCGGCGAGGACTCGATCGACCGGTCGCACGTACTTCGTCCACCGCTTCGGGTGGTTCCGGTAGCGCTCGATCGCCGAGTACGCCGACCAGATGTAGCCGCGCTGTTGCTCGGTGGCGGCGTAGTAGGCCCACGGGATGTGGTGCTGGTGCAGCAGGTCGCCTTCGGTCTCGAAGTCGAAGCACGGCGGCACCTTCACGACGTTGCCTTCGGAGTCGTACACCTCGACGAGCTGTTGGGTCGGCGCGTCGCATCCGAACGTGTTGGAGAAGAACCCGGTGCGCCGCGGGTTGTCGCGCGCGCCACCGGACTGCGCCGCGATCGAGTACAGGTGGTTGGGGAACGACGGTCCCCACGCCGAGGCGAAGAAGTCGTCGAACAGCACGTTGTGCGTGGCCCAATGCCAATAGTTCGGCAGCTGGTCGTGGTGGAGCTGGGTGTAGGCCCAGTTCCCCGTTGGGCCTTGATCGAACCCGTCCATCTTCCCCTGGTCCCACGCGACCCTGGAGCACGGGTAGCAGTGCGGGATGTCGGCCGGTATCCGGCCGTCGGTGCCGCGGCTGAGAGGCCGGCGCCGCCCGTAGTCCATACCGACCGAGACGCCGTTGGCACCGGGGAACGTTCCGAACATGTTGTCGAACGTCCTGTTCTCCTTGACCAGGAACACGACGTGCTTGATCGGCGTCGTCGTCTGGTACTCGCCCGCATCGACCGGGGGCGGCAGGCCGGATGCGGTGACCACCGGCGTCGTGGAGATGTTCGGGGTCGGCGGCGTCCCCTGGGTGGTGCGGTCCGTGCACGCCACCGCGACGAGCGCGACCGCGAACAGGGCGAGGATCCACCGGCGGAAGCCCATCAGCTCTCCGGCGGCGGTGCGTCCCAGATCGAACCCCGGCAGTCGGTGCGCAACGGCTGTGGATCGGGCGGCAGCGGCGTCTGGGAGAGGTCGAGCGCTCCGCGGAGCCCGTTGGCGATCCGGTCACGTCGGGTCAGGAACGGCCGCAGCGACCAGTTGTCCTCGATGAATCGCAGCACGCTCGAGAACTCATACGTCGTGTGGTCGACGTAGCCCGGCTTCGCGTAGGGGCTGATGATCATCGCCGGTACGCGGATGCCGAGCCCGAAGTCGTCGAGGCGCACCGGTGGGACGTGATCGTAGAACCCGCCGAAGTCGTCCCATGTCACGACCAGCAGCGTGTTGTCCCATGCGGCGGAACGCATCAGGGCGTTGATGACTTCGATCGTCCAGTTCTGTCCCCAGCAGAAGTTGTACTCGGGGTGCTGGGAGAGCTGGAAGCGGGGTGTGATCCAGGTGACCGGAGGCAGCCGGTCGGCCGTGATGTCGCGCACCACATCGTCGACCGGGCGGATGTGGTCGCCCCACAGCTGCGGGTCGCTGCGGTACCGGTCGATCGCCGAATACGCCGACCAGATGTACCCGAGCTGTGCGTTGGTCGCCGCGTAGTAGGCCCACGGGATCTGCTTCGCGTTGAGCAGGTCGCCCTCCGTCTTGAAGTCGAAGCAGGGATCGACCTTCACCATGTAGCCCTCGGGGTCGACGATCTCGACGTAGCCGTCGCGCGCGATATCGCATCCCCACGACTTCGCGTAGCCGGCTTGCTGCATCTCCGCCAGGGTCGATGGCGGCTGCCAGGGGTTGTCGAGAACGCCCCCCGACGTCGCGGCGATCGAGTACATATGGTTGGGGAACGATGGCCCGACGGCCGAGGCGAAGAACCGGTCGGCGATCGCGTAGCGCTTCGCCCATGACCAGTAGGCCTCGATGTCGGCGCGTTGGAACTGCGTGAAGGCGAACTGATCGGCGGCGTCGGTCTGGTTGAACCCGTCCATCGCGCCGCCATCGATCGAGGCGATGTTGCAGTTGTAGCAGTGGGGCAGATCGTGGGCTCGCTGGAGCGGGGCTCGTGTCAGCGGCCTGCGAACGCCGTGGTCATCGGCCGACGATGCCCCGTTGGCACCGGGGTACGTGCCGAACATGTTGTCGAAGCTGCGGTTCTCCAAGATCAGGAAGACCACGTGCTTGATCGGCGTGCGCGTCTGGAACGTCGAGGCGTCCACCACAGCCGGCAGCGCTGCGGTCACGGGATCCGGCGGCGCGTTCAGCAGCTGGCCGGTTTCCGGATCGACCGTCCCCTGCTTCACAGGAACAGGAACGGCTGGCGAGGGCGAGTCCGCAGCGTCGCGCGGAGGCATCGCGCATGCCAAAGCGACGACGACGAGCGCGAGCGCGAGCGTGACGGAGCGGGTGGGGAGGCGACGGGCCCATGCCATCGGGGCGCAAGCCTATCGGTCGAGCAACGTGCGAAGGGCTTCGTCCAACGGCGGGAACGATGGAAGGGACAGGTTCTCCACGAACACGCTGGTCAACGCCGACCGTTGGGGCCGCGGCGCCGGCAACGCGAGATCCGCCGCATGTTGCGGCTCGACCGCACCGGGGAGGTCGCCGATCGCCTTGAGCCGACCCAGGACGTCGAACCACGTGGTCGCGTCGGGGCCTGCGAGGTGGTACGTGCCGAACCGTCGCGTGAGCGTCAGCGGGAGCAGCCGGTCGGCCAGGTGGTCGACGAACGTGGGACTGCAGACGCGATCGGCGACCGCGGCGGCGGTCTGGCCGGCGCGGAGCCGCTGCAGCTGGCCGGACAGGTAGTCGGTCGGAGCCCCGAACACGGCCGCGGTTCTCACGATGAAGTGCTCCGGGAGCGTCTGGCGCACCAGCCGTTCCCCCGCGAGCTTCGAACGCCCATAGACGCTCAGGGGGCGCGGCTCGTCGGTCTCGTCGTACGCCCCCGCCTTCGCCCCGTCGAAGACGAAATCCGTCGAGATGTGTAGGAGCAGCGCGCCCGATGCCCGTGCGGCCAGGGCGAGCGAATGGGGTCCCTGCGCGTTGTCCCGGAACGCCCGCGAGGGGTCGCTCTCGTTCGCGTCCACCTTCGTGAAGCCGGCGCAGTTCACGATCAGATCGGCCCCGAGCGCCGGGATCGTGCGGAACACCGCGTCGTGGTCGCCGATGTCGAGCTCAGCGTGTGGGAGCCCGATCACCTCATGATGGCTGGGGGCGGCCGCGATCACCGCGGCGCCGAGACCACCACTCGCGCCGGTGACGACGATCTTCACACGACCCCCTGCGGCGGTCGGGGGCTCGTGACCACATCGACGGAGTGTGCGCGAGAGAGCCAATCCCGGTGCTCGCGGTACCACTCGACGGTCCCCGCGAGGCCGTCGTCGAACGGGATCGACGGTCGCCACCCGAGCCCGAGCAGCCGGTCGGCCGCGACGCCGTAGCGGAAGTCGTGTCCCGGACGATCGCCGACGAACGCGATCAGGTCGTCGGACACGCCGACGAGCTCGACGATCCGCCCGGCGAGCTCGAGGTTCGAGAGCTCCGTGCCCGCGCCGATGTTGTAGACGACGTTCGGCTCGCCCCGCTCCAGCACCGTGAGCGCCGCTCGGACCCAATCGTGGACGTGGAGGAACTCGCGGCGCTCCTCGCCGCTCGCGTACACCGGCAGCGGCAACCCCTCGAGCGCACAGATCGCGAAGGTCGGGATCACGCGCTCGATCTGCCGGGGCCCGTAGGCGTTGGTCCCACGGACGACGGTGACATCCACGTCGTAGGTCGCGCGGTACGCGGCGCACAGCAGGTCGGCGGCCGCCTTGCTCGCGGCGTACGGCGACCGCGGCGCGATGGGCGCGTCCTCACCGAACGTACCGCCCTCGCGTGCGCCCGCACCGTACACCTCGTCGGTCGAGATCATGAGCATGCGCACACGTGCATCGCGCACCGCCTCGAGCACCGCCTGCGTGCCCATGAGGTTGGACTCGAGGAAGCCGCGCGCCTCATCGATCGACCGATCGACGTGGGACTCGGCCGCCGCGTGGATCACGACGTCCACGCCACCGACGAGCTGCTGCAGGAGCGCGAGGTCGTTCACATCGCCATGGACGAACGTGAACCGAGGATCGCCGTCGTGCTGCTCGAGGTTGGCCCGAGACCCGCCGATCGACAGCCGATCGAGCACCGTGACACGGGTCTGCGGCTGCGCGAGCAGCGCATCCACCAGGTGGGAGCCGATGAAGCCGGCGCCACCGGTGACGAGGGCGTGGTCGGTGGTCATAGAACCGGCGGGCGCCGGACGCGGGGAGTCTAGCGGCCGTGCTGCGCCGCATGGCGCAGCACGGCCGCGGTCTCGCGCGCCGAGCGTTGCCACGTGAACTTCGTGACGCGCGCGGTCCCGGCCGCGCGCAGGACGTTGCGGAGATCCTCGTCGGCCAGGAGTTCCCGCAGGCCGGTCGCGATCGCGGCGGGATCGTTCGGATCGACGAGCACGGCCGCGTCGCCGGCGACCTCCGGCAGAGACGAGACGTTGGACGTGAGCACCGGGACGTTGGCGGCGAACCCCTCGAGCACCGGGAACCCGAACCCCTCCGCACGCGACGGATACGCCAAGATCTCGGCCCCCGACAGGAGCGCCCGGCGGTGGGCGTGCTCCACGTACCCGACCCGGATGACGCGCGCCCGCCGTTCCGCGGGCAGGGCCCCGATCGCCGCGTCCACCCGCTCCGCGTAGGCCGGCGCCCAGCGCACCGCGCCGCCGACGATCACCAGCGAGACGGCGTCGTCCTCGAGCATCCCGAACGCCTGGATCAGCCGCTCGAGGTTCTTGCGCGGCTCGAGCCCGCCGAGGAACACGACGTACGGGCCGTCGATGCCGTATCGAGCGCGAACGGTGTCGACCTCTTGCGGCGTCGATGGCGAGAAGCGCTCCGCGTCGGTGCCGTGCTGCACGACGTGCACGCGCGAGGACTCGATGTCGTGATGTGCGCGGAGATCCTGCAGCGTCGCGGCACTGGGAACGATGACGGCCGCGGCGCGGCGCAACGATCGCCCGAACTGTCGTCGCCAGCGCGCGTCGTGGTGAGGCGCGGTCTCGGGCATCGTCTCGAACGCAAGGTCGTGCACGACCAACACGACGCCGCGCGATCGTGTCGGAGGCGGCAGGAAGTTCGTCGCGATGCAGAGATCCGAAGCGCCCGCGAGCCACTCGACACGCGGCACGCCCGTGCGCGCTGCGACCGGCCCGAAGAGGCGTGACGGGATCCGCGTCGCGTGCTCCCGCAGGTTGGGCGCCCACGCCGCGAAGCGGCGTGGGCGCCGGCCGACGCCGCGAACGTCCAGGTACCAGGCGACGAACCGGTCGTCGGGCATGGCCGCCGGCAGATGTCGCAGCAACGCCTCGGCGTACATCCCGACCCCGGTGCGGTGTGGATCGACCGCCGGGCGAGCGTCGATCACGACGCGCACGCGCTCAGTCCACCTCGACCCTGCTCTGATCCCCGACCACCAAGCGATGACCACCGCGCCCGTCGACGTGGCTGACATCGACGTTGCGGCCCAACACCGACCCGGAGAGCGCGGACACGCCGCGCACGGAGCATCCTTCCATCACGATGCTGTCGCGGATGGCGCTGTCCACGACGGTGCACCCTGGCTCGATCGAGACATCCGGTCCGATCGTCGATCCGCTGATCTCGCAACCCGGGCCGACCACCAGCGGGCCGATCAGCCTCGAGGCCTTGACCGTCGTGCCCGCGCCGACCACGACCGTGCCTTCGACGTGCGTTGCCGCGTCGATGGTCCCGTCGATGCTCGGCGCTCGCGTCTGGAGCAACATCCGGTTCGCCTCGAGCAGATCGTCGGGGCGCCCCGTGTCCTTCCAATACCCCTCGACCATCTCGGCGCGCACGGTCTTCCCGGTGTCGACGAGCCATTGGATCGCCTCGGTGATCTCATACTCCCCACGCCCGCTCGGCGTGAGGGTGGCGCACGCGTCGAGGATCGAGTCGTCGAACAGGTACACCCCGACGAGCGCCAGCTCGGAGACGAACTCCTGCGGCTTCTCGACGAGCCGCACGACCCGCTCCCCCTCGAGCACGACCACGCCGAGCTGTGACGGATCCGGCACGTGCGCCAGCAAGATCGCGGCGTCGGGTCGCGATGCCTCGAACGTGCGAACGAAGCGTTGGACGCCCTCGAGCAGCACGTTGTCGCCGAGGTACAGCAGGAAGGGCTCGCCCCGTACGAAGTCTGCCGACGTCATGACGGCGTGTGCGATCCCGAGCGGCGCCTCCTGCTCGATGTAGGTCACGTGCAGGTTCCACCGGGAACCGTCGCCGACGGCGGCGCGGACCTCTGCGCCGGTCTGTCCGAGCACGATGCCGACCTCGGCGATGCCGGCCTCGGCGACTCCGTCGAGGGCGTGGAACAGGATCGGCTGCCCCGCGATCGGGATCAGTTGCTTGGCTTGGGTGTGGGTGAGCGGCCGGAGCCGCGATCCCTCGCCCCCGGCGAGCACCAGCGCGCGCATGCGCGCGAGTCTATGCCGAAGGCGTTGGGCACTGGGTCGCGGTTGGCGGCGTGGGGCTCGCACTCCCGCTGGGCTGCAAGCTCGGAGGGTGGTACCCGCTCGGCACGACGATCGCGACCGGCGCCCGCAGACCCGCGCGCTCGGTCATCGGGAGTCCGGGGAAGTACGCGCGCACGACCGCCGCGTAATCCTGCTTGCCCGGTTGGTACAGGATCGCCGGCGCCTTGACGCCCTTGGGCACGGTGCCGGACACGATCCCCGGCGAGATGTCGAAACCGGCCTGCGTCAGCAGGTCCTCGACCTCCGATGCCCCCGCCGGGTTCCCCGCATCCACCACGAGGACCGTCGTGTTCGCCTCGGACGGCGCCACATCGGGCAGCGCCGACCCGATCGGCGGCAGCGGCGCATCGTCGCGGATCGCGGTGAACAGCTTCTTCGACGCCTGATCCATCGCGACGACCGACTGCGTTCCCTCCATCGCGTTGGTCCCGGAGACGGATCGGAACTGCACCTCGCCGGTGCTCACGCCCCGCATCTGGCCGACCAGGTACACGAGGTCGCCGGGAAGGAATCCCTGATCGCGGTGCAGGTTCGACAGGACCGGCCCGACGAGACCCGCGGCCTTCGTGATCTGCGAGGGCTTCAGCATCTGGTTGATCACCGCGCGCATGAACTGCTGCTGACGACCGATCCGCGCGAAGTCCGGGATGTTGCTGCACGGCAGGTGCCGCGATCGGACGTACGCCAGCGCCTGCGTCCCGTCGAGGTGTTGACAGCCGGGAAGGACGTCCAGCCCGGTGTACGGATCGACGATATGACCGACCTCGCTGTAATGGATCTTGATGATGTTCCCGCTCGGATCGACGCCTTCGACGTCTCCCGGGGTGTTGACGTAGTACGACGGGATGCACATATCGACGCCGCCGAGCGTGGAGACCGCCTGCTGGAACCCGTTGAGGTCGACGTAGAGGTAGTGATCGATCGTGATGCCGGTGAGCTTCTGGATGGTGTCGCGCATGAGGGCGGGTCCGCCGCCGTCGATGCCACCTTCGAACCCGGCGTTGATCTTGTCCATCCCGTACCCGGGGATGTCGACCCACAGATCGCGGGGGAACGACAGGACCACGCTCTTGCGGGTATCTGGGTCCGTATGCACCAACATGATCGTGTCGGCGCGCGCCGCTCCGCCGATGTCCTGGTTGTTGCCGAACTGCGACTGCTGACCCGCCGAGAGACCGGAGCGCGAATCGGATCCGAGGAGCAGGAAGTTGCACGGCTGATCCGAGCATGATCCCGTGGCGTATGTGGTGCCGCCTGCGTCCTGCGGGAACCAGGTCCGGTCGACCCCGACGTTGCGTAGCGTGTACCACCGGACCGCCGACGCGCCGACGGCGAGGCCGCCGATCAACGACAGCGACGCCGTCACCGCGACGAGGACGCGCACGACGCGGTCGGCGCGCCGCCGCGGTTCCGGTGCATCCGTCATCCCACAAGCCTACGGGGCAAGACACTTCGGCCGGCGGCGCCGCTGTGCTGTTCCCATTGCGGTTCCGTGGCGGCCCTCACGGATGCATGGGATGATGCCCGGCACCGGCCCGGCCCGGGACGCACAACGACAGGAGCGCGATGATCACCGAACCGGTCTCCGTGGCGCTGGTCGGCCTCACCGACGACGAGGCGCGAGCGATCGGCGAGGACGACGGGTTCGTCGTGTCTCGGCTGACCGCGCTCGACGCGATGCCGGCGGACCCCCCGGAGGCGATCGTGCTCGCGCTCGACGAGTCCGGACCGCTCGACGCCCTGCGGACCGCGAGGACCGCAGCACCGGAAGCCGCCATCGTCGTCGTGACCGACGCGGACCACGCCGCCGATGGCACGATCGCGTTGCACGCAGGCGCGGAGGATCACCTGATCAGGGATGTGACGCTCGCGACCCTGCTCCCCCGCGCGGTCCGCTACGCGGTCGGCATGCAGCGCGTCCGTCGCGAGCTGGCGACGATCGATGCCGCAACCGAGCTGCCCAACCTCCGAGGGTTCGCCGCGATCGCCGAGCACCACGTGAAGATGGCGGACCGGCTCGGCCAGCCTGCCGTGTTCGTCTTCGTTCGGCTGGAGGATCACGGGGAGCTGCTGCGGAGCCTCGGTCCCGACGCCGCGGACGAGCTCGCGCGCGACGCGGCGTCGGTGATCCTCGACGCGGTTCGCGACTCCGACCTACCGGCACGGATCGCGCCTGACACGATCTGCGTGCTGCTCACCGGTGACGCCGACGGCGCTGAGTCGATCGTCCTGTCTCGGCTGGTCGAGGCGATCGCGACACACGACACCACACGTGACGACCCGCGCGCGTTGTCCCTCGGCGTGGGCACCGCGCGCTACGAGCCCGGCTCGGGAACGACGTTGGCCGAGATCTTGGAGTCCGCCGTGCGAGGTCTGTCCGCTCCCCGCCGCGCCTGAGCTGGTTCACCACTTCCCGAGCATCTGCCCCAGCACCTGGTGCAGCACACCACCGGCGCGCATGTAGGCGACCTCCGCCGCCCCGTCGACGCGGACGGTCGCCGTGAACGTCGTCACCGACCCGTCGTCCTTCGCGGCCTCGACGGTCACCTCTTGGCCCGGAACGATGTCGCCGAGGAACCCCCGCACGGCGTAGGTCTCCGTCCCGTCGATCCCGAGCGTCGCCGCCGACTCGCCCGCCGCGAACTGCAGCGGCACGATCCCCATGCCGACCAGGTTCGACCGGTGGATCCGCTCGTAGGTCTCCGCGATCACGAAACGGACGCCGAGCAGAGACGGTCCCTTCGCCGCCCAGTCCCGGCTCGAGCCACTGCCGTACTCCTTGCCGGCGATGACGCCGAGCGGCACGCCTTCGGCCAGGTATCGCTCGGCCGCGTCGAAGACCGAGGTCACCTCGCCGTCGGGGAGATGCGTCGTCCACGAGCCCTCGGTGCCCGGCGCGAGCTCGTTGCGCAGGCGGATGTTGGCGAAGGTGCCGCGCATCATCACGTGGTGGTTCCCGCGGCGCGCGCCGTAGGAGTTGAAGTCGCGCGGCTCGACGCCGCGCTCCACGAGGTAGCGACCGGCAGGCGAATCGACCTTGATCGACCCCGCGGGTGAGATGTGGTCGGTGGTGATCGAGTCGCCGACCTTCACGAGGATCCGCGCGCCGACGATGTCCTCGTAGCGTCGAGGCTCGAGCTCGGCGAAGAACGGCGGGTCCTGCACGTACGTCGAGGCCTCGTCCCACGCGTAGACGGAGCCCGCCGGCGTGTCGAGCGCGCGCCAGCGCTCGTCGCCGTCCCAGATCCGCGCGTACTCCTCAGCGAACTGTTGGGGCTCGATCGCCGCGGCGACCGCCTCGGCGATCTCCTCGGGCGCCGGCCAGAGATCGCGCAGGAAGACCGGACCCTCTGGGCCTTGCGCGAGCGGTTGGGTCGTCAGGTCGATGTCGGCCCTGCCGGCGAGCGCGTACGCGACCACTAGCGGCGGCGATGCCAGATAGGAGGCGCGCACCTGCGGATGCACCCGGCCCTCGAAGTTCCGGTTGCCCGACAGCACCGCGACGACGTTGAGGTCGCCTTCGTCGACCGCCGTCGCGACCTCCTCGATCAGCGGCCCCGAGTTCCCGATGCAGGTCGTGCAGCCGTAGCCCACGAGCCCGAAGCCGAGCTTCTCCAGGTAGGGAGTGAGCCCGGACCGGTCCAGGTAGTCCGTGACCACTCGCGAGCCGGGTGCGAGCGAAGTCTTCACCCACGGACGCGAGCCGATCCCCGCCTCGACCGCGCGTTTCGCGATCAGACCCGCCGCGACCATAACCGACGGGTTCGAGGTGTTCGTGCATGAGGTGATCGCCGCGATCACGACCGAGCCGTCGTGCAGCGTCATGCCGTCGGCCTCGACCTCCGCATCGGAGAGATCCTCGCCACCGGGCAGCCGTTCCTGGCGCGTGGTCCCGCCCTCCGCGACGAAGGCGCCGATCTCGTCACCCTTGGGGTCGGGCACCTTGTGCTCGTGGAACGCGGCCACGAACGAGGACCACACATCGGGAAGGGCCACGCGATCCTGCGGACGCTTCGGACCCGCGAGCGAGGGCTCGATCGCGCCGAGGTCGAGCTCGAGCACCTCACTGAAGGACGCCTCGGGGGCTCCGTCGACCCGGAAGAGTCCCTGTTCCTTCGTGTAGCGCTCGGTGAGGTCCGCCGCGGATGACCGACCGGTGAACCGCAGGTACGTCAGCGTCTGCTCGTCGACCGGGAAGTACGCCGACGTGGCGCCGTACTCCGGACACATGTTGGCGAGCGTGGCGCGATCGGCGATCGGCAAGGTCGAGAGGCCGTCGCCGGTGAACTCGACGAAACGCCCGACCACGCCGTGCGCTCGGAGCATCTGCGTGAGCGTGAGAACCAGGTCGGTCGCGGTCGTACCCGGTGGTAGCGCGCCCAGCAGGCGCACCCCGACCACGATCGGCTGCGGCAAGGCGATCGGCTGGCCGAGCATCGCGGCCTCGGCCTCGATGCCTCCGACGCCCCAGCCGAGGACGCCGAGTCCATTGATCATCGTGGTGTGTGAATCCGTTCCGACGACGGTATCCGGACCCGCGAAGCCGTCGCGCACGGTGACGACCTGGCCGAGGTGCTCCAGGTTGACCTGATGACAGATCCCGGCTCCCGGCGGGACGACCCGAACGTTGTGGAACGCCTGTTGCGCCCACCGCAGGAACCGGTAGCGCTCACCGTTGCGCCGGTACTCGAAGTCGATGTTGGCCTCGTAGGCCTCGGCCGACCGGAACAGATCGACCTGCACCGAGTGGTCGATGATCAGGTCGACCGGAACCAAGGGATCGACGCTCGCGGGATCGCCGCCCGCGCGCGCGACGGCGCTGCGCATCGCGGCGAGATCCACCACCGCCGGCACGCCGGTGAAGTCCTGCATCAAGACGCGCCCGGGCATGAAGGCGATGTCCCTGGCGG
>Ga0207648_10003555_pt1 | contig 16299 bp, 14 predicted proteins | sample KBSMisM32_FD_184310 | JGI IMG/M metagenome (GOLD analysis project Ga0207648, IMG submission 184310) | Miscanthus rhizosphere microbial communities from Kellogg Biological Station, Michigan, USA - KBS Miscanthus M3-2 (SPAdes) (version 2) | ecosystem: Host-associated > Plants > Roots >...
GGCAGGTGCCAACTCGATGTCCTTCGAGCACGCACCCGATGCCCGGCGCGGCTTCTTCACGTCGTGGACCCTGAGCGGCACGCAGGGGGGCCAGGTGCTGGCGCCGCTCGCGTTCCTCCCGCTCGCGTCGTACCTGCCCGAGGACCAGCTGCTGTCCTGGGGCTGGCGCGTGCCGTTCTGGCTCAGTGCCGTGGTGGTCGTCGTCGGGTTCGTGATCAGGCGTCGGCTCGAGGAGACGCCGGAGTTCCGGGCCGAGGCTGACCGCGACGGTGTGCCGCGCGCGCCGCTCGGCGTGCTGTTCCGCGATCACTGGGCCGGCGTGCTCCGGGTGTTCTTCGCGGCCTTCATCGCCATGGTCAACACCACGTTCCAGATCTTCGCGCTGAACTTCGCGACCGCCGACGACTACGGCATCGGGATCAGCTCGACGATGATGCTCTGGCTCGCGATCGTCGCGAACCTCGTCGCCATCGCGACGATCCCGTGGTGGGGCCGGCTCTCGGACAGCGTCGGCCGCAAGCCTGTGTTCCTCGCCGGCGTCGCGGGTAGCGCCGTGATGGTCACGCTGTTCCTGGCCGCCATCCACGCCGGCAACGTCCCGCTGGTCTGGGTGACCGGGGTGCTCCTGGCCGGCGTCGTCTACTCCCTGCCCAACGCCGTCTGGCCGGCGACGTACGCCGAGTACTTCCCGACCAGCGTCCGCACCAGCGGCATGGCCATCGGCACGCAGTTCGGCTTCGCGCTCGCCGGTTTCACCCCGACGATCGCGGGCTCGATGATGGGCGGGGAGGCCGACAACTGGTACCGCGTGGCCGCATTCGCGGTCGGTGCCTGCGTCGTCTCCGCGATCGCCGTGCTGTCCGGTCCCGCCGCCACCCATCGGCTGGCCACCCGGGAGGTCGGAGAGCCCGCTGCTCGAGCACGGACCGACCTCGCGTCCGTCAGCTGATGTCGTTCGTCCTCGGCCTGGTCGGCGCCGGGATCCACGCCTCCCTGACGCCCGCGCTCCACGAGCGTGAGGGGCGCGAGCAGGGCCTTGCCCTGGCCTACGGGCTGATCGACGCCGAGGTGGAGCGGTTCGGGGTCGGTGACCTTCCCGACCTGCTGGCCTGGGCGACCCGGCTCGGGTACGACGGTCTCAACGTCACCCACCCGTTCAAGCAGGCAGTCGTCCCGCTGCTCGACGACGTCTCCGACGACGCGGCCGACCTGGGTGCGGTCAACACCGTCGTGATCCGGGACGGCCGTCGGACCGGGCACAACACCGACTGGTCCGGGTGGGGCCGGGCTTTCCGGCAGGCGTTGCCGGAGCGGGTGCGGGACCCTGTGCTGGTCCTCGGCGCGGGCGGCGCCGGGGCGGCGGTGGGGTACGCGCTGCTCGAGCAGGGCGCTCAGCACGTCGCGGTGCACGACCCGGACGAGGAACGCGCGCACGACTGCGTGACGCGCCTGGCCAAGCGCTACGGCGACGACCGCGTGGAGCGGGTCGTCGACGTGGCATCGGCGCTGCGGGAGGCCGACGGACTGGTCAACGCCACGCCGGTCGGCATGCTCGGGCACGACGGCGTCCCGCTTCCGGAGCAGCTGCTCCGCGAGGACCTGTGGGTCGCCGACGTCGTGTACTTCCCCCTGCGAACCCGCCTCCTCGACCATGCGGCCGAGCTCGGAGCAGCCGTGCTCGGGGGCGGCGGCATGGCCGTCTTCCAGGCGGTCGGCGCCTTCGAGTGCTTCACCGGGGTCGAGCCCGACGCCGCCCGCATGTCCGCGCACTTCGACGAGCTCACGGCGTGACCGCTCCCACCCCCACGATCCTCGAGACCCGGCCCGACGCCGGCCGGATCACAACCGGGATCGCCACCGTCTCGCTGAGTGGCCTGCTCGCCGACAAGCTGGACGCGATCGCCGGCGCCGGCTTCGACGGGGTGGAGATCTTCGACAACGACCTGGTCGCGAGCCCGCTGCCACCCGCCGAGGTGGCCATGCGGTGCGCCGACCTCGGTCTGACCATCGACCTGTTCCAGCCCCTGCGCGACGTGCAGGGCGTCCCGCCGGAGCGGTTCCCGGCCGTGCTGCACCGGGTGCGCACCAAGCTCGAGGTGATGGCGGAGCTCGGGGCGACCAGGGTCCTCGCCTGCTCGAGCGTCGCCGCCGACTCGTCCCCCGACATCGACCAGACCGCCGAGCAGCTGCACGCCGTCGGGGCGCTCGCGGCGGAGTACGGCGGCACCGTCGCGTTCGAGGCACTGGCGTGGGGCCGGCACGTCAACCGGGTGGGTCAGGCCTGGGAGGCCGTCGTCCGCGCGGGCCATCCCGCAGTCACGCTCGCCGTCGACACCTTCCACATGCTGGCGCGCGGTGACGACGGCGCGGCGCTCGCGGGCATCCCCGGCGACCGGATCGGCTTCCTCCAGGTCGCCGACGCTCCGCTGCTGGACATGGGACTGCTCGAGTGGAGCCGGCACCACCGGTGCTTCCCGGGCCAGGGCACGCTCGACGTACCGGGAGTGGTCGCGGCCGCGCTCATGGCGGGCTACCGGGGCCCGGTGTCGCTGGAGGTGTTCAGCGACGTCGTCCGCCAGGTCGATCCCGACGTGACCGCCCGCGACGCCAAACGGTCCCTGGTGTTCCTCGAGGACCTGCTCTTCCGGCGGTTGCCCGCCCGCGAGCGGTCCCTGGTCCATGCCGCTCCGCCGGCCTCCAGCCGGACCGACGCCGCCTTCGTCGAGATCGCGGACCCCGACGGGTCGGTCGCGGCGCTGGTCGGACGGCTCGGTTTCGCCCGCGTGGGCACCCACCGCTCGAAGCCGGTCGACCGGTGGGCCAACGGCGAGGCCCAACTGGTGCTCAACCGCGCCCCCGCCGCGGAGACCGCGACGACCGCCCTCGGGATCGTCGCGGCTCCCGTGACCGCCGTCGCTGCCCGAGCCCGCACCCTGCTGTGGCCGGCGGTCGACCGCACCCGCGGCGACGACGAGGCGCTGTTGCCCGGGGTCACGCTGCCGGGGGGCCTGCACCTGTTCGTCAGCGACGAGCCCGGCCAGGCGGACGACTGGCGCACCGACTTCGTGGGTGACCCAGGCAGCGGCGATGACCAGCCCCCTGACGAGTCCCATGGGTGGACCGGCATCGACCATGTCGGGATCGCCGTAGCGCCGGACGACGTGAACGAGATCGTCAGCTTCTTCCGCAGCGTGCTCGGCCTGTCCCCGGGGCCGGTCGAGGAGTTCATCGAGCCGCACGGCAGGCTGCTCAGCCGCGCGCTGAGGCCCGCCGCGGGCGACCTGCGGGTGGTGCTCAACGTGGCCGACCGGGCCACCATGGCGCCCGTCGGGGTCACCCAGCTCGCGTTTCGGTGCGACGACGTGGTCCGCGAGGTGGCGGCTCTCCGCGGCCGCGGTGTGCCGATGATGCCGGTGCCGGACAACTACTACGTCGACCTGCAGGCACGGTTCGCCCTCGACCCGGACACCCTGGACACGCTGCGCCGGCACGGCGTGCTCTACGACCGCACCGGGTCGGGGGAGCTGCTGCACGCCTACACGCAGGTCCTCGACGGAGGTTTCCACGTCGAGCTCCTTGAGCGCCGCGGCGGCTACGACGGCTACGGCGCCGCGAGCACCCACGTCCGGCTTGCGATGCAGGCGGCGCACGAGCAGCGGGCACCCACTCACCACCTACGCTGACCGGATGCGCCGCCCGCCTCGGCTCCTCGTGCTGCTGCTCCTGCTGCCCACCATCGCCGCGTGCGGCAGCGACTCGTCTTCGTCGAGCCTCGCCCCGAGCCGGGAGAGCAGCTCGACCACCAGCCCGAGCACCGCGCCCAGCTCGGCCGCCCGTGCCAGACCGGTGTCGAAGGTGCTGGTCGTGATCGAGGAGAACCACTCCCTCGACCAGATGAGCGCCGGCATGCCGTACACGTTCGGCCTGGCGAAGCGCTTCGGCTACGCCACCCACTACACCGCGATCCGGCACCCATCGCTGCCCAACTACGTCGCGATCGCCGGTGGCGGCACCTTCGGGATCACCGACGACGCCCCGCCGGCAGACCACCCGATCCACGCTCCGTCCGTCTTCGGCCGCGCGATCGCGAGCGGACACACCGCCGCCCTGTACGCCGAGGGCATGCCGCGTCGCTGCGCCGAGGACAACGGCGGCATCCGCTACGCCGTCAAGCACAACCCCTGGGCCTACTTCGCCGACGAGCGCACCGGGTGCCACCGCCACGACCTTCCCGCCGCCCGGCTCGGAAGGGCGATCCGGTCCGGTCACCTGCCCAACGTCGGCATGGTGATCCCGGACCTCTGCAACGACGCCCACGACTGCGACCTCTCCGACGCCGACGCCTGGTTCCGCGGCGTCATGCGGAAGGTGCTCGCCGGGCCTGACTGGAAGTCCGGCCGGCTGGCCGTGGTCCTCACCGCCGACGAGGACGAGCACGACAACCAGGACAACACCGTGCTCACGATGGTGTTGCACGGCAGCCAGCGGGGGCGGGTGGTCGACGCCCCGCTGACCCACTACTCGCTCTCCGGCCTGCTCAGCGCAGTGACCGGTACGCGGCCGCTCGGCGAGGCCCGCACCGCACCGTCGATGGCGGCTGCGTTCGAGCTCCCGCTCGTCCGGGGATGAACCGGCGACGCCCCAGCGTTCGCTGCACATGACCGAGACGTCGGGCGCACGACCGGACACAGTCGGACAGACCCCGTGGTCTGCGCGGCTGACGCTGCCGTTGCGGGCGTTCCAGCGCGCCGAGACCGCCAGCGCCGGCGTGCTCGCTGGGGCGATCGGGGTCGCGCTCGTCTGGGCGAACCTGGGCCCTGGCTACGAGAACCTGTGGAGCACCGAGCTCTCGCTGCGCCTGGGGGACCTGGCCATCGAGCAGGACCTGCGAGAGTGGCTCAACAGCGGGCTGATGACGTTGTTCTTCCTGGTCGTCGGGCTCGAGGCGCGCCGCGAGTTCGACCTCGGGGAGCTGCGCGACCGCAAGCGGTTCCTGGTGCCGCTCGTGGCCGGGGTTCTCGGCATGCTGCTGCCGGTGCTGCTCTACCTCGCGGTCACGCGCGGCACCGATGCCGCCTCCGGCTGGGGTGTAGCGATGTCGACGGACACCGCGCTCGCGCTCGGCTTCTTGTCGGTGCTCGGTCGCGCCGTGCCCGGCCGGGTGCGCGTCTTCCTGCTCACGGTGCTGATCGTCGACGACCTCGTCGCGCTCGCCGTGATCGCCGGCTTCTACAGCGGCCCGATCTCGTGGTGGCCGCTGGTCGTGGCCGTCGCCGTGTTCGCGGTCTTCCTCGGCACGCTGCGCTACGGCGTCGACGTCCCGCTCGTCTACGCCGCGATGGGCGTGGTGATCTGGGGCGCCCTGCGGGCGAGCGGGGTCGACCCGGTCGTGGCCGGGCTGATGATCGGCCTGGCCGGCTCGGCGTACACCCCGAGCCGGGACACCCTCGAACGCGCCAGCAGCCAGTTCCGCGAGTTCCGCGAGGAGCCGACCGCCGAGCTGGCCCGTACGGCGTCCGTCGGGCTGACCGGGGCGCTGTCGCCGAACGCCCGGCTCCAGCGCTTCTACCTGCCGTGGACCAGCTACGTGATCGTGCCGCTCTTCGCGCTCGCGAACGCCGGCTTCGTCATCGACAGCGCATTCCTCGAGCGTGCCGCGCGGTCGCCGGTCACGTGGGGCATCGTGCTCGGCTACATCGTCGGCAAGCCGGTCGGGATCGTCACCGGCACCTGGCTGGTCACCACGCTGAGTGCCGGCCGGATCCGCTCACCCCTCGGCTGGGCCGCGCTCGCGGGGAGCGGCACCATCGCCGGCACCGGGTTCACGGTGTCGCTGCTGATCGCGACGCTGGCGTTCCAGGGCGACGTACTGGCCGAGGCCAAGGCGGGGGTGCTGGTCGCCGTAGCCGTGTCGGTCCTGCTCACGGCGGCTGTCTTCCGGCTGACCCGGCGGATGCCACCGGAGCGTCGGGTGCGGGCGCTGCTGGGCCGGGCCGAGCAGCTGGTCGACCTGGCCGTACCGGTCGACCCGGAGCGCGACCACATCCGCGGGTCGCTCGAGGGCCGCGTGACGCTGGTCGAGTACGGCGACTTCGAGTGCCCGCACTGCGGGGAGGCCGAGGCGGCCGCCCGCGGGGAGCTGGCGGAGGACTCCGACCTGCGCTTCGTCTGGCGACACCTCCCCCTGACCGACGTGCACCCGCGTGCCCAGCTCGCCGCCGAGGCGTCCGAGGCGGCCGCCGCGCAGGGCGCCTTCTGGGAGATGCACGACCTGCTGCTCGACCGGCAGGAACACCTGACCGCGCGGGACCTGGTGCGGTACGCCGAGGAGCTCGGCCTGGACGCGGAGCGCTTCCACCGCGACCTCAAGCGGCACTGCCACGCGGCGCGGGTCGACCAGGACCTCGACTCGGCCGACCAGTCCGGCGTCTCCGGCACGCCCACGTTCTTCGTCAACGGCCGCCGCCACCACGGTGCCTACGACCTGGAGTCCCTGCGGCATGCGGTCAAGGTCGCCCGCGCCCGCGACGCCGCCGGCCTGGGGTAGGTCACCGGCGACCCGTCGCAGATGGCGGGACTGGGGCCGGTGACCCGTCGCGGATGGTTGGTGGGGGGACGGTTCGCTGGTCCTGGCATCGCCATCTGCGACGGCCCGGCGGGCTTGGCGTCGCCATCTGCGACGGCTCGGCGGGCTTGGCGCCGCCATCTGCGACGGCTCGGCGGGCAAGGTGAGCGAGGACGAGGGGGTGTCGTGTCCGCGGCCAACGAGAACACGTTCCAGCGGTGCGCCGACCACTAGACTGGGTGACCGACCCCGACCGCCGAGGTGCCCGCTCGTGACACTCGACGTCCATCAGCTCGACCAGATCCTCCTGGTCGGCACCGGAGTGCTTCTGCTCGCGATCCTGGCGGTGCGGCTCTCGGTCGGCGTGGGCCTGCCCAGCCTGCTCGTCTACCTGCTGATCGGCGTGCTGCTGGGGGAGGGCGGGCCGGGCGGCCTGGAGTTCGAGAAGGCCGAGCTCGCCCACGCACTCGGCTTCGGTGCGCTAGTGGTGATCCTGGCCGAAGGTGGTCTCACCACGCCCTGGCCGAAGATCCGCCCGGTGATGCGAATGGGAATCTCGTTGGCCACCATCGGCGTCGCGGTGAGCGTGGCGATCATGGCGGTCGCCGGCCACTACCTGTTCGGGCTGCGTTGGGAGGTCGCGGTGCTGCTGGGCGCGGTCACCTCGCCAACCGACGCGGCAGCAGTGTTCTCCGTGCTCCGCCGGGTGCCGCTGCCGAGCCGGCTGATCGGGTCGCTGGAGGCGGAGTCGGGCCTCAACGACGCCCCGACCGTGGTGCTGGTGACCCTGATCAGCACGGGCGGCCACCACGGGTTCCTGGAGTTCCTGGGCATCGTGGTCGGCGAGCTCACGCTCGGCGTGGTGATGGGTCTGGCGGTCGGCTTCGGCGGTGTCGCGCTGATGCGCCGGGTGGCGCTGCCGGCGTCCGGCCTCTACCCGCTCGCCGTGATGTCGCTGGCGGTGATCGCCTACGCCGGCACAGCCGTGCTGCACGGCTCCGGGTTCGCCGCGGTGTACGTCGCCGCACTGGTGCTGGGCAACGGCGACCTGCCGCACCGGGCCGCGACGCGCTCGTTCTCCGAGGGTCTCGCGTGGCTGGCCCAGATCGGGCTGTTCGTGATGCTCGGACTGCTGGCGTCACCGGGGCGGATCGGCCTGGAGACGGTCGGGCTGGCGATCGTCGCCGGTCTGGTGCTCACGTTCGTGGCACGGCCGGTCTCGGTGCTGGTCAGCGCGCTGGCGCAGCCGATGCCGGCGCGTGAGCTCGCATTCCTTTCCTGGGCCGGGCTGCGCGGAGCGGTACCGATCGTGCTCGCGACGATCCCGCTGGCTGCGGGGGTGGCGGGGTCGGAGCGGCTGTTCGACATCGTGTTCGTGTTCGTCGTGATCTACACGTTGCTGACCGGACCGACCCTGCCGTGGGTGGCCCGGGTGCTGAAGGTGGCTCGGCGCAGCGAGCCGCGCGACCTCGACGTCGAGGTGGCGCCCCTGGAGCGGGTCGCGGCCGACCTGCTCCAGATCACGATCTCGCCGAAGTCACGCCTCCACGGGGTCGAGGTCGGCGAGCTCCGGTTGCCGTCCGGCGCCTCTGTCGCGCTCGTCGTACGCGGCGGCAACACGCTGGTGCCGGAGCGGCGGACCGTCCTGCGACACGGCGACGACCTGCTCGTCGTGACGCCGCGCAAGCAGCGCGATGCGACCGAGCAGCGGCTTCGCTCGGTGTCGCTGGGCGGCCGGCTGGCGCAGTGGCTGCACGACGCGCCGGACTGAGCGTCCTACTGACCGGTGCCGGTGCCCGTGTCGACCTCGGCGATACAGCTGCGGATCGGCTTGTCGAGCTTGAGCTTCTTGGGGCCTGGTTTGCGCAGTTTCTTGAACTGCGGGCCCAGCATCACGTCGACGCCCGGGCCGTACTCGTCATCGGCCTGGACCACCTTGGCCCGTGGCTTGAACTGGTTGGCGACCAGCTGGGCTTCGGGGTCGTCCTCGTCTGTGGAGAGCACCTGCACATAGCCGACCTTGATCCCGGCGGGGGCGTTGGCCACGTCGCCGGGCCGGAAGGAACGGCGCTCCAGCTCCGCCAGGGTGCGGTCGGCGAGCCCGCTGCGCTTGCTGTCGTTGTACACGCTGACCGTGACCTCACGGCGGAAGATCTGCTTCCTGACCTTCTCCGCCTGGCACGCGGGCGTGGACCCGAGCACCTTCGGGAAGGGCTTGCTCGCGGCGTTCCACCCGATCACGAGCATCCCTGCCAGGACCGCGAGGAGCACCAAGAGTGTGCCCGCCGTACGGCGCCTGCTCATGGCCGACACGGCACTAGCCCGCGACCACGTGCACGCGCGCGTGGAGCACGTTGCGCTGCTGGAGGGCGGCGCGGAGCGCCCGGTGGAGCCCGTCCTCGAGGTACAGGTCGCCCCGCCACTCGACGACGTGGGCGAACAGGTCGCCGAAGAAGGTGGAGTCCTCGTCGAGCAGGGCCGCGAGCTGGAGGGTGTCCTTGGTAGTGACCAGCTCATCGAGGCGCACCGTGCGCGGCGGAAGCGCGGCCCAGTCCCGGGGCGCCAGCTCGTGGGCCGGGTAGGGCCTGCCCTCGCCGACGCGCTTGAAGATCACGCTCGCCATCTTATGGAGAGGGGAACTCCGGCGGCCCACCGGGAAGCCGCCGTTGGCCCACGTCGGTGGGTTCAAGGGACGGCGCGCACCATTCTCGAAACCCAGGCCACCAACCTAGTCTCGTCCCATGACGGAGCAGACGGACCCGATCAGCGCAGCGGTGGCACCCGGATACCAGTTCGAGGGCGCCGCGCTCGAGCTCGGTGGCCTGATGCTCGACGCGGATCACCTCTCCGACGTGCACATCCGGATCCCGCTCGCGATGCTCAACCGGCACGGCCTGGTCGCGGGCGCCACCGGCACCGGCAAGACCAAGACCCTGCAGCTGATGGCGGAGCAGCTCTCCACGAACGGTGTGCCGGTCTTCGCGGCCGACATCAAGGGCGACCTGTCCGGGATCTCGGTCGCAGGCGAGGGCGGCGAGAAGATCGTCGCCCGCGCCGCGTCCGTCGGCCAGGAGTGGACGGCGACGGCGTTCCCGGCCGAGTTCTACGCGCTCGGCGGGCAGGGCACCGGCATCCCGCTGCGGGTGACCATGTCCGCGTTCGGGCCGACCCTGCTGAGCAAGGTGCTCGGCCTCAACGACACACAGGAGTCGTCGCTGGGGCTGATCTTCCACTACGCCGACCGCAACGGGATGGCGCTGCTCGACCTGGCCGACCTTCGCGCCGTGATCCAGTACCTGACCTCCGACGAGGGCAAGGCCGACCTCAAGGACCTCGGTGGGCTTTCGTCGGCGACCGCGGGCGTGCTGCTCCGCGAGCTGATCGCGTTCTCCGACCAGGGCGCTGACGCGTTCTTCGGCGAGCCCGAGTTCGACACCGCCGACTTCCTGCGCACCACCGCCGACGGAAGGGGCATCGTCTCGCTGGTCGAGCTGCCGAACCTTCAGGACCGGCCCGCGGTGTTCTCGACCTTCCTGATGTGGTTGCTGGCCGACCTGTTCCACGACCTGCCGGAGGTCGGTGACGTGGACAAGCCCAGGCTGGTGTTCTTCTTCGACGAGGCCCACCTGCTGTTCCGTGACGCCTCCAAGGCGTTCCTCGAGTCGATCGCGCAGACCGTCCGGCTGATCCGCAGCAAGGGCGTGGGCGTCGTCTTCGTGACCCAGTCACCGACCGACGTACCGGACGAGGTCCTGGCACAGCTCGGCTCCCGCATCCAGCACCAGCTCCGGGCGCACACGCCGAACGACGCGAAGGCGCTCAAGCAGACCGTGAACACCTACCCCACCTCGGCGTACGCCGACCTCGGTGCCGTGATCACCGGTCTCGGCATCGGTGAGGCGATCGTGACCGTGATGAACGAGCGTGGCGCACCGACGCCGGTGGCGTGGACCCGGCTGCGTGCCCCCGAGTCGTTGATGGGCCCCGCACCCACCTCCGGCATGGAGGACGCCGTGGCCGCTTCCGCGCTGCACGCGAAGTACGCGACGGCGATCGACCGCGAGTCCGCCCGCGAGGTGCTCGCGCGCAAGCTCGAGGAGGGCGCCGCCAAGGAGAAGGCCGAGGCCGGGGCGAAGGCGCCGTCCACGCCGAGGAGCCCCTCGCGTGGCCGTGCGCGTCAGGACAAGAGCGTGGTGGAGGAGGTCGTGGGCTCGACCGCGTTCCGCCAGGTGATGCGCACCGCTGCCCGCGAGATCGTGCGTGGTGTGTTCAAGACCGGGCGGCGCTGAGACCGTTCAGGCGGTCCACCGGATCGCCTCGGCCGCCAGATCGGCCGGCGGGTGCACACCCCGGAGCTCGGGATGCTCCTCCAGCAGCTGGGCCAGGCCGCCGAGGCTGCGGTCTGCTCGGTCGCGGGCAGCGGCGACGAGGGCCTCACGGCGCTCCTCGGTCGCCGGCTCGGTGGCGGCCAGGATCCGGTTGGCGATGCGGGGCATGGTCTCTCCGTGGGCTTGGGGTCACTCGTGATGACCGTTGGGCTGCACCATGTCCAACGAACGAGACGCCCATGTTTCTCCGCGTGAACTCCCGGTGAACGGGAGAACTTTCGCTCAGGTGTCCTGGAGCAGCCCGATCACGTTGCCGTCGGGGTCGTTGAGCGTGGCTGTCACTCGGCCGCCGCCGACCTCCCGCGGGTCCTGGACGGAGGTCGCCCCGGCGTCCAGCATCGCCTGCCGGGTGGCCGCGAGGTCGGCGACGTGCAGGAAGGGGACCGGCCCGTCGAGACCGTTGCGCGCACCATTGGGGTCGAGGCCCAGCTGCTGGCCGTCGACCTCGAAGCCGACGTAGTAGGGCTGGTCGGTGGTCGGGCCGGAGCCGAGGGCGGCGGTGAAGACCGCCTTGGCCGCCTCGAGGTCGGTGACCGGGTAGATGATCGTGTTGATCGGCATGGTGGTTCCTCTCGTCGTGTCACATCGGACTGGTGGGGCTCGTCGTACCCATGACGGATCTCCGGACGGGAACGTGACATGACTGAAGCAGACTTCCTCGCGCAGCGGTTCGAGCAGAGCAGGCCGCACCTGGCCGCCGTTGCTTATCGAATGCTCGGGTCGAGCGCGGAGGCCGACGACGCGGTGCAGGAGACGTGGCTGCGCCTGAGCCGTTCCGACCCGGCGGCGATCGACAACCTGACCGGCTGGCTGACCACGGTCGTCGGCCGCATCTGCCTGGACATGCTCCGCGCGCGTACGACGCGGCGCGAGGCGCCTCTCGACCAGACGCCCGAGCCCGCCGACGACCTCGGCCCGGAGCAGGACGCGGTGCTCGCGGACACGGTCGGCGCCGCGCTCGTGGTCGTTCTCGACACGCTGACGCCGAACGAACGGCTGGCGTTCGTGCTGCACGACCTGTTCGGGGTCGCGTTCGCCGAGATCGCGGCGATGATCGACGCCACCCCCGAGGCCGCCCGGCAGTATGCCAGCCGGGCTCGTCGGCGGCTGCGCGGCTCGGACGCGTCCGGGCGGCCAGACCCCCCGCGTCAGCGCCGGGTCGTCGAGGCGTTCCTGGCCGCCTCGCGCGGCGGTGACTTCGACGCGCTTCTGCGGCTGCTCGCGCCCGACGTGGTGGTCACTGGCGACGCGGCAGCGGTCGCGATCGGCGCCGACGCCGAGCTGCGCGGGCGACGCCAGGTGGCCGAGGCGTACTCGGGCCGCGCGCTGGCCGCCCGGCTGGTCCTGCTCGACGGGCTCGCCGGGGCTGCCTGGTCGCTGCGCGGCGAGGTGAAGGTGGCGTTCGTGTTCACGACCGACGGCGACCTGGTCACCGGGATCCACCTGGTCGCCGACCCGCGGCGGCTCGAGGAGATCAATGTCGAGCGTGCCGTCTAGGAGGGCCCCGAGGACGCTCCCGGGCGCTATGGGCCGAGCAGGTCATCGGCCGGGCGCGGCTTCCCGCCGGGGAGACCGACGTCGGTGCGCTCGGAGATCGTGCAGTTCGCCTCGAGCGAGCAGCTGACGGTCACGAAGCCGGTCTCCAGCCCGGATTCGCCGTCGACGTACTGCAGCCGCACCGAGAGCACCTTCAGGGGAGCCGACAGGGGGGTGGAGAACCGGCCGAACGTGGGTGCGTTCTCCACGCCCCCCGCCGTACCCAGCTGGTCGACGACGGTCCAGGTGACCTCGTCGCCGTCGGTGTTCCACAGGACCCAGGGCCCGTCGGTGGCGTGCAGGTGACCGATGTCGACCACGCCGGGCGGCTGGTCGGGAATGCCGTCGTCGTACGGCGTGGTCAGGCTGCCGTCCAGCGCGCGCACGGCGGTGAGGTCGTCGAGACCGAGGTAGCCGGCGACCGCGTCCGGCTGGTGCAGCAGCACGATCCGGCCCTGGCCCTCGCTGGAGTCGTCGTCGACCACCTTCCGGAGCCGGGCGCCCAGCTCCTCCTCGGTGACGCCCTCCTCGTTGGTCACGAGAACGCCGAAGAGTGCCTTGTGCTCCCGGTCGTGGGCGCCCGAGACCCGAAGCCCGTCCACTTCGAGGGTGTCGTGGTCGGGCAGCTCGATGCCGTCGTCGGCCATCTGTTGCCAGGTGCGTGTCGAGTCGTGGTCGCCGCCGACCGCGGCCACCGGCACGTCACCGCCGACCTTCGCCTCCGCCTTGATGTAGGCCGCTTCGGCCACGGTGCCGTTGGAGCTGACGTCGCCGGCGATGGTGCGCAGCGAGATCGCGTCGGGGCCGAGCGAGGCGGCCAGCGCCTCGTACAGGGCGGTGCGCACGTGGACGCCGACGAAGCTGCCCTGCGTGTCTGCCTCGGCGATCACCAGACGTTCGCCTGGTCGGGGGCGCAGGTCCGCTCCCCGCCGTGCCAGCGCCGAGGTGAAGCTGCGCGTGGCCGCGTCCTCGTAGGCGCGGCCCTCCGCCTTGATCCGCCGGGTGTTCTTGTCGATGAACGGCTGGACCTGCGAGGCGATCTCGCGCGTCTCGGGGCTCCCGAACGACAGATGGTCGACGCCGGGCATGGTGTAGACGGTGCCCGGAGCGTTGTTGCAGTCCCAGGCCGCGAACAGCCCTCCGGCCGCGCCAACCGACAGCGCCGTCGCGACGCCCACCAGCGCCGCCGTCGTCGCGAGCTGGCGGCGCCGCGAGACGCTCGCCCACGGTCCGCGCGGCACGAGCACGAACAACAGCGCACCGCCCAGCGCGGCCGCCAGCAGCTCGTCGCGCACGAGGTGCTGGCGGAGGCCGGACGACAGCTCCGCGGCGTACGCGTCGACCGTGCGGTCGGGATCGTCGATCAGGGCGACATTGGCCTGGATGAACTTCGGGTCGACGTACGACGCGAGGGTGCCGCCCGCTTCGGGAGGGCCGGTCGCCCGGGCGTAGGCGCCCAAGCCGTAGGCGCCGGTCTGCGCCCAGAACACCTTGCCGAAGAGACCCGTGTCGAGGGTCGAGCGCCCGTCGTGGCAGAGGCCGACCTCGACCGGGAACGTGCCCAGGTGGTCGCTGAACCGCACTTGCTCGACGGCCCGTTCCACCGCCACCGGCAGCGCGATCAGCGCCGCCGCCAGGGCGCACGCGAGACCGCGGAGCACCGGCGCCACCCAGGGAGGCGCCGGACCCGTCAGGTGCCGGCGCCACGCGGATCGCGGGGTGCGCACCGCCCGATGGTACGAGCCGCCGGGTGCTGGTCCGCCTAAGGTGGCAAACGTGGCCAGTCTCGCGGACCGTCTGGACGCGTTCCAGCGGCGGCACCGCGTCGTCGGGTTCCCGTTGGCGGTCACCTACAAGTTCTTCGACGACCAGAGCAACTACCTAGCGGCGACGGTGACGTACTACGCGTTCGCCGCGATCTTCCCGCTGCTGCTCATCTCCTCACAGGTGTTCGGGTTCCTGCTGCAGGGCAACGAGGAGCTCCAGAAGAAGATGCTGGACTCGACGCTGAGCCAGTTCCCGATCGTGGGCACCGCACTCGGCACACCCCAGGGACTGACCGGAAGCGCGGGGGTGGTGGCGGTGGCCATCCTGGCCGCGCTCTACGGCATCCTCGGCCTGGGCCAGGCCGCGCAGAACGCGATCCACGTCGCCTACGCGATTCCCCGCAACAGCCGTCCGAACCCGTTCCTGAGCCGCGTGCACTCCGGACTCCTGCTGATGGTCTCCGGCCTGGTGCTGGTCATCGTCGCCACGATCACCAGCATCGCCGCCAACGCCGAGGTGTTCGGCGTTGCCGTCAACTTCACGATCGGCGTCGCGGTGAGCGTGGTCTCCGCGCTGCTGACCGCCACCGTCCTCGTGCTGATGATGCGCGTGGCGCTGCCCGAGGGGGTGCCGTTCGCGAAGCTGCTGCCGGGCGCGCTGGCCACCGCGGTCCTGTGGCAGGCGCTGCAGCGCCTGGGTCGGTTCTACGTCAGCCACGTGGTGGCCCGCGCGACCGACTTCAACGCACTGTTCGCGCTCACGCTCGGCCTGCTGGCCCTGCTGTACGTCGCCGCCAACATGGGTGTGATCGGCATCCAGATCAACGTGGTCCTCACCCGCCACCTGTGGCCGCGCGCCCTGCTCACCCCGTTCACCGACGACGTCGAGCTCACCGACGCGGACCGCCGGGCCTACGTGGCCTACGCGAAGGCGCAACGGCACAAAGGCTTCGAGCGGGTCGACGTGACCTTCGACAAGGGTGGCGACAGCTGACCTGGCCGCCCCGCTCACCGGCCCGGCGCGGCGAAGTGCTGGTAGTCGGGGGATGCCCACGCCCCGCCCCACTCCCAGCCGATCGCCGCGAACGCCCGAACCACGACGTCGCCCGCCCCGGATGATCCCAGCCCCAGTGCAGGTAGACCACGGCGACCTCGTCGCGAGCGTGAGGAAAGGTGCTCAGGCCCCGACCGGAGGTGCCCGAGCCGCGCGCAGGTGCGGATGGCGCGGGCCCTCGCCGACGCGGGCGCCGACGTCGAGGTCGGCACCCACGCCCATGTCCAGCAGGGCGCCGGGTTCCGGTCCGCTTCCGAGGGTGAGCGACGCCCGAGCCGGAGCCCGGGGCGTCGAGTGGCGGAGGATAGGGGATTCGAACTGGCGGGGTTGGCCCGACGCCCTCACACCCCGATACCCCGATTTGCGCTCAAACTGAGCGTGAAGTGCGCCTCGGAACAGCAAACGACATCGCTGGAATACCCCGTTCTACACGGCCGGTAGCACCTGAGTTAGCACATGAGAAGCGCGTTCAGAGTGCCGAGACCTTGACGTCGAATCCGTCGACCAGGCGCTCCAGGTCGGACTTGTCGGCTGTGATCACGACCGACGGAGCCAGCTCGACCGCGGTGGCGGCCACGATGACGTCCACGGTGAGGTCTCGCTTCTTGCGTCGCACTTTCTCGGCCCGAGTGCGCAGAGCGCCGGCTCGCATCGCCACACTTTGGGGAAGGTCAACGGTGGGGATCTTCCCCAGGATGTGCCAGATCGCGGCATCGCTTGGGGCACCAGTCGCGACCTCGGCGAGGATCACCGCGGGGATGAGGACGCGGTGATCGGCTCGCTGGGCGGCTGCCAACCGCTCGGCCATCCCCTTGCGCTTCTCAGCCAGGGCCGAGACAGCTTCGGCGTCCAGGATCAGTACGCGGGCCAACCCCTCAGCGCCACTCGTCGACGTACCGAGCGACGGCGTCGGTGTCGAGTGGTCCGTTGACCTCGACCAGTTCGCCGATCAGGTCATCGAGGCCGTCCCGCTCGAGCTGCCTGCGTAGG
>Ga0207648_10003558_pt1 | contig 16294 bp, 4 predicted proteins | sample KBSMisM32_FD_184310 | JGI IMG/M metagenome (GOLD analysis project Ga0207648, IMG submission 184310) | Miscanthus rhizosphere microbial communities from Kellogg Biological Station, Michigan, USA - KBS Miscanthus M3-2 (SPAdes) (version 2) | ecosystem: Host-associated > Plants > Roots > Rhizosphere...
CACGGTGGACGTGAAGGGCGAGATCCTCGAGCTCAAGAACACGATCAACACGATGGTGGATCAGCTCTCCTCGTTCGCTTCCGAAGTGACCCGCGTTGCGCGGGAGGTCGGAACCGAGGGGATCCTCGGGGGCCAGGCGCGGGTCAAGGGCGTGGCCGGCACGTGGAAGGACCTGACCGACAGCGTGAACTTCATGGCCGGCAACCTCACGAGCCAGGTGCGAGGCATTGCCAAGGTCGTGACCGCGGTGGCCAACGGCGACCTGCAGCAGAAGCTCACCGTGGAAGCGAAAGGCGAGATCGCGGCGCTGACGGAGACGATCAACAGCATGATCGACACGCTCGCCACGTTCGCCGATCAGGTGACGACCGTTGCGCGCGAAGTCGGCGTCGAAGGCAAGCTCGGCGGGCAGGCCAAGGTGCCGGGCGCCGCCGGCACGTGGAAGGGGCTCACCGAGAACGTGAACCAGCTTGCGGCCAACCTCACCACGCAGGTGCGCGCGATCGCCGAAGTGGCCACCGCAGTGACGCAGGGCGACCTCACGCGATCGATCACGGTCGAGGCGCGAGGCGAGGTCGCCGCGCTCAAGGACACGACCAACGAGATGATCCGCAACCTGCGCGACACGACGCAGAAGAACACCGAGCAGGACTGGCTCAAGACCAATCTCGCGAAGTTCAGCCGGATGCTCCAGGGCCAGAAGGACCTGAATACCGTCGGCCGCCTCATCCTCTCCGAGTTGGCGCCGGTGGTCGCCGCCCAGCATGCGGTGTTCTACGTGCTCGATTCGAGCCGCGAGCGGCCGCGCCTCACGCTGCTCGCGAGTTACGGCTCGAAGGGGCAGGGCGCGATCGGCAGCCAGCTGGAGCTGGGCGAAGGTCTCGTCGGCCAGTGCGCCGTCGAGAAGGAGAAGATTTTGCTGTCCAAGGTGCCGCTCGACTACATCACGATCTTCTCGGGACTGGGTGCCGCGCCGCCGCAGAACATTCTCGTGCTGCCGGTCATCTTCGAAGACCAGGTGAAGGGCGTCGTGGAGCTCGCGTCCTTCGAGCGCTTCAGCCCGACGCACGAGGCGTTCCTCGACCAGCTTGCCGAATCCATCGGCATCGTGATCAACACGATCGAGGCCAACACGCGCACCGTCGACCTCCTTACCCAGTCGCAGTCGCTCGCGCAGGAGCTGCAGAGCCGGCAGCAGGAGCTGCAGCAGACCAACCAGGAGCTCGAGGAGAAGGCGGGGCTTCTCGCCCATCAGAACCAGGAGGTCGAGCGCAAGAACCAGGAGGTCGAGCAGGCGCGCAAGGCGCTCGAAGAGAAGGCCGAGCAGTTGGCACTCACGTCCAAGTACAAGTCGGAGTTCCTGGCGAACATGTCGCACGAGCTCCGCACGCCGCTCAACAGCCTGCTCATCCTTTCCGATCAGCTTTGCCGGAACACGGACGGCAATCTGACGGCAAGGCAGGTCGAGTTCTCGAAGACGATCCACGCGTCGGGCAACGATCTCCTGACCCTCATCAACGACATCCTCGACCTCTCCAAGATCGAATCGGGAACGGTGGCAGTCGAGCCCGCCGACCTCATGCTCGACGAGCTCCGCCGCTACGTCGAGCGCACGTTCCGTCACGTGGCCGAGGCGAAGAACGTCGATTTCTTCATTCGCCAGGATCCCAACCTGCCGAAGTCGATGTTCGCCGATCCGAAGCGGCTGCAGCAGGTGCTGAAGAACCTCCTGTCCAATTCGTTCAAGTTCACGCACGAAGGGCACGTGACGTTCGCGATCGAGACCGCCAAGTCCGGCTGGAGTCCGCAGAACGAGACGCTGAACCGCGCGTCTACGGTCATCGCGTTCTCCGTGACCGATACGGGGATCGGCATCTCGGCGGACAAGCAGCAGATCATCTTCGAAGCGTTCCAGCAGGCGGACGGCAGCACCAACCGCAAGTACGGCGGCACGGGCCTGGGGCTTGCGATCAGCCGCGAGCTGTCGCGCCTCCTGGGCGGCGAGATCCGGCTCGTGAGCGCGCCTCGCGTGGGGAGCACGTTCACCTTGTACCTGCCCGTGAACTACGTCGCGCTGCGCTCCCAACGCGTCGGCGCCGGCGCGTTGCCGGCTCCGGTGGCCCCTACGGTCGGTACGGCGAGGATGGCGCCGCCGGCGAGCGCGCCCGCGGACGAAAGCGCGCCGGCCGCGCGCTCCCTGCCTAACCAGCCGCCCGATGACGGCGGCGAAGCGCCCGAATCGCTCAAGGGACATACGCGGCTCGTCAACGAGGTCGGCGACGACCGCGACGTAGTCGAACCGGGCGACGAGGTCCTGCTGATCGTGGAGAACGACCTGGGCTTTGCGCGATTCCTGCTGGAGACGTCGCGCGAGCGGGGATTCAAGGGCATCGTGACCTCGCTGGGCGTCCCCGCGCTCGAGCTTGCCGACAAGTTCAAGCCGGCTGCGATCACGCTCGACTTGTTCCTGCCCGACATCGATGGCTGGCGCGTCCTGCATCGGCTGAAGAACGACTCCGCGACGCGCCACATTCCGGTCGCGGTCATTTCCACCGACGAATCGCGGGACAAGGCGCTCAATTCCGGCGCACACTCGTTCGTTGCGAAGCCGATACAAAGCAAGGAGGTGCTCGAAGGGCTGCTCGACGACCTCAAGGGGTTCAGCCGGCCGGCGGAGCGAAACCTTCTCATTGTCACGGCCGATCCAGGCAAGGAAAGCGATCTCGTGCGGCAGTTCGCGTCCGACGACGTCCGGATCCTGACGGCGCGCGATCCGATCAAGGTCACCGAGTTGACGCGGGCAAACCGAGTGGATTGCATGGTGCTGGATGCGGACCTCGCTTCGCTCGAATTCGAGCCGCCGGACACGTCGGTGCTCGAGGATTCGGCGCGAGGCCGGTTGCCGATCATCGTCTATGGAGGCAGCGAAGCGCCGAAATCGCTCAACGGCTGGCGACGGCTCGCGAAGAACACGGTCGTGCGCGACATCCGCTCGCCGGAGCGTTTGCTCGAGCAGGCGAGCCTGTTCCTGCATCGCAATTTCGCCAAGATGCCGGAGTGGCATCGCAACGTGCTGACCACGCTCCACGACTCCGACGAGGTGCTCCAAGGCAAGCGCGTCATGATCGTCGACGACGACGTGCGCAACATTTTCGCCCTCACGTCGCTGCTGGAGGACCGCGGCATGATCGTCGTGTCGCACGACAACGGCCGCGACGCGATCCGGTATCTGCAGACGCAACCCGACGTCGACGTCGTGCTTATGGATATCATGATGCCCGAGATCGACGGCATCGACACGATTCGGGAGATCCGCAAGCTCGGCACGTGCAAGGATCTTCCCATCATCGCCGTCACGGCCAAGGCGATGAAGGGAGACCGCGAGAAATGCATCGAAGCCGGGGCCTGGGACTACCTGTCGAAGCCGGTCGAGACGGAGCTCATGATAGGCATGCTGAGGGCGTGGCTCCATCGTTGAGCGCCCGCCGGCGCGGATAACGAACACCCAAGATACCTTGATGTCGCGACCCTCGAAGACCGACGAGCTGCCGAAGGACCGGGCGAACATCCTGCTCGTCGACGATCGCGCCGACAAGCACGTCGTCTATCGCTCGATCCTGGAAGAGCTCGGCCAGAATCTCATCTCGGCCAAGTCCGGAGAGGAAGCGCTGCGGGAGGTGCTGAAGAACGAGTTCGCCGTCATCCTCCTGGACGTCAACATGCCCGGAATGGACGGGCTCGAGACGGCGGCGATGATTCGCAGCCGGAAGCGCTCGGCGCACGTCCCCATCATCTTCATCACCGCGGACTACGGCGACGAGGTGCGCACGGCCCGCGGCTATTCGCTCGGGGCCGTCGACTTCATGGTGTCGCCGATCGTCCCCGAGATCCTGCGCACCAAGGTCAAGGTCTTCGTCGACCTGTACCTCCTGGCGCAACTGGCGAAGCAACAGGCGAGGGAGCGGGGCCAGCTCGCCGCCGAGCGCACGGCGCGCGCCGCTGCGGAGCGCGCGAACGAAGCCTCCGCGTTCCTCGCGGGGGCAAGCGTCGCGCTCTCCGGATCGCTCAATCTCGGAGCCACGACTCGCGAGCTCGTCCGTCTCGCCGTGCCGTTCCTGGCCGACGTGGCCGCCGTCACCGTTCCGGCCGGCGAAAACCTCGAGTCGCCAGCCGAAGTCGTGTGGTCGGGCGAGGTCGCCGCGGAGCTGCCGGATATCGAGGCGTTCGCGGGCGCAGGCTCCGGCTGGTGGCGCGACGCGGTCGACCGCGTCATGGCGAGCGGCACGGGCGAATCGTCATGTGCGGCGGATGCGTCGGCAGCCGGCAACGCGCCTCGCGCACCCCCGACGCGTCATCTCGAAATTCCGCAGGGCGCGAGAGTCGATGCGGTGGCCGTGCTGCCGATGGTTGCGCGCGGCCGGGCGGTCGGCGTGATGTCGTTCGGGTTCGGCCCGTCGCGGCGGACGTACGATGCGCATCTGCTGGCGATCGCCGCCGATCTCGCCGACCGCGCGGCAATCGCCATGGACAACGCCCTCCTGTACAAGGAAATGCGCGAACAGGACCGGCGCAAGAACGAGTTTCTCGCAATGCTCTCGCACGAGCTCCGCAATCCGCTGGCGCCGATCACCAACGCCGTGCACATGCTGGGCACGGGAGACCCCGGGAAGATCGAATGGGCGAAGGACGTGCTCGACCGCCAGGTCAAGCAGATGTGCCGCCTCGTGGACGATCTGCTCGACGTGTCGCGGATCACGCATGGGAAGATCGACCTCAAGTTCGAAGCGGTCGACGTGGCGAAGGTCATCGGCGTCGCTGTCGAGACTGCGCGTCCCTTCATCGATTCGCGCCGCCACACGCTGGAGGTGAACCCGCCGCCCGATCCAGTGCGAGTCAGAGGCGACTTTGCGCGGCTCGCCCAGGTTCTCGCCAACCTGCTCAACAACGCCGCGAAATACACCGACGACGGCGGGCAGATTTCGCTGGGTGCAGCGCGCGAAGGCAGCGAAATCGTTTTTCGCGTCCGTGACTCCGGGATGGGCATTCCGAAAGAGGCGCTTTCGTCCATCTTCGAGCCTTTCCGGCAGCTTGGCTCGGCGGCCGACCGGCCCCAAGGCGGGCTCGGCGTCGGGCTCACGCTCGTCAAGAGGCTGGTGGACAAGCATGGCGGCGCCGTGGAAGTGAAGAGCGACGGTCTCGCAACGGGCAGCGAGTTCGTCGTTCGCCTCCCGCTCTTGGTCGACGTGTCGTCCGGCGCACCCCCGGAAGTCCACATTGCCGACGTCGGCGAAGCGGCGCCCCGAAGGAGGCGCCGCATTCTCGTCGCCGACGACAACGTGGATCTCGCGACGAGCATGGGCCTCCTGCTCGAGTTGATGGGCAACGACGTCCGCGTCACGCACGACGGCGTGGCGGCCGTCGCCGTGGACTCGGAGTTTCGCCCCGACGTCGTGTTTCTCGACATCGGGATGGCGAAGTTGAACGGGCTCGAGGCCTGTCGTCACATACGCCGCAAGCCCTGGGGGAAGGTACCGGTCATCGTCGCGCTTACCGGCTGGGGCCAGGCCGAAGACAAGCATCGCTCTCGCGAAGCCGGCTTCGATCATCACCTGGTGAAGCCGATCGAGCCCGCGATGCTGCAGCGCTTCCTTGCCGAAATCGAAACGCAGACCGCCTGACGGGAGCCAAAGTGCAACCCACTGCCGCGCGCCGCGACGCCGACGCGATTCGCTACATCGTGCTGCGCAAGCTGGCGAGCGGGCTGCGGCACACGCTGATGGGCGAGCTCCAGAGCATCCAGTTCCTCGCGGAGCTGGGGGCGCGCCGCATGGACAACAGCGCCGACGACGGCTCGAAGACGCGCGACTTCATCGCCAAGATTTCGGTGGCGGCGAACGAGGCGATCGGGACCTGTCACTCGGTGATCGAATGGCTGCGGCCGGAGGAAGGCGCGGTGACGACGCTCGGCGCAGCCGTGGGGCAATGCGTGAAGCTCGCCGGCGACGATTGGCGGATGCGCGCGACGCAGGCGAAGATCGAAATGCCTGCACCGGCCGGAGAGGCGAAGATATCCAAGTCCGCGGCGCGGGAGCTCATCGTCACTTCGATGCTCGCCTTGACCGACCAGCATCCCGGCTCGCTCGACATCGAGGTCGTCGGCGCGCTCATGGGCGACAGCGTCGATCTCCGGTTGCGCGCGCTCGCCTCGAAGCGCGCCCCGCCCCTTCCTTCATCGGTGGTCTATCACGCGCTCGGATGGGAAGACGTGGCACTGCTCGCGGCGGCGCACGACGTCATCTGCACGCGCGACAGCGCGACTTCGACGCTGCGCTTCGCCGTATTGGCCGCCTAGCGGCCACCTTAGTGTCGACTTGGTGTCCATTGAGTCCCATGAAAAAGCCGGAGCGCTTGCGCTCCGGCTCTCTTTCCGAAGGACCGGAAGACTAGCGGCGATTCAACGCTCCTGGTGACACCGATCCTTGCGACGGGCGATAGTTGTCGCGCCAATCGGGTCTATCGGCGTACGGGTAGTAGTTCGAGATGCGCCGCCCCGACGAGATCACGTTGTTGAGACCCGGCAGGTTGGCGTATTCGCCCGGTCCGAACGTGCGGCACTCGCCCCGGAACTCGGAGTCGCTGCAGAAGATCCAGTAGCCGCTTTCGACGCGCAGCGAAGACGCGCGGTCGTTGAAGCCGGTCCTGCCGAGGTTCGTCACGGAGTCCTGGATCGGGAACGCGCGGCCCGACATGTTCGGACCCTCGTAGAGCGTCGCACGCGCATCGCGGGACCGGTCGGGATAGTTGCGGTCGTTACGTCCGTCCGCGTAGCGCCCGTCGAGCGGACGGACGGAGCTCACGCGATTGGAGTACGCGCCGAGATTGGGGTAGGCGCCCGGGCCGATGACGCTGCATCCGCCGCGAAATTCCGAGTCGATGCAGATTTCCCACCGGCCTTCGTGCACGACCGCCGAACTGATGCGGTCGTTGAACGGGGTGCGCGCGAAGTTGGAGACCGGCTGGTCGGCCGTGAATTGCCGGCCGCCGAAGTTGTCGTCCGAATACAGCGTGATACGGTCGGCTGCAGCAGCGGAACCCGCAGCCGCCGCAAGGAGACCGAACAGCAGAGGTTTCACAAGTGTCTTCATGGTCGTCGCTCTCTGGTTAGGTGAATGATCCGCGCATGGCGGCATGGATCCGAAGGGTGAGCGAAGCGTCACAATCCCGGCTGCGACGGCATTCCCCACGGCGGTGCCTGATGGGGCTCGAGATTGCCGCCTTCCGACTCCCAGGTCTTGAGATCCGCCGCATCGTCGCGATGCTGCACCTGCACCTGGCGACGGCGCAGCAACTGCGACGTGACCGCCGCGCCTGCCGCGGCGCCGAGCGCAGCGGTTGCAAACAGCCAACGCTTGTCGATGTTCATCCCGTAATTCCTCTTCGAATGACGCGGCAGGAACCGCGACCGTAGGTAGAGGTTACGGATCGCGACAATGGCGGTAAGTACTCCGCGGCGCCTTTCGCGGGAGAGGATTTGCGCCTAAATCGTGTCGGACGAGGACTACGCCGCTGACCTGGACGCAATGTGCATGTCGACTTGGACGCGATGCACCCGGCCATCGTCCACGAGGGGAATCGAGCCGTCGCTTTGGGCGACGCCATCGAGCGTCACCGCCACCGAGGGAACGCCCGTCACGGCGCCTGGAGGCGACTGCTGCGCGACGATTTCGTATGTCGTTCCGCGGTAGCGGTAGCGAACCTTGAAGCCGGTCCATTCGGCGGGAAGGCAGGGCGCCACGCGGAGCCGGCCGTTCTCGAGCGTCACTCCGAGCAACGATTCGACGATGAGCCGATACATCCAGCCCGCGGAGCCCGTGTACCAGGTCCAGCCGCCGCGTCCGGTATGCGGTGCCCGCGCATAGACGTCGGCGGCAACGACGTACGGTTCCACCTTGTAGGTCGCGACTTCCTCGGCCGTCCGCGCGTGATTCGCAGGATTGATCATCGCCGTCAACTCCCACGCGCGCTCCGGATCACCCAGCGCGGCGAATGCCATCGCCGCCCATATCGCGCTGTGCGTGTACTGTCCGCCGTTCTCCCTCACCCCGGGAACATAGCCGCGGATATAGCCGGGGTCCTGGGGGGAGCGGTCGAAAGGCGGATCGAGCAGCTGGATCAGGCGGTGCTCACGTCGCACGAGGCGTGCGTCGACCGCCTCCATGGCCATTCGCGCCCGCTTGGAGTCCGCGGCGCCGGAGAGCACCGACCAGCTTTGCGAGACCGAGTCGATCCGGCATTCGACGTTGCTCGCCGATCCCAGCGGCGTGCCGTCGTCGAAATACGCGCGCCGATACCACTCGCCGTCCCAGCCGTGCTGCTCGAGGCTCTGGCGCAGCTTGGCGGCCTCGGCTTCGCACCGTTCGGCGAAAGGCGTGTCGCCGCGTCCTCGCGCGACTTCCGCGAATTGGCGCAGCACGGCATGCAGGAAAAATCCCAACCAGACGCTTTCACCCTTCCCTTCGATCCCGACGCGGTTCATGCCGTCGTTCCAATCGCCCGAGCCCATCAGCGGCAAACCGTGCGCTCCATACCGGAGGCCGAACACGATCGCCCGCGCGCAGTGCTCGTACAAGGTTCTCGTCTCGGCGGAGCGGCCGGGCAGGTCGTAGTAGGAGTCGTCGCCGTGGTTCACCGGGCGGCCGTCGAGGAACCCCACCGGCTCGTCCAGCACTCCGCCGTCTCCCGTGGCCTTCACGTAACGCGCCGCGGCCAGCGGCAGCCACAGATAATCGTCCGAGCAGTGCGTGCGCACGCCGCGTCCCGACGGGGGATGCCACCAGTGCTGGACGTCGCCTTCGACGAACTGACGGCCGGCGCAGCGCAAGAGATGCGCGCGCAGGAGCGACGGATCGGCGTGGACGAGCGCCATCGCATCCTGCAGCTGGTCGCGGAATCCGAATGCGCCTCCCGACTGGTAGTAGCCGCTGCGTCCCCAGAAGCGGCACGCCATTGTCTGGTAGACGAGCCAGCCGTTGGCCAGGATGTTGAGCGACACATCGGGCGTTTCGACCTGCACGGCGCCAAGTGTCTGCCGCCAGTGCTCGCGAACGGCGTCGTGCGCGGAGCGTGCGCCAGCCAGGCCACGGAACCGCTGGAGGAGGCTCGCGACGTCGGCCGCGTTGCGCCCTGCGCCGAGGCGGAACACGACGGTGCGCTCTTCGCCTTCGGCGAGCTCGAGAGAGACCTGCAGCGCCGCGCACGGATCCAGCGCCGCGCCGACTTTTCCGGAAAGGCGAGCGCGCGCCATCGCCGCCGGCGACGCAAGGGAGCCGTTGCGGCCGAGGAACTCCGCGCGGTCGCCGGTCGCGGTGCGCCCCGGCTCGTCAACGTCGAAGAATGCGACGCGGTCGGGAAACTCGGTGTTGTAGGAATTGCGGGCGAGCAGAGCGCCCGTCTTCGGGTCGATTTCGGTCACTACGTGCATCGTCGTCTTGGGTCGCAAGTCCCCCAGCACCCACTCCACGTACCCGGTGACCGAAAGACGGCGTGAACGCCCCGACGTGTTGCGAACCTTGAGCACGGAGAATTTCACGGCTGCGTCGAGCGCAACGTAGACGGTGAGCTCGGTGACGATGCCGTCTTCGCCGTGCTCGAACACGCTGTAGCCGAAGCCATGCCGGGCGACGTAGGTGCCGGCGCCGCGGCAGGGCAGCGGCGACGGCGACCAGAAATGCCCGGTTTCGTCGTCGCGCACGAAGCACGCCTCTCCCGCGGCGTCGGTCACGGGATCGTTGTGCCACGGCGTGAGCCGGAACTCGTGCGCGTTGTCGTTCCACGTGTACGCAAGCCCGCTCTCCGAAATCACCGTGCCGAAATTCGCGTTCGCGAGCACGTTGACCCAGGGCGCCGGCGTCGTCTCGTCCGGACGGAGCGTGATGACGTACTCGGTGCCGTCGGCGGTGAACCCGCCGATCCCGTTGGTGAGCACGAGCGCGCGCGAAGGCGGTTCGGCCGGCGGCGCTTCGGCCCGGTGGTGCCGCGCCTGCACGAGCCGCGGAACGCGCGATTCCGGCGGCCCCCGCCGGTTGACCTGCTCGGAGAGGCTGCCGCGACGATCGCTGATGATGGCGCGCGCCACCGATTGGATCAGGATGCGGTCCTCTTCGGAGATCTGTTCCGCGCGGCGCACGAAGATGCCGCCGGGCCGGTCCATCACGTGGGCCTCGATCCCGGCGGCGATCAGTCCCATGATCTGGTCCTGCAGCTCTTGCCGATACCCGCCCCGGTCCTCGTTCCAGATAATGAGGTCGACCGCGAGACCCTTGAGGCGCCAGTACGCGTGCGCCTGCACGAGCTGCCGCACGAGGTCGATGTTCTCGGAGTCTCCGATCTGGAGGAGCACGATTGGTAAGTCGCCCGAGATGGCATAGCTCCAGAGGCCGGACTGTCCGCGCCGGTTGCGGAGCAGGATCGGCGCCTCGGCGCGGAGCGATGCGTTGGCGAACAGCACCGATCCGGCGAGCCGCGCGTAGAGCTGCGCGTCGGACTCGCTGGCATTGATCTGCCGCAGCGTCACGCCGCTGTGCGTCCAGGCGAGATCGAACACACGATCGGCGAGGTGGCGGTCGTGGTACTTGCCGACGAGAGCCAGCGCCGCGTCGCGCGTTTCCGCCATTCCGGAGGCCATGTCGATCGTTGCTGTCTGCTGCGGATCGAGCGTGATCTTCTGCCGGATGGCGACGATCGGATCGAGCACGGAGCCTTGCGTGCCCGAGAGTCGTCCCGGCTCCTGCATCGCTCGCGGTGCGGCGACGGTCCGTCCTCGTCCGATGAACGCCATCCGGTCGGTCTCGTAGGAGACATCGGACGAACCGGGTCCGTGCACGGCCATCAGGTGAAACATCCAGTACGTCGGCTCTTCCCGGGAACGAGGGCGCCGCGAGCACAGGATGGCTTGCCGCTGCGAAACGATCTCCGTCTGCACGAAGAGATTCGAAAACGCCGGGTGCAGCGCGTCCGCCGCCGCGGAGGCGAGCGCCACTTCGGCGTAGCTCGTGACGTCGATCGTGCGCCGGGCGCGCGACCGGTTGGTGATGCGCAGGCGCCGCAACTCGATGTCGTCTTCCGGGGACACGACGATCTCGAGGTGCGACTCGAAATCCTTGTCCCGCCGCCGGAACTCGGCCCGCGCTTCGCTGAAGATCGCCTCGTAGCGCGTCGGGCGCTGCAGTGTCGGCTGGTGCGCCGTCGACCAGAATTCGCCGCTCGCCGTGTCGCGGATATAGCAGAACGTGCCCCAGTTGTCGCAGGTCGCGTCTTCGCGCCAACGGGTGACCGCGAGATCTCTCCAGCGGGTGCTCCCGCCGCCCGCATTGGTCACCATCACGTGGTAGCGTCCGTTCGAGAGCAGCTGCACTTCCGGCGACGGTGTATCCGGATGGTCGAATACCCGCACCGGCGCCTCCGCGCCGCTGCCGACTTCGCGGATCGTCGAGAGCTCCGCGGGGTGAGCGTAGAGCACGGCAGCCTTGGGGATGCGCTCCTGCAGGAGCAGCATCGTCGACTTGAACAGCGGGTCCGATTCGAAGCGCTTCTGCATCGGCCGCCCGAGCAGCACGTGGGAGAGCGATAGCAGGATCATGCCCTGGTGATGCGCCATGAACGAGCGCACCACGGCGCTTTCCTGCCCGCGCGGCAATCGCGCCGGCGTGTAATCGACGGCCTCGTACAGGCCGAATCTTCCCGCGAGTCCCTCGGCGGCGAGCCGCTGCAGATTCGCGCACGCCTCTTCCGGCGCCACGACGAGCGCCAGCGCCGACGCGTAGGGAGCGATGACGAGATCGTCCGCGAGTCCCCGCTTCAGGCCGAGGCCGGGGACGCCGAACGCCCGGTACTGGTAGTTGAGGCTCGCGTCCACCGAGTTGTAGCCGCACTCCGAGATGCCCCACGGCACGCCGCGCAGCTTTCCGTATGCGATCTGCCGCTTGACCGAAACGCGAGCCGTCCGGTCGAGCAGCGTGTTGTCATACGTGGGCATGACGAGCAGCGGCATCAGGTACTCGAACATCGACCCGCTCCACGACAGGAGCACGCGCTCGCCGCCGGAGGACGTGAGCAGGCGACCCAACGCGAACCAGTTTTCCTGCGGCAGCTCGCCCTGCGCGATCGCCACGAAGCTCGCGAATCGCGCTTCCGATGCGAGCAGGTCGTAGTAGCTTGCGTCGCGCCTGCGCTCCGCGACGTTGTAGCCGATCGCCAGCAGATGTCGCGCCCGGTCGTAGAGAAACTCGTAGTCCATTCGCGCCAGCGAATCGCACTGCAGCGCCACGCGCTCGATCTCCGCGATCCGCTCCGCGGCGCGTCGGCTGCCTTCGCTCACGGCCTCCAGGAACGCTTGGTCGTCGACAGCGGCGGCTTCACCGTGCGTGCCGCGCTCGTTGGCGGGCCGCAATTCGGTCGCGAAGCCCGCGAGCTCGCGCAACGTCGGGATGCCGCGGAGCGGCGGCAGCGAGGCATCGGACGGAGGGGTCAGCGTGCTCCATGGGGCAAGCAACGCGAGCTCTTCCTGCATCGTGCGGCACTGGCGGACGAGCGCCTCCTTCCAGAAGGCGGTCTCGTTTGCAGGTGCCGGCGACGCGGCGGGATCGGGCAGGCTCGCGACTTGCGTGGAGATCCGCGCGGCGACCTCGCTCACCTTCGAGCCGAGGCGATCGAGCCACTTGCGGGCCGCGGCGACTGTCGTCGGCCGCGAGTCGTACGCGGCTTCGAGATCGCGCAGGAGCTGCGAAAGCGGCGTCGGAAGGTGGCCGCCGATGGCTTCGGCGAGCGCACGCGCCGTCTCGCTCAAGCCTTCGAACCAGCGCACGTCGACGATCGGGGCATCGGCAAGCGCCGCGAGCCCCGGTCGCAACGTCATCAGGTGACCCGCGAGGTTGCCGCTGTCCACCGAGGAGATGTAGAGCGGGGGCAGCGGCTTACCGGTTTGGGTGTCGTACCAATTGTAGAAGTGCCCCTCGAAGCGATCGAGCGCCGACATCGTGCCGAGCGCGTTGGCGGTGCGAGCGAGGAGTTGGCCCGCCGGAATGAAACCGAAATCGTAGGCGGTCAGGTTCGCGAGCAGCGAGAGTCCCATGTTGGTTGGCGAGGTGCGGTGCGCCACGACCGCCACCGGGTGCTCCTGCTCGTTGTCCGGCGGCAGCCACCGGTCGTCCGGGCCGACGAACGTCTCGAAAAAAGCCCAGGTCCTGCGCGCGAGCATGCGCAAAAAAGCTGTCTCCCGCGTCGTGAGGTTCGCTTCGCGCCGAGGCAGCGGACGGCTCACCCACCACGCGATGCCCGGCGAGACGAACCACAGCACGAGAATCGGGGCGGCAGGGAGGAGCGCGACCGAGCCCGTCGCTGCGAGCAAGAGCCCTATGCCCGTCGCAATGACCGGGGCAACCCACATCGACGCGGCCGATGCGACGGGACCGGTGCGCGGGCGCGCGCTGCCGGAGCGGCGATCCGGATCCTCCAGCGCCGACGGATTCCATTCGAGCAGGAGCCGCCGCGTCACCAGCATCCGCCAGCACGTGCGGGCGATCGCATCGAGGTTGACGGTGGCTTCGAAAGGAAGGAACGCGAGCGTGAGCGCGATTTGCGCCGCGTTGCGCCCGCCAATGCTCGCGGTCGCCGCGAGGTGCTGATCCGGCAGGACTTCTTCGGGCCGCCGCAACCATTGCAGTGCAAACGCGGACGCCGCGGGAAGAACGAGGACCCCGAGCACGACCAGCGTCCACGCCCATGCGTGCGGGAGCACGATCCAGCCGAAGAGCAGGAGGAGCGTCAGCGCCGGCGGCACGAGGCTTCGCCGCAGGTTGTCGAGAAGCTTCCACTGCGACAGCCAGGAGAGTGGATTCGGAAGCCGGCGCGGACCCGGACCCGGTACGCGCGGCAGCAGCCACCCGGCAAGTTGCCAGTCGCCGCGAATCCAGCGATGCCGGCGGCTCATGTCGGCAGCGTAGGTCGACGGATACTCTTCGTAGAGTTGAACGTCGCTCAAGAAGCCCGCGCGGGCGTAGCAGCCTTCGATCAGGTCGTGGCTCAGGATCCTGTTGTCGGGAAAGCGGCCCCCGAGGGCGTGCTCGAATGCATCGATGTCGTAGATCCCCTTGCCGATGAACGATCCCTCGCCGAACACATCCTGATAGACGTCGGAGACCGCGCGCGTATACGGGTCGATGCCCGGGTCGCCCGCGTGCAGGCGGGAGTACCGCGAGCGGTTTGCGCCGGCGAGGCTCACGTCGACTCGAGGCTGCAGGATGCCGTAGCCTGCGGTCACCCGCGCGCCATCGCCGTGCCTGACGGCGGCGCCGAAATGGGCGTGATTGAGCGGGTGTGCCATCACGCCGATGAACTGTCGCGCGGAGTCGCGCGGAAGCTGCGTGTCCGTGTCGAGCGTGATCACGTACTTCGCGCCGGCGAGCGCGGCCGGGTCGCCGACGACAAGCGAGAAGCGATCCTTCGCGTCTCCGCGCAAGAGCGCGTTCAAGTCTGCGAGCTTTCCGCGCTTGCGCTCGAAGCCCATCCACCTCCGCTCCGTTGCATTCCAGCGACGCGGACGGTGAAACAGGAAGAACCGGTCGGACGCACCTTCCGCATCGCCTTCCGCCGGACCCCGGTACTTCTCGTTCAGCTCCGCGATGCCTCGTGCCGCGACCGACGAGAGCGCTTCGTCTCCGGGCAGCGTCTCCACGGCCGCGTCGACGAAATCCGTCAGCAGAGCAAAGTAGAGATTGGGGTCGCGATTGGCGAGGAATCGCACTTCGAGCGCCTCGATCAGTCCTGCAACATCCTCCGCGGAGATGAGGAGCGTCGGGACGACGACCAGCGAGCGGGACTCGAAGGGAATTCCCTCCGAGAAATCCATCCGCGGCAGCGGGCGCGGAGTCACCACGAGCGTTGCGATCCAGTTCACCAATCCGACGGCGAGCTGGCTCGTCGTCAGCACCAGCAGGACCGCGAGGAACGCGAGCATCCCGTTGACGACGCCGTCGCGATGCGCTTCGGCCAGGAGCGCCAGAGTCAGTGTCGCCGTGAGGGTCGCGATCGCGCCGAGGTAGAAGAACAATGGGGCCCGATGCCCGATCCTCCACAGCCATTGGACCGGCGAAGCCCCGGCCTTCGCGGCGCGCTCGAGCCGGACCCGGCCCTTGTCGACGAGATAGAACCCGACGTGCGCCGCGCGATCGTCGCCAGCGTTCGATCCACCCGCTGCGGCCACGCCTTCGTGGGCAAGCTGGATCGCCTTCCGCGCGACTTCGCTTTCGGACAATGGGCTGCCCTTGGCGATCTCCTCGACGACGTGCCGATAGCGGTCGCGCGTCCCGAAATCCATCCGGGGATAGACTCCGCCGGGATCCTCGCGCAGCTTCTTTTCGACCGCGCTCATCGACTCGACGAAATCGCGCCAGTCCATCGAGCCCAGGAAACGGAGGCTGCCGATCGTGTTGCTGATCGAGACCTGCACGCCTGCCTGTTCCTGCGTTCCCATCTGCACCATCTGCTCGATCGACAGCCCCGTCTCCGTGAGGCACTGCTCGATCCAGGTGAGCGGCAGCGCGAGCGCGGCGCTGTGCCCTTGCAAGCGGCGCACGAGCTCGCCCACGAACGAGCTCACGAGCGGCGGGCTCGAGCGCGCCATGTCCGCGATCACGAGGATGAGGCTCTTGGGATCGCTGATGGCGACGTCCATCATCTGGTCCGCCCACGTTGCCGCGCGGTTGCGGTCGATCGTGTCGGCGGCGATCCTCGCTGCGACGCGCCGCAGGTTCTCGATCAGTGCGAGCCGCAGCATGATCGGAATCGCCCACAATTCGCCCATCTTGAGCGGCGTCACGGTCTGATAGGCGGCAATGAACCGGGAGAGGGTTTCGGCGTCCACGCGTCCGTCGCCGTGCGCGATCACTTCGAACGCGAGGTCGTACACGCGGGGCAGCATTGCGGACGGCCCGTTGGCGAGGCGCGGGAGCTCGCGGCTGTAACCCGTGGGCAGGTGCCGCTTGGCGGTGCGGATCTGTTCTTCGATGAGGTAGAAATTGTCGAGCAGCCATTCGGCCGCCGGCGTCACGCGACGATTGGCGGAAACGGCCGTCGTCAGGAGTTCGCAGACTTCGATCAGCAAATCCTCGTTGTCCGCGAGGCGTGCGAGGAGGCGATCGGGAGCGGGACCAGGTGCGAGACGATGCGCGACGGCAAGATTCTTGCCGTGCTCCTCCATCTGGTCGGCGCTGAAGAGCTCCGCGCGAAGAGGGGGCTC
>Ga0207648_10003560_pt1 | contig 16287 bp, 15 predicted proteins | sample KBSMisM32_FD_184310 | JGI IMG/M metagenome (GOLD analysis project Ga0207648, IMG submission 184310) | Miscanthus rhizosphere microbial communities from Kellogg Biological Station, Michigan, USA - KBS Miscanthus M3-2 (SPAdes) (version 2) | ecosystem: Host-associated > Plants > Roots >...
GGCGTGAGGCCAACGATTCCCTGCTCCAGCCAGGCGTGTTCTCCGCGGAGCACCTGCATCGCGATTCTGTAGAGAGCCGGATCGGACCGACCAAACAGGGCCCGGAAATGCGCGCGGATGCGCTGGCGTGCCTCGATGCAGAACGCATCGGCGAGCACGATCGCCTCTTCGCGGCCCTGTTTGGCCAACATCTGCGCGCGCGAGCATGCGGCGGCCATGGCGTAGAGCTCCGCACCAATGTCCACGGCGCGAAACAGCACCATCTGACGACGCTCCAGCTTGGGACCGAATCGCACCATCGCGTGGAAGATCGCGCGCCCGAGCTTGTTCGTCGCGCGATTCGCGAATCGCAGGTGTGTGGCGAGCTTGCCGAATTCCGCATACGGATGCGGCCGCGCGCGTGCCAGCCAGCGCGCCGGGTACCACGTCGCGTAGAACGGCGCGGACTTCGACAGCGCAGCAAGCCGCTGCTGCATCGACGATTCCGGCGCGACGATCGGAAAGGCCAGCTTGAAGTGGTGGTCCACCGCCTCACGCGCGATGAACAGGCGCATGATCTCCGATGAGCCCTCGAAGATCAGGTTGATGCGAAAATCGCGCATCGCCCGCTCGACGGGAATCGGCTTCTCACCGCGCGCCTCGAGGGACTGCGCCGTCTCATAGCCACGACCGCCGCGGATCTGCACCGTGTCGTCCACGATGCGCCACCCGGCCTCGGTGTTGTACAGCTTTGCAATCGCGGCTTCCAGCCTGATGTCGTACCCGCCCCGCTCGTACAGCGCGGTCGAGAGCTCGGCCACCGCTTCCATCGCGAACGTACTCGCCGCCATCCGCGCGATCTTCTGCGCGATCGCCTCGTGCTTGCCGATCGGCTGGCCCCACTGCACGCGCTCGTTGGCCCAATCGCGCACGACGCGGAGCAGCGCCTTGCCGACCCCGGCGCAGCCCGCCGGAATCGTTAGGCGTCCGGTGTTGAGCGTCACGAGGGCCAGCTTGAGTCCCTTCCCCTCGCCCCAGAGAATGTTCTCACGCGGCACCCGCACGTTGTTGAACCGGATGACGCCGTTCTCGATCGCCTTGAGCCCCATGAACCGGCAGCGGTGCACGATCTCGACGCCCGGGAACGACGCCTCGACGATGAACGCCGTGATCTGCTTGCGCGTCTTGCCCTTCGCATCCACGACGTCCGGTGTGCGGGCCATGACGACGTAGAGGTCCGCGCGCGTGCCGTTCGTGCACCACAGCTTCTGCCCGCTGAGGATGAAATGCTTCCCATCCTCGCTTGGCGTCGCGGTGGTCTTCATGTTCGCCGGGTCGGACCCGGCATCGACCTCGGTCAGCGCGAACGCCGAGATCGCACCTTTCGCGAGTCGCGGGAAATACTTTCGCTTCTGCTCTTCGGTGCCGAACAGCTTGAGCGGCTGGGGGACGCCGATCGACTGGCTCGCGGACAGCAGCGCCACGAGGGACCCGTCCTTCGACGTGACCATCTCCATCGCACGAACGTAGGACAGCTGCGAGAGCCCGAGCCCGCCGTACTCTTTCGGAATCTTGATCCCGAACGCGCCCATCTCGCGGAGCTCCTGCACGTGGGACTCCGGGATCTCACCCGTCCGATCGACCTCCTCCGACGGGAACCGCTCGAGAAAAACGCGCAGTCGATCGAAGAACGGCTTCGCCCGCGCGGCTTCGGCGGGATCGTCGACGACGGGGTGCGGATGGATGAGGTCGAGCCGGAACCGGCCGAGAAACAGCTCGCGCGCGAAGCTCGGGTGCTCCCATTCGGTCTCACGCGCGGATTCGGCGACATCGCGCGCTTCCTTCTCCGTGGCAATGTGTGACGTGTCAGCCATGGCGCGTTCCGGACGAGGTGATCCTACCAGGCTGCGTTTGCGTTGCATGATGACTGCCACGCCGATCGGCACGCGCGACCGCGCCGGCGCCCACGAGGCCGATGACGGCAAAGGCGAACCACTGGATCGCGTACCCCAGATGCGGTCCTTCGTCGAGGAGCGGCGGAGGCAGCCGCGCCGGCGTCGAGTCACGCGACGTCGGCGACGACCCGGGCGATCGGTTCTCGGTTGCCACGAGGATATATGGTGCGATCGGATAGGGCATCCGTTTCGCCAGCGAGTCGTACTCGAGATGCCGCACCACTCGCGGACTGTTCGTCGCCGAGACCGCTCCCCGCCCGCCGTGCGGGATCGCGAGCAGATACCCCGTGACCGCCGCGTCGTTCGATTCACGCCAGCGAGCGAAGTCCACGCTCATGGCATCCGCCGCGTAGACCCAACCGCGATTGACGAGCACCGCGGTGTCGGTTCCCGGCACGCGAAGCGGCGTCAGGATGTTCGCTCCGGGCGATCCCTCGCGCGTCCGCGACGCGAGGGAAAGCTCGTGATCCCAATCGAAGGTCCCGGCCGCGGTTGATCGGCGGTATTGCGCCGTCGCGGTATCGCGCACGGCCTCGAGCGCCGGCGCTGGCGGCATGGAGAGCCGCTCCGCGAGCATCGTGTTGGCCGCGCGCCGGTCAGCCAGTCGATGCAGCTGCCAGAACCCGAGCCGTACGCATCCCGCCGCGACGACGATCGCAAAGATCACGAAGGCGACGGCGCGACGACTCACGTTGGTGTTGGAAAAAGGTCGGGCACACCGAAAGCTACGCCGAAGACGAGGGGAATGAGGCTGGCTCTCGGAACGAGCAGGAATTGTGAATAAGGTCCTCGTGGCGCAGTGGCCGCCCGAGCCGTTCCCAAAGAAATGGCTCGTGCGTGAACAGGATGACTCGTTAGGCAGTATCCGGCCGCTTCCAGCAGATCCGCATCATCGTTGTTCCCCGAAAAGGTTGGTGATCGTCGAAGCGGGTCCGCGTGCTTGAGGCGCACGCTGCTAGAACAGCGACATCTGCTCCCCAAGCTGATCCGGTTCCACCGGACGCTGGCGAAGCAGTCGTTGAAGCTCCCGCGCCGAGGCGGGGCTGTGCCCGGCGTAATGGTTGTTGACGTACCCGTGCACCGTCTTCACGCGTCTCGCGAGGGCGCCAATGACCGCCGCCCAGGATTCGAGCTCGCGTGACCGATCGACCTGGATGCGCGAGTAATCGACGAGATCGCGGTTCGGTCCCATCCATCGGATGTAGGCAAAATCGGACGTCGGCCGATCGGCGAGCGCCATCATCACCTTTCGCGGAATCCAGCGCGCGTCCACCAACGCGACGCCCACGTTGTGCTCGGCGAGCAACGCAATGATCCCGTCGTGAATCCACCCACGCTGCCGGAACTCCACCGCCACGCGCACGTCGCGCGGGATGAGTGGGAGAAAATTCGCGAGGGCGGGCAGCTCGGATGGAGCGAAGTCCGGTCCGAGCTGCATCAGAACGGGACCGAGCTTCGGGCCCAGCTCGCGCGCGCGATCGAAGAACAATGCGGCGAGGTCGGCCGAGTCACGCAGTCGGTTTTCATGCGTGATCTCCTGCGGCAGCTTGAGCGCGAACGAGAAATCCGGCGGCGTGCGATCGGCCCATCCGCGAACCGTCTTCGCCGCTGGAATCGCGTAGAACGTAGAGTCCACCTCGACCGTCGTGAACGCGCGCGCATAGACGGTCAGAAAATCCGCCGGCCGCGTCTCCGCAGGATAAAACGGTCCAACCCACGCATCGTAGTTCCATCCCTGCGTGCCGATGCGAACGTCGCCGAGGTCGTTGTTCATTGCGACACAATCGATGCCGCGAATCTGCGATGTCAAGTTGAGGCCGGTCCCGTTCTTGCTTTTCGGCTTCACGAACCAATCGACCACGAATGCTGGAGGCGCATCATGGATGAGATGGATCGCAGGAACGCAGGAGAGGATCCCACGATCATGGGGAACGACGTGTCGCGCGAGCCGAACACCGACGATCGCGATGTGACCGCGAGGCCGGTGCGCGATGAGGCGACGACCGCGGACTACGTGGGCGAAGCGGCAGGCGGCGTCTCGGGCGGACTTGCCGGAGCGGCAATTGGCTCGATTGGTGGGCCCGTCGGAACGCTCATCGGCGGGCTTGCGGGCGTGATTGGCGGCTGGTGGGCCGGACGCTCGATCGCCGAAGCGGCCAAGGACTACGGCGATGTCGACGACCGACACTATCGCACGCACTACGAGCGCGCTCACACCGGTTCGCAGTCGTTCGACGAAGTACGACCGGCGTATCAGCTCGGACATCTCGCGAGCAGGAACCCGGACTATCGCGGCCGCGACTTCGACACCGTGGAATCGGATCTCCGTCGAGGATGGTCGGACGAGATCGGCGCGCGCCACGGCGATTGGTCCTCGGTGCGCGACTACGCGCGCGAAGGCTACACGCGTGGCACCTCGACGCTCGCCGCGACATCGGCAGGCGCAGTCGACAGCGCAGTGCGCACGAGCGACCGACTCGACAACCTCGGCGATCGCTCTGCCCATGCTGCCGACCGCGTCGCGACCGGGCTCGAGGCCGGCGTCGACAACATCAAGGATCGCATCGATGGGAACCCGGCGTCGAAGCCAGGTCTGGATCCCACCGACGCCCGCGCCGGCGGCCGCAACTTCGCCGAGCGCGCGGCCGACAAGGCGCGCGGCATCGACGACCGTCCCGACGACACGGGCAGTCGCGTCGCCGACGCAGCCCGACGCGGCACGAACAAGGTCGTTGATGCCGTGGACAACCTGAAGGACCGCATCGACGGGAACCCGGCCTCGAAGTCCGGGCCCGATCCGACGGACAGACGGGCATAATCCGGCGACTGGCGGCGGGCGACTGGCGCCCGCCGCCCGGCGCCCGCCTAACGATACGTCTCGAAAAACCCGCTCCCCTGCCCTGCGAGCGGTGCGCCGCCAACTCGTCCGGAGATTCGGGCCATCCCCTTCATCTGAATGAAGTAGGGCCGCGCGAGCGCGCGACCGGCCAGCGCTTCGCCACGTTCCGCATTCGGCTCCCGCGTGTCCGTGCCCACGGCATCCTCGATCGTCAGCTCGACCCGGAGCGTGTCTTCGCCTCGCGCGTCGGCGAACACCGCTCGGGACGGCACCCGCACGTCCCGGCCACCCACCCGGATCGAGCGGCCGTCTGTGTAGTCGATGCGCCGCGGACGGAACAGCGATCGGAAGCCTAACGAGTCGACGAGGTAGACGAACAGCGGCACGTCGCTGCTCACGCTGTCCGGCGGCTGCACGCGACCGTAGAGGAACGTGTAGGCGCCGGCCCGCGCGGCGCCCCATTCCCACGTCACCCCACGCCAGATGCCCCAGTTGTGATCGTGGTAGGCCTGCGCGCCCTCGAACCGCTCGCAGGTCCCGCGCACGCAGATCGTTCCGGTGGCCGACGCGCGCAGGCCGGCAACCACGTATCCCGAGACAAACCCTTCGCCCCCCAGGGCCGCGCCAGGAAAATACGCGCCTGGGGCGGGCGTCACGATCAGATCGACCACGGCATCACCGACACCGCGCTCACCCGGCGCACGCGCGTGTACGACGTACCGGCCAGCGCTGTCCACCGTCACGTGTCCGCTGCCGACGCGCAGATCGGCGTTCGACGTCGAGAACGACACGGAATCGCTAGGAAACACCGCCGAGAACCGGCGCGCCGACTTGCCTTCCTCGTGAAGCGTCAGGAGTACCTGACCGCCCCACCGCCCGTCCGGGACGGCGCCACCCACGATGAACGAAAGAAAGCCCCAACGCTTCCGGTCGGCCGACAGCACGTTGAAGTAGTGCCATTCTCCCCAGCTGTCGCGGTTCTCGGCGTCTCGCGGCGGCAAATGAAAATGGTCGATGTCCGCCCGCAACTCGGCCGGCGTTGGCGCGCGCCAGCGCCGATCGAGGTCATCGTCCTCCCATCGACCCTGCGCCAGTGCGGGTATCGCACCCACGAGGGTGGACCGGGATGGCAGCTCGCCGGTGGCGCGGACCGCTCGCTCGCGGCCATCTCGCGTGCGCAGGTACACGAGCTTGTCGACGATCTGAGGCGCGACGGCCCTGACGCCGGGCGCATTGCGCGGATTCGACAGCAGCTGAAGATCCAGAAACCGCGCGTTGCTGATCGAGAAAAACAGGCCACCAACGCCACCAGTCTTCATCACCTCGACGTCGATGCCTTCCGGGAGGACCGTGATGTCGCCGCCCCCCACCAGGCGTTCGTCGCGCGCCTGCGTCAGCATCGCTTCGCCGATGGCGAGCAGCACGATCATGACCCCCACACCCAGGCCAAATCCGCCGAGCAGAAGCGCCGATCGCCACGGCCGCAGCGTCAGGTTTCGCCTTGCGAGAATCCCGATCATGCGCGCCTCAGGAGCGGCTCGTCACGAATCACGCGTCCGTCGAGCATGTGGATCACCCGACGTGCCGCCCCGGCGAGCTTCTCGTCGTGCGTCACCACGACGAGAGTCATCCCGTCGCGGTTCAGCCGATCGAACAGCGCAATGACGTCGCCGCCCGTCCGTGCGTCGAGCTCACCGGTCGGCTCGTCGGCGAGCAGGACGATCGGACGATTCGCGAGCGCTCGTGCGATCGCGACCCGCTGCTGTTCTCCACCGGACAGCTCGGCCGGACGATGATCGGCGCGCGCCGTCAACCCCACGTAGCCTAACAACTCACGCGCTCGGTCACGCCGCTCGGCCAGCGGCACCCTCGCTTCGGCCATCGGCAGCTCGATATTCTCCTGCGCCGTCAGTACCGGCAACAGGTAGAATCGTTGGAACACGAAGCCGATGTTCGTGAGCCGAAAGCGTGTGGCCGCCTTGTCCGTCAGCGTGCTGACCGCCGTGCCGGCGATCGTCACGCCGCCCGTCGTCGGCCGGTCGATCGCGCCGAGCAGGTTGAGCAGCGTCGACTTGCCACAACCCGAAGGCCCGACGATGGCGACGTACTCGCCCTGCGCGACGTCGAGTGAAACGCCGCGCACCGCATGCACTGGCTCGCCGGAGTGCGGGTAGTCCCGGTGCGCGTCACGAACGAGCAGGAGCGGCTGGCCACTCATCCGACCGCCTCTTCGCGCAGCGTGGCCGAGATCGGAAGCGAGGCCGCTCGCCACGCGGGATAGATCCCCGCTGCGATTCCCGACACCACGAGCAGTGCCAGCGCCCGGAACGCGGAGTCGGGTTGGAAGAGAAAGAAATCGATCGCGTCCGGCAGGCCGGGGAATCCGCGCAGGATCGAGTTCAGCCATCTGGCCGTGAACAGACCGAGTATCAGGCCCGCCGCGGCCCCGGCGAGACTCAACCCGATCCCCTCGATCACGATCTGATGCACCACGTGGCTTCGGGATACGCCAATCGCCCGCATGATGGCGATCTCGCCGATCCGCTCGTTCACGCTCACGGTCACGATCGTTGTCACGAGCAGAAACCCGACGATGAGGCTCACCGCGCCAAGGATGAACGCGAGCTGCCGAAAATAGCTGAGTCGATGCTCCGCTTCGGCAACAGCACCCGCGGTGGACAGTGCAGTGACGCGCGGCAGCGCCCGCTCGATGGCGACTCGCGCCGCCTCCGGATCGACGTTAGGTACCGTCCGCACCATGAACAGCGACACGCGATCGGTCCGGTCCGCGCCTCCCATAGCCTGCACGCTCGCGAGCTGCAGGGCGGCTGCCCGGTCGTCGGCGCTCAGGTACGTGAAACGGGCGCGTCCGGAGACGACGACGCGGCGTCGGCCGGTATACGTGCGCAGTTGCGGATCGAACCCGACGGCAACATCCAGCGTGTCGCCAATGCGCGCGCCGGTCGCGCGCAGGAGCGCGTCGCTCGCGACGAGCGCGTTGGACGTCGGGCCCCGCCCGTCGAGCAGCTGGTAGTCTCCCTGCACTGCGGGATCGACCCCGAGCGCAAAGGCCGTGACCGGGTTGCGACCGCCTAACACGTGGATCGTCGTGCCGAGCACCGGCGCGACGGCGGTGACGCCGGCAATTCGCTCGATCGCGACGGTCGCGTCACGCGCCTGTCCGATCGTCGCCTCGGTGTCGAACGGCAGCGTACCGCGAGGCGACACCCGAATGGTGAATCCGTTGCGCCCGAGAAGGCTGGCGAACGATTGGCGCATGCCGGTAGCGAGCATGACCATGTCGAGCAGCATCGCCGCCGACACGGCGACGCCGAGCACGGCCAGGAGCGTTCGGCTGGCGTGCCGCCGGAGCGACAGGGCCGCGAGCTGGAACCGCATCAGCGGCCAAACAGGGTGAGCGGCGGTGTGCGCGCCAGCCGACGCGCGGCCAGCGCTCCTGCGCCGATCCCGAGCACCAGCGACAGTAGCACGGAATACGTGACCGTCCCTGGCGTGATGATCGCGAAGCGGAGCGGCGTGCGATACACGCCCTGGTAGTGCGCGTTGACGAACGCCGACGTGACGAACCCCAGCCCGACGCCGAACAGGCTGCCTAACAACGCGACGAACGACGACTCCAGCATCACGGTGCGGACCACCGTCGCCCGCGAGATACCCATCAGACGCATTGCGGCGACGTCGCGACGTCGCTCGTCGACCTTGAGCAGCATGATGCAGAGCAGGAACGTGGCGCTCGCGACGATGGTGATCATGCCGATCGCGCGGTGAAACCGACTGACCACCGCGAACGTCTTCGACGTCTCGACCGCGATCTCATGCGACGGATAGGCGTGGAACCCAAAGGCCTCGGCGTTGATCCGTTGGAGCGCGGAATCGGCTGCGACTCCGCCGGTCGACGCGATCGCGTAGCGGTCGACGCGATCGCCGTATCCGATGATCCGCTGCAGCTGGCCGAGGTGCATGCGGATGCGGTATTCGCTGCGCGCGACCTCGGATGGGTCCGCCCGTCGCCGCACGATCGCGGAGATTCGGACCGTGTCTCCGCTCGCGCGTCCGGGTTCCGCTGCAAGGACCACCAGCTCACCCACCCGAAGCCCGGCGTCGGCCGCCAGCCGCTCATCGATGGCAATCGTGCGGACCGCAGCCGCCCAGGGCGGGATCGAATCGATGCGCTGGGCCCACGCGGGGGTTTGCGTGAGAACGGCCGCCAACAGCAGCGGCACGAGCAGCGTTCCTCGTGGCCTGCGCAGTGCTATCCCGGTCACGCCCGAAATCTGATGCACCGAGCGCGGCGGCGGAGGCCGCCGATCCTCTCCGTCAGCGTCTCGTCGCGTGGCGCGCCCACACTGCGGTGTCCTTGAGCGACTCACGCGAAGCCTGCAGCGAGTACGTCGGTGATTTCACCGTCGAGACGCCACGCCTCAGCATTAGCACGCCTGCAATGACCTCCAACGCGCCGACGATCAGCGCGCCCGCCCAGTAGTTGTGCCCGAGTATCGCCGAGACGGCGACGATGAGGAGGACGGTCAGGGCGACTGCGGCGATAATGCCGAAGGCGAGCGCGAGCGCCACCCGAATGGAGCCACCGACGCCCGTGCGCACACTGTCGTGCAGCTCGAGCTTTGCGAGCCGTACTTCATCCCCCGCGAGGCGCCTGGAGTCGTCACCAAGGCGGCGGACGAGATCCGGAATCCCGGTGTCAGGATCGATCGGCGTAATCGGTTGAATGGCCACGGATACCTCGCTGCGATCTGCTCGAACGACGCTGCCCGACAGGCGCAAGGAGCATTCCCGAACGAGACGTCGCTTGCTGCCGCGCGTGTCGCGGTGCGAGCTTAGCGCCACCCCTTCCGGAGCTTAGCGACCGCATGGCCGTCACCGCTACGAGCGTCGAACAACCCGCCGCGACAGTTCCCGCTCGCGGCCGCCTGCTTCAGGTACTCGGCGTCGCATTCGGGATCGCCATCATCGTCGGCAATACCATCGGGTCGGGAATTCTTCGAACTCCAAGCTCAGTTGCCGGGCTGCTGCCAAGTCGCGGCATGTTCCTGCTGGCGTGGCTCGCCGGGGGGGCCTATGCGCTGCTCGGTGTGATTTCCCTGGCGGAGCTCGGCGTGATCGTGCCCCGATCTGGTGGACAGTATGTGTTCGCCCAACGCGCGTTCGGCTCGTACGCCGGGCTCATTATCGGATGGAGCGACTGGGTGTCGACCGTCGCATCGTTCTGCGCGGCGGCGATCCTCATTGGCGAGTACTCGGGGGCGCTCTTCCCAGCCCTGGCGAACTCTCGGCTGGCGGTCGGGATCGCCGTCGTGGTGGTGTTCAGCGTCCTGCAATATCGCGGCGTGAAGTGGGGCGACGTTGTCCAACAGGCGACGACGCTCCTGAAAGCGCTCGCGTTCTTCGCCTTGATCGTTGCGTGCTTCACGCTCGCGCCGTCGCCGGCCCCTGCCGCAGTCTCGCCCGCGCCGACACAGGCGATCGGGATTGGTGCCATCGTGCTCGCGATGCAGGCCGTCATCTACACGTACGACGGCTGGAACGGGATGCTGTATTTTTCCGAGGAAGTGCGCGACCCGGGCCGCGAGATCCCGCGGGCGATGTTCGGCGGCGTCGCGGCGATCATCGCCATCTACGTGCTGGTGAACGTCGCGTTCGAGCACGTGTTAGGCATCCCGGGGCTCGCGAAGAGCGACTTCGCGGCCGGAGCCGCCGCGCAGGCACTGTTCGGCGGACGCGGGGACGCCATTGTGCGTTCGCTCCTCATCGTCGGACTGCTCAGCGGCGTGAACGCCTACGCGCTGATGTCGCCGCGCATTCTCTACGCCATGAGCCTCGATGGGCTCTTCCCGAAATGGGGGGCGACAGTGAACGCCGGGGGAACGCCGACGTACACACTTCTGCTGTCGGGCGCGCTCGCGATCGGCTTCCTGCTGACGGGGACGTTCAACTCCGTGATCGCCGTCGCCGCCTTTTTCTTCGTGTTGAACTACGTGTTCTCGTTCGCGGCGGTGTTCAAGCTTCGACGGACGATGCCCGATGCCCCGCGCCCGTACCGGGCGTTAGGCTACCCGTATACGACGGCGTTCTCGCTGGTGGGTGGCACGGCATTTCTCGTCGGGGCGATCATCACCGATCGCCGGAATTCGATGGTGGCGCTAGGCCTGCTCGCGCTCAGCTACCCCGTCTACGCATTGACGATGCGTGCAGCGCGCAAGCGAGCTACGCCGGGCTGACGCTCTCGACGAATATCCTGGCGGCGAGCGTGTGACCGATCTGATGCTGCGACCCGCCGACGCGGACCGTGAGCGGCCCCTCGAATGGCGCGTGCTCGCCGACGGTCACCTGCACGCCCGGTCGGATACCTAACGAATCCAGGTATCGGAGCAGCTCGTCGTTTTCATCGCCCACGCGCACGACCCGCGCGCGCATGCCGGTCGCGACGTCGGCGAGTGCGCTGTGGCGCGTTTCATCGATGACGCCGTCGCGCGTGGGTATCGGCGCCCCGTGCGGATCGGTCACGGGCTGGCCGATCGCGGCCGCCATGCGGTCGATCAGCTCGTCCGACGCGGCGTGCTCGAGACGCTCCGCCTCCGGATGGACCTGATCCCACGGATAGCCGAGCGCCTGTACGAGATACGCCTCGATCACCCGATGCCGCCGAATCGTGCGCAAGGCCGCGCGGCGGCCCGCATCCGTGAGACGCACGCCCCGGTACCGCTCGTACGCGAGTAGTCCCTGGTCGGCGAGGCGACGCACCATGCCAGTGACGGACGCGGGCGCGATCTGGAGGCGGTTCGCGATGTCGTTCGTCGCCGCAGCGGACCCGCTCAGCTCGGCCTCGTAGATGGCCTTGAGATAGTCCTCGACGGGCGCCGTCAGTCCCACGACGCGTGGCTCGACTGCGGCACGCGCGGGCATTGGCCCGCTCGTGCGCCGCGAGGACCGTTGACCCGTCACGTTACCGCGACCCTCTGCTTCGCCGCCGCCGGAGCGCGGAGCAAGAGCACGGGCACATTGGTCATGTGGCGCACCGCGTTGGCGACGCTGCCGTAGATGAGATCGGCGATGAACCGGTGCCCGTGCGTGGACATTGCGATGAGATCGCAGCGCTCTCGCTCCGCCGCCGCCGCAATCTCGGCCGATGGGTCACCGGTCGCGAGGAGCGCTTCGGCTGCCAGGCCTTCCGAGGTCAGTCGAGTGGCGAGGCCCTCAATGTAGGCGCGGTCGTCTCGCATCTCTTCCGACTCACGCAGGTTGAGATGCTGGATGTTGCGCGCGGCCCAGCCATCGGCGACGTGAATGAGCACGATCGACGCTCCGCAATACCGCGCGAGCTGCCGCACGTGATCCAGGATCCGCTCATCGTAGCTGGAGTTCTCGACGGGAACGAGAATGCGGTGGTACATGTCAGGCAAGCCACTTGCGGAACGTCTTGAAGAGCAGCCACGCGTTCAGCACCGCGATCACGACCGCCACGAGATAGGCAAGCGCCTTGAGCCACGTCGAGTTCGCAAACTCACCCATCTTCTCGCGATCGGACGTGAACTTCACGAGCGGATAAACGGCGAACGAGAGCTGCAGGCTGAGCACCACCTGGCTCAACACCAGGAGTTTTGCCGTGCCGCTTTCCCCGTACAAGATGGCGACGATGGCAGCCGGCACAATGGCAATCGCGCGCGTGATGAGGCGCCTCAGCCACGGCCGGATGCGAATGTTGAGAAACCCTTCCATCACGATCTGCCCGGCGAGCGTGCCAGTGAGCGTCGAGTTCTGGCCGGACGCCAACAGGGCGAGGGCGAACACGATGCTCGCCGCTCCTACGCCGAGCAGTGGTGTGAGGAGCTGATAAGCGTCCTGGATCTCCGCGACCTGGGTATTGCCCGTGCGATGGAACGTTGCGGCTGCAACGATGAGGATCGCCGCATTGATGAACAGCGCGAACGAAAGCGCAATCGTGGAGTCGACGAACGCGAACCGCACAGCCTCCCGCTTGCCCTCCTGGCTGAGGTCGTACTTTCGCGTCTGCACAATCGAGGAGTGCAGATAAAGGTTGTGTGGCATCACCGTCGCGCCGAGTATGCCGATCGCGATGTAGAGCATCTCCGGGTCGCGAAGGACCATCGGGTTCGGGATGAAGCCGCGGAATACACCGCCGAGCTCCGGACGCGACACGATGAGCTCGAACAGGAAGCAGAGCCCGACCGTCGCGACGAGCGCGATGACCAGCGCTTCGAGCACGCGGAACCCCTTGTTCTGCAGGTACAGGACGATGAGCACGTCCAGCGCCGTGATGCCGACGCCCCACGCGAGCGGGATCCCGAACAGCAGATTGAGCGCGATCGCCGTGCCGATGACCTCCGCGAGATCACAGGCTGCGATGGCGATCTCGCACAACACCCACAGGCCGAAGTTGACGCGAGGCGAGTAATGATCCCGGCACGCCTGCGCCAGATCGCGTCCCGACACAATGCCGAGCTTCGAGGCCAGTCCCTGAAGCAGGACGGCCATGAGGTTCGAGATGAGAATGACGCTCAGCAGCGTGTAGCCGAACTGGGATCCGCCGGCCAGATCGGTGGCCCAGTTGCCCGGATCCATATAGCCGACAGCGACCAGATACCCCGGCCCCGCGAACGCGAGGATCTTCCTCCACCACGTCGCCCCCGTGATCGGAACTGTTCGGTAGACGTCGGCCAGGCTTGGCGTGACGCGGGAGAGTCGCCAGCCAGCGTCTTCCGAGCGGGTAACGGGCGTCGGGCTCGGCGGTTCCGGCTGGAGTGGGACTAAGCGGGGCGCAGACATGGACCGTGGAAGGGGACGCGACAGCGTCCATTAATAAGTTGGCTGATCGGAAATCGTGTTTTAGGACGACCTAACATATGCGGGCGCAACCGCTCCGGCAAGAGAATCCGCGCGGTTCGATTCCCGATTCCCGATAGTTCGATCGCTACGCGAGCAGTGCCTGCAGGTTGCGCAGGATTCGCTCAGTCATCCCCCACACGATATGCCCGCCGAGCACGTAGCTCGGCACACGCCAGGTTGCGCCGCGCGCGCTGACCTCGGATTCGACGGTGATCGACGGGTCTTCGAGCGTCGCGAGCGCAACCCAGAACGCCGACGCGACCTCGTCGCTGGTCTCGATGCTCACGTCGGGCCTCACGACGGCGACGAACGGCGTCACGATGATCGGCGGCAGCGTCGGCGTCCGTGGCCGCAGCTCGTCGAGCATGCCTAACAAGACCCCGTCGCGCGCGAGGTCTATCCCCGTCTCCTCTCGGGTCTCGCGAATGGCGGTGTCCTGCAACGTGGCGTCCGACGGATCGCGGCGCCCGCCCGGTAGCGCGACATGGCCACTCCACGGGTCATCCTCGCGCTCCGAGCGCTTGATCAGCAGCAGTTCCACGACGTCATCCGCCGTGCGACGAAGAACGATGGCCACCGCCGCACGCCGTGGGGCGCCATCGTCGGGCGCCAGGATCGCCGGCCGTGTCGCCAGCGCCTGACTGAGCCGTCGAAACGTCGGATGGTCGACGAGCGTGGTCGCGTCACCGGCCACGGCTAGTCCTCGACCGGGCCCCCGATCGCGATCCACGCACCGAATCCATCGGCCATCGACGAGACGTTTGCGTACCCCATCTGCTGCAACGTGTCGGCCGCGAGCGCCGACCGATTTCCGCGCGCGCAGTAGATGACGATCGCTTCCTCGCGGCCCGCCCGCGCCTCGATGTTCGACTCGAGGTTCCCGCGCGGGATGTGCATGGCGTTAGGCAGGTGCCCCAGGTTCCACTCGTTCGGCTCCCGGACATCCAGGTAGATCACTGCCGCGTTCTTCTGCAGCATCTCGAGCACTTCCCGTGGCGTGTGTTCGCGGATCCGCTGCTTCGCTTCGTTCACGAGGTCGGTCCCGGTCTTGTAGGGCATCGGTCGGCCGTTCAGGCGAGCGTTAGGGGAGAGTGGACAATCAGCGCCCGCCGGTCGGCGTCGAGCGACGCCGGGGCGCCGAGCGGCAGCGTCCACTGGTCGTCGATGTGGCCGACGGGTGCGCCAATGATCGTCGGGACCCCGAGCAACGTCGCGATTTCACCGACGACGTCATCGAGACGTCGGGCACCATCATCGGCAGCCTCCGGACAGTTGGTGCACGTCCCGAACACGATGCCGCGCACGCCGTCGAGAAGTCCGGCGAGGAGCAGTTGGCGCATCATGCGATCCACTCGGTACACCGGCTCGTCTATGTCTTCGAGCACCAGGATCGCATCGCCGAGTCGCGGCGCGAACGGCGTGCCCACGAGAGCGCTCAACAGCGCGAGGTTGCCGCCGGCCAATGTTCCCCGTGCGACGCCGCCGTGAAGGACCGTCGCGTCCTCCGCTATGCCGCACGAATCACCGCCATGCACCAGCGCGCACACGAGCGAGCGTCGCGAGAACGGTGAAAGCACGGCTCGCGCCGTCGGTCCGTGGTACGTCACCATCTCGCTTCGCAGCGCGAACGCCGAGTGGAGCGCGGTGATGTCGGAATAGCCAATGATCGGTTTCGGCGTTCGCGCCGCGGCCGCAAAGTCGATCGAGTCGAGGATCCGCATTGCACCATATCCGCCGCGCAAACACCAGATGGCATCGACGGCATCGTCCCGCAGCGCACGATTGAGGTCTGCAGCGCGTTGCTCATCGCGCCCCGCGAAATAGCCCTCGCGCGCAAGCGCGTGCTCTGCCACGACGGGCTCCCATCCGCACGATCGCACGTTCTCGATCGCGCGCGCGAGATCGCCTTCATTCCGGAGTGGGCCCGCTGGGGCGACCAGCGCCACTCGCGCTCCCTCGCTCAACAGTGGAGGCCGTCGCGCGCCCGAGGATCGAGGTTGTTCGTGATTCACATCACACCTTGGCACATGCGTTGCCACCACTGGGCGGCCCAGAGTGCGGCGGAGTAGTCCGCTGCACGATGGAGGTCGCAGTCAAAATATGCTGGAGGGTAGACCCATGGCGGACCAAAACCGAAATCGCGAGTCGAGCGGCGACGAGTTGGATCGCGACTCGGGAATGCAGAGCAAGTCGGGATCGCAGGGCGGGTCATCGGGCGGGTCATCGGGCGGCTCATCCGGAAGCTCGGGAGGCGGCTCCTCGTCTCGTGGTAGCACGGGCGGTCAGGGCGGGTCCGGCGGCTCGCGTTCGGGAGAGATGAGCGACGACGACGAGCTGACGAGTGGAACGACCGGGTCGGGACGTTCTGGCTCGTCAGGCGCTGGCGGCGGCACGTCAGGCACTTCGGGCACCTCAGGCACGTCCGGAACCAACACCGGCTCGCGAACCGGCGGTCAAAACACGGGCGGCTCGTCAGGCGGCGGCATGAGCGGAACCGGCGGCAGCGGTAGCGGCGGTAGCGGCGGCGGTGGTGGCATGGGTGGCTCCAGTGGTGGCAGTGGGGGTGGGATGGGTGGCCTGAGCGGCGGCAGTGGTGGCGGGATGGGTGGCTCCTCCGGTGGCTCTGGTGGC